>Ga0209515_10008965_pt1 | contig 11505 bp, 3 predicted proteins | sample Subgroupgradi54m_FD_187454 | JGI IMG/M metagenome (GOLD analysis project Ga0209515, IMG submission 187454) | Subsurface groundwater microbial communities from S. Glens Falls, New York, USA - GMW60B uncontaminated upgradient, 5.4 m (SPAdes)... ... | reverse complement strand
CCTTTAATGGTGAAGGCGGCAGCAGAAGTCGATGTCACCGTCGCATCGGCCGCGTCACTCGCTCGAACTTTGAGGTTCGTGCCAATGGCGTCCGGGATCGTCCAAGCGAAGCTCAAGGGCGCCGCCGGCGCCGAGGCGGTAATGAGCACGGTCTGAAGCTCATTCAGAAAGGCGTTCGTCGAGTACTCGAGCTTCACGTTCGGGAAGGAGCCGGTCTTCGTCCAGGTGATGTTCTGGGAGGCCCCAACGATCCAGACCTGCCCCCCGGTGGGGGCGGTGACCGTGATGGAGCCTCTGATCTTGAAGTTCGCATCCGACTGGTCGTTGACCGTGCCATCGCCCACGTCGGTGATCCGCACCCGGACCGTACTCGAGATGCTGTCCGGGATCGTCCAGGAGTAGCTCAGCGTGCTCGCAGCCGTAGAAGCGGTAATGAGGTTCCCCACCGGGTAGGTCACCCCGCCATCCGTGGAGTACTCGAGCTTGACGTTGGCGATCGCCCCAAACTTCGTCCAGGTGATGTTGTTGGTGTTCCCGACCACCCAGACCTCCCCGCTGTTCGGGGCGGTGACGGTGAGCGAGCCCTTGATGGAGAAGTTGGCGTTGGACAGATCGAGGACCGTCGCATCGGAGGCATCCGAGGCCCGCACCTTCACCGTCGCCGAGGGCGCATCGGGGATCAGCCAGGCGTAGGTCCCTGTCGCGCCCGGAGTGGAGGCGACGATCACCACGGTCTGGAGCTCGTCCGCGAAGCCGTTCGTCGAGTACTCGAGCTTCACATTGACCACGGTGCCGACTCGGGTCCAGGTGATGGTCTGGGTCGTATTGATCGCCCAGCCCTCGGCGCCGTTCGGGGCGGTGACGGTGAGCGCACCGCGGATCTTGAAGTTGGCGTTGGACTCATCAAAGGCATCGGCATCGGCCGCATCAGTCACCTTGACCCGCACCGTTGTTGAAATGGCGTCGACCACCGTCCAGGAGAACGAGCCGGTGTTGGCCGCTGACGCGACGATGACGTTCGGGTAGGTCGTCCCGCCGTCCGTCGAGTACTCCAGCTTCACATTGGCCGCCGTCCCAACAGTGGTCCAGGTGATGGTCTGGGGCGATCCTACGGTCCACACCTCACCGCCATTGGGCACGGTCACGGTGAGTCCGGCTTTGATCTTGAAGTTGGCGGCCGAGGCCGCCAAGACGGTGGCGTCTGTGACATCAGAGATTTTCACCCGCACCGTGGCGCTCGGACTGTTCGGGATGGTCCACGCGTAGCTCAACGCGACTGCAGGGGTCGTGGCGATAATGAGGTTGGGATACGTCACGCCGCCATCGGTCGAATATTCCAGCTTCACGTTGGCGATCGAGCCGGTCCTGGTCCAGGTGATGGTTTGCGCGGAGCCGACGGTCCATTTCTCGCCGCCGACCGGCGTCGTAACCGAGAGCACCCCGACAATTTTGAAGTTGGCATCGGAATCATCGAACACGGTGGTATCAGCGGTGTTGGCGACCCGGACCTTGACGGTGGCTCCAATCGCATCCGGGATCGTCCAGGCATAGCTGCCGAGGGTCGCGTCAGTTGACGTCGTAACCGTATTCGGAAACGTGGAGCCACCATCCGTGGAGTACTGGAGCTGCACGTTGACGATGGAACCGACTTTCGTCCAAGTGATGTTGCGGCTGGAGAGGACGGTCCACACCTCGCTGCCATTCGGGGCGGTGAGGGTCAGCGACCCCTTGATCGTAAAGTTGGCGCCAGAACGGCTGTTCACTGCTGAATCCGACGCATCTGAAACCCGAACCTTCACCGCCGTCCCGATGGCATCGGGCACCGTCCACGCGTAGCTGAGCGGAGCGGCTGGTGTTGAGGCGGTAATGACAAAGGTCTGGAGCTCATCCAAGAAGCCGTTCTTCGAGTACTCCAGCTTCACGTTGGCGATGGAGCCTTGCTTCGTCCAGGTGATATTGTGCGCGCTGTTGACGATCCAGGTCTCGCCGCCAACCGGCGAGGTCAGCGTCAGAGACCCCTTGATGGTGAAGTTCGCTCCTGAAACCGAGAGCACCGTCGCATCACTGACATTGGTCATCCTCACCTTGAGGATGTTGCCGATGGCATCCGGGATGGTCCAGGCATAGGTGAGGTTCGCGCCTGGCGTGGAGGCGACGATCAGGACGGTCTGTAATTCATCGATGAACCCGTTCCTCGAATACTCCAGCTTGACGTTCGGAATCGTCCCGGTCTTGGTCCAGGTGATGTTCTGGACGCTGTTGACAATCCAGGTCTCGCCGCCGGTGGGCGCGGTGAGGGTCAGCGTGCCCTTGATGCTGAAGTTGCCATCCGAGGCGTCGTTGACCGTGGCATCACCCACGTCGGTGATCCGCACCCGAACCGTGTTCGAGATGCTGTCCGGGATCGTCCAGGCATAGCTCAGGTTGGCCGCGGGAGTCGAGGCGACGATCGCGTTGGGGTACGTGGCGCCGCTGTCCGTAGAGTAGTCCAGTTTGGCGTTCGCAATGGCGCCGCCCCGCGTCCAGGTGATGTTGCGGACCTCCCCGACCTTCCACACCTCGCTGCCATTCGGGACTGTAATAAACAACGAGCCCTTGATGCTGAAGTTCGCGTCAGATTGGTCAAATACGGTGGTGTCGTTGAGGTAAGTGATTTTGACCCTGGCCTGGGTCGTCGGGTTATCTGGGATAGTCCAGGCGAAGCTGGTACTGGAAGCTAGCACGGTATTGCTGATCAGGTTCACGACAAGATAGGTGACACCCCCGTCCGTGGAATACTCCAGCTTGAGGTTGCCAGTCAACGTGCCAGTCTTGGCCCAGGTGATCGTTTGAGCTGAATTGATCGCCCACTGCTCAGCCCCATTGGGGGCGGTGATCGTGAGCGACCCCTTAATCGTAAAGTCCAGATCAGAGGTGTCAACCACGGTGCTGTCGGTCGCCTGGCTGACCCGGACTTTGGTGGTCGCTCCAATCGAATCCGGAATGAGCCAGGCATAGCTTCCAGCATTATCACCTGTGGGAGCTGTATCGGCCGTGGTGGAGGCGATGATCAGGACCGTCTGGAGCTCATTAGCAAAGCTGTTGGTCGAATACTCAAGCTTCACGTTGCCCAGTGTCCCGGTCATCGTCCAGGCGATGTTCTGGGTGCTGCCGACGATCCAGGTCTGGCCCCCGTTGGGCGCCGTGACGGTCACCGACCCCTTGATCGTGAAGGGGGCATCCGACACATCGGTGACCGTGGCATCGGCGGCGTCGCTCACGCGCACTTTGAGGTTGGAGCCAATCGCATCCGGGATGGGCCAGGGGTAGCTCAACGCCCCGGCCGCCGTCGAGGCGGTGATCAAGAACGTCTGGAACTCATCGGCGAAGGCGTTCTTCGAGTACTCCAGCTTGACGTTGCTGATCGCCCCGGTAATGGTCCAGGTGATGTTCTGGGTCGCGCCCACAATCCATGTCTGGCCACCGTTCGGGGCCGTCACGGTAACGTTCCCCCTGACGCGGAAGTTGTTGTTTGAGGCGTCGTTAACGGCCGTGTCACTGAGCAGGGTAACCTTGATTCGGCCCGTGGCTGAGAGTGGCACCCCCGCGGGGATCACCCAGGCATATTGCCCATTGTTTGGACCGGTGGGGGGATCGGTGTCAGCGGGCGTCGAACCAATGACGAGGTTCGGGTACGTGACCCCTCCATCGGTGGAATACTCAAGCTTCACAGGACCGAGGGTGCCGGTTTTATTCCACGTGACATTCTGCGTCGTGCCAGCCACCCACACCTCGCCTCCATCCGGCACGGTGAGGGTGAGGGAGCCCTTGACGGTGAAATTGGTATCAGACTCATCGGCGACAGCGGTGTCGTTGAGGTAGACGATTTTGACCTTGACGGATGTTCCAATCGCGTCGGGGATCGTCCAGGCATAGCTGAGCGCGGTGACCAGCGTCATCGTGGTAATGACGTTGTTCGGCGTGACTTCAGGGTACGTCACACCGCCATCCGTGGAGTAGACGAGCTTCACGTTGCCTGAGAGGGTGCCGGTCTTGGTCCAGGTAATGTTCTGCGACCCGCCGACGATCCATGTCACGTTGGTATTGGGGGCCGTGATCGTCAGCGAGCCTTTGATGGTGAAGTCGACATCAGAGGCATCAAAGACGCTGGCATCCGCCACACTCTCGACCTTGACCCGCAAGGTGGTGCCTATCGAATCTGGGATCGTCCAGGCATACGAGCCAATGTTGGAGATAGCCGTCGCGATGGTATTCAAGTAGCTGGTGCCGCTATTGGTCGAGTAGTAGAGATTGACGGTCGAGATGGTCCCGTTCGTCGTCCAGGTAATGTTTTGGCTGGAGCCCACAATCCAGGTCACGTTCGTGTTGGGGGCCGTGACAGTCAGTTTGCCCTTGATCGTGAAGTTGGCATCCGAGGTGTCATTCACCAAAGGATCACTCACCAGGCTGATCTTGACGCGGCGGTTGGTGCCAATCGCATCAGGAATTGGATTCCAGGTATAGGTCAGCGCACTTGCCGGCGTGGTGTTATTAATCAAGTTAGGGTATGTCAATCCGCCATCGGTGGAGTACTCTAACTGGACGTTGCCGGTCATCAGGCCGGTCGTGCCGACTCTGGTCCAGGTAACCTGCCGAGTCGTTTCACCAACAATCCAGATTTCTGGCGTCGGCGTCCCGTTGGGAGCGGTCAGGGTCAGTGAGCCTTTGATGTTGAAGTTGGCTGGAGTGGTCCCGTTCACCGTTGGATCAGAGACCAGCTGCACCCTTACCCGTGTGAGGCCGCTGATGTTATCCGGAATCGTCCACGCATAGGGCGTCCCGAGGACCGGATCGAGTCCTGAAGCAATGACGTTCGCTGGGTCCGGGAAGGTGATTCCGCCATCGGTTGAGTAGAGGAGCTTCACGGCCCCAATGGAGCCGGTTTTGGTCCACGTGATATTGTGGCTTGTGCCCACGATCCAACTTTCTCCTCCGAGCGGAGCGCCGATGGTGAGCGTGCCTTTGATCGCAAAATTCGCATCCGAATCGTCAGAGACCCCGTTGACATCGAGAGGAGCGACCCGCACCTTCACGGTGGTGCCGATCTGATCAGGGATCGGATTCCAGGTGTAGCTCAAGGCGCTGACGGGCGTCGTACTGGTGAGGAGATTACCTGGGTCGGGAAAGTTGACGCCATCGGTCGAATAGAGGATCTTCACATTGCCGGTCAGGGTGCCGAAATTCTCCCACTGAATGACGCGAGAGGAGCCTACCGTCCAGACTTCGCCACTGTTCGGAACTAGGACGTGCACCCGTGACTTGATCGTAAATGGATTATCGGAGACATCGAAGACGCTTGGAATATTGAAGTTCCGAATACGAACCTTGATGTTCGTGCCAATCGAATTGGGAATCGTCCAGGCGTAGCTGGCTGGCGAAGGAGGAATGGAGGTCACATCTGAGCCCCCGATGACAAAGGTCTGGGTCTCATCGGCAAACCCATTGGTCGAGTACTCGAGCTTTAGGCCGGTAATGCCAGTTCCATTGATCGTCCAGGTGATGTTTTGAGTAGTGCTGACCTGCCAGATTTCGGTCCCGACGTTTGGGCTGGTGACGACAATCGAGGCGACTACGGTAAAGTTCGCGTTCGAATCGTCCGTGACGGTTGGATCCCCAGCCTGCTGCACGCGGATACGTGTGTTTGTCCCCACAACAGCAGACGGAACGGTCCAATTGCACGATCCTGACGCCGCGCCGGCCGCCACACCGGTACAGCTGGAGATTGCGGTCCATGTCCCACCACTATCTGTGGAATAGAAGAGATTGACGAGGTTGCCTCCAGGGAAGGTCCCGGTCTTGTTCCATGTGACGGTGTAGGTCTTCAGGCTCTCCAGCGTCTCGCCGCCGTTGGGATAGGTGACCGTCATCGTTCCCTTGACGTTGAAGTCGACGTCTGAGAAGTCATTGATCCCCGTCGGATCAGCGAGATGCTTGGTCTTGACTCGCCATGGGCCGATCTTGTCCGGGATCGGATTCCACAGGTACGTCAGCGCACTCGCGAGCGGATCGGTTAACGCCGTGGTGATATCGCTATCGTAGGCTGCCCCGCCGCTCGTCCAGAGCTCCAATCGTACTTTTCCTGTGCCATTGTCATCCAAGTTGCCGGTCTTGGTCCAGGTGATGTTGCGGGTCGTATCGCCGACGAACCACGTCAGGTTGGTGTTTGGCGCGGTAATCGTCAGCGTCCCTTTAATCTCAAAATTAGCGTTCGAGACATCGGCCCTGCGCGCATCCGGCAAGGCTGAAAACGCGGCTTCCATATCGGTCATCTTCACGCGCAGCGTCACGACATCCAGATCCATCGGCGTCACACCGTCCACCATGCTCGCCGGGATCGTCCACGCAAAGGTATCCAGGTTGGCGCACACGTCCGAGGTGATGGTAGTGGAGAGGTAGGTGCTACCGCTGTCTCTTGAGAGCTCAATCTTCAGTTTGTGTCCTGGCCCGACCCCGCCGTTGCACGTCCCGCCCGTCTCCAAATCCGCGCTGTGCTTCCAGGTAATATTGCGGATCTCCTGGACCTTCCAGATCTCTCCCCCGTTGGGAGACTTGACGGTCAGCGGCGGGAACTCGTAGGCGAAATAGTTGACATCGGCGGGCAAGCCGACGGTCGCGGAACTACGGACTACGGAGAGATTGTTGGCGCCTGACACCGTGGTGAGATAACTTGCGACAGACAAGTCATCACCCCAGGAGGTGGATGTCGTAGTCCCGATCCCACCGCCAGACGCCGAGGAGAGGGCGAGGGCCCTGCTCGTGGTGACCGCAGTGAGCGGGTTATTGATCGCCGCATAGACGGTTCCTGTGTTTATACCAGCGCCAAGTCCGGTGGCCGTTGAGCTATTCAGCTTGAAGGCCGTGGTGCAATTCAAACCACCGGCGTCACAGGTCGTAATGGTCCAGACGCCATTCGCGTTGGTATTGGTGGCATGGGCTGTAATATCCACCAAGTTCCCTGTGGTGAGATTATGCGCTGCAGCTGTAGTAATCACAATCGGGGCGGTATCGGTGGATGACGAAATGGCGACCGTGGTGGGAGTGGTGGACAATTGGGTCGACAGACCCTTTTGGCCGAATCCTAAGGCATTCGTGCCGTCGGTAAAGTCCACGACGTAATATTGCACTTTAACTGCGGTGTTCGTCCCGGTGGGGGCCAATTGGCGCGTGAAGGTCACCGTGGTGTTGTTGGTAATCGTGCCACGCGTATAGAAGTAGTTATCGATGCCGCCAATCGACGTGCCTGGGTTGAGGTAGAAGAACAGCAGGGCGTTGAGTCCGCTGTTGGAGAGGGCGGGACTCAAGGCTCCTGAGTTTGCGCCGATTCCGTCGTTTGACGCCGTCTGATTGGTCGTCGTGGCACCGGGGATGGCGAATGTCGTCACGCCCGAATACACATTCGCATCCGTCAGAAATTCGATGGTCTGCCACGTCAAGGTCAGGGCCTTCGTGCCGGTGGATTGCAATCGGGTGAGCGTTAGCTGCGTGTTGGTCAAGGTAGGAATGAGGATAAGCTGGTGCGTGATACTTGAGCCAGTTTCCGTGTTTTGCGTCTGCACAATCGGCACGGCTTTCAATGACGTGATGGTACTGGGCAAGGTGATGGTCTTTGACAACACTCCTGCCTGCAGGCTGGAAATGCCGCGCTGCACGTTGACGTTGTCATTAAATTCAATCACCTGCCACGAGACACCGCTTGTCACGGTCGCAACGGAACGGTTGATGCTGATGGTTGACGCGGATTCAAACTGCGCCGAATAGAAGTTATTCTCATCCCTGGTATTTGACGCGGCGTCGTTCGTAAGAAGAACGATCGATTTGGTGGTATCGACGCTGGCCGGAAGGTTGACAGACTGCACGATGTCGGTGGCGTCAAAGTTGGCCACGCCGCGATAGACCGTCTTGATCTGCACCGCCTCGGCCGCTGGACCCGAAGCGAAACTCGCAAGGATGATGAGCGAGTAGACGCCAACTTGGCGTAGCCAACGGAGGGCACAGAAATGGTTACGGCGCTCGTTCATTCAGGCTGGCCTTCAGGATTACTGCTGCCGGCGACCTCTGGCGCTGGCGCACGCTTAATTAGCGTGATCGCGGTCGCCGCTCGCTTCACCCGCGTAGAGTCGCCGCGGCTGTCTTTCGACGTCGTCTCTTGGTACTCCACCATCACCGTGTCGCCGAGCTTAAGCGATTTCAACGACGCAACGGACTGAAACTTGGCTTGCGGCTCGACCGGGAGCGCCATCTCAAGCGAAGCGCCCCTCTTCTCATCGCGTTGAAACTCGACGGCGATGAACCCTGACCCGATCCCGCTGACGGTGCCCATCACCGTCTTGAGTTCGACCTTGGCGTCATCCTCCATCGCTGGCGTTGACGGCATCGGTTCCTTGGCCTTAGACCACGACGCCGGTGCGGTAGCACCGGCGAGCACGAAGCCGCAGACCACAGCCCGCAGGACGACCCCTGCGGAGTGGAGCCCCACGGGCAGCCCGCCCCGGCAGTTGTCAGAGGTGGGCCGGGGAGCCCGTGGCACCGTCCGATCCGCCCGTGGGGCGGAACCGCTCCGAAGCCACCCTCTTCGCGTGCCTCCATGGGCAGAGTCCGTAGCCTCCGGCGAAGGAGGGCGACTCACGCGATACCACGAGGATGAACGCATTAGGTTTCCTTGGTGTCGTGGTGTTGCGGTTCGGTTCCGATGAATGCGAAATTCGACGCGACCTGCCCGGGCACCTGGCGGGTTAGGACCCCACGCATCGACTTCCCGTCCCACTCCCCGCGCCAGCAGATGACTTCGTTATTGGGTCCTGTCTGCATCGTCTCCCATTGGATGGCACCGGTAGGCTGGACGGTCAACGAGTAGTTGGAGCCGGCGAACCCTTGCGCAGCGAGGACCGAAGAGACCACCTTGCCGCCATCAAAGCGGAGTTCATCGGATTGAATCTGCGCCTCGCCCCCAGCATACATCGGTTTGATCTGCACGTGCCAGGTCGTGCCGGCAAGGTTTGAGGGCCGCGTCAGATTGGCCAAGGTCGCGGTGGGTGCGGCGGCTGCCGCTGATGGCTCGCTGTTGTGGGACGGCTCTGCGCTGATGGAGACGAGCGTGCGCTCCTGCGCGAGCGCCTGCACGGTCTGCCGTAGGGCGCTGACATTGCGCGCGTACAGCACGGCGACACATAATGAAGCCAATGCGACGGCCACGCTTCCGGTCAGGATAGGTCTCGGTGCTCGACGGGGACCTGATGGCTGTGGGGCCGGCTGCCCCGGTTCAATGGATCGGTGTGCCGCCTGCTGCGCGCGGCTCTGGGCCAGCGCGACAAATGCCGGCGAGCCGACCACCGAGTGATGCAGCTCGCCGCTCAACGCCTCCCATTCGGACAGCGGAATCGACGCGACGTACTGCTCATAGGTCATGTTCGGGTGTTCCTGTGACAGACGCTCCAGGACTTCCTGCACCTCACCGCCGATTTCCCCGGTCACGCCGCATCGCTGCGGCAACGTGTGCAGGTATCCGGTCAGGCGCAGGAGCCAGAGCCCCTTCTCCAGCAGTGTTGACTTGAACCGCTCTTGGAAAAGGTGGCCGGCGTGGCCGTAGCGCTTGTTCACATATTTGGTGTAGCGCGAGCTCAACGCATGCATGATGGCGGAAATAGTCGTGGGGCCCGTCAATTCAAGGCACAGGTGCAGTTGGTCGGGCAGCAGGACATACGCGAAGAGCTTGAACCTGAACTGCTCCTGGTAGCCCTTGAGCAGATCAAGGTAGGTCTCGTAGTCCGACCGATCGCGGAAGAGCGCATTCGGCTCCAAGGCCCTTGAGGTGACATAGTAGAGCGCACCTTCTACGTGAATGCGCAGCGGCCGCGGCATCCGGTTACCTAGTCATCGTACGGTTCATGGAACGGATGGCTCCGGCGACTTTCTTTATGAGCAAGTTCAAGAACGGGATCTGAGCACACGGTGCCAGGCACCCAAGCACAAGTGCCTGGCACGTGGTGCCAGGCACAAAAAAACTACGGCACACTGCGCCGTAGTGTTGTGGCCGACCACGCGTCTTGGAGACCTGCCACTCGCTCATCGTCATCTCATAGGACTCCTAAAACCGAAAACGTCCTCCGATAAGATGGAGGACGCTGTGAATTGCTGATGCTGGCAACCCGGCTATCCCCCCATCTGTCGAGGCCTGCCATTGGCAGGCCCACGACTCTCTCCACATTGCCAGCCCGCTTTTGGCGGGCCGACAGGTGGGGGGACCCGTGGCTTTGCGTCCTACCCTTTCGCCCCGCATGCTTCGCGTTGCGAAGCAGAACCTGCGGGGTCCGCCATCGGATTGTGGCGGAGATAGTTTGCCGTGAACAGTGATTCGAGTTGTGAGAGACCGCGTCGTACTAGGTAGACCGTACCCGATAGACTGCAACGCTGTCAAGGTCTGCCCCATGAATTTTTTCTCTCCGTCACGCGCACCAGCGGACGCCGGCGATCTCTCGACGGTGGTGGAACCCCTATGCGCCTCACTACTCCTTGGAGGTGGCCACGAAATCAACGTCCCGCCTGTCGCCTGACTTCAGTGTCACCGGCTGGCGCTTCGGCTCAAACTCGTAGGCGTTGGTGAGTGTCTTCGCGGTGCTTGAAAAGGCCGTCTTGGGCGTAAGGCCTAGCTTCACCACATATTCCCCTTCTTTGAGGTCATTAAAGATGTAGAACCCCTGCGCATCGGTGGAGACTTCCTCCAGCGTGACCCCGGCCTGAATGAGCTGGACCGGAAGGTCCGGAACCCCCTTCCTGCTGCGTTCGTCGGCGACCGTTCCAGAGATGGTTTGCTTCGCGTCGATGACGGTGATCTCCACGGGAAGCGTGGCCTTGAGATCCCCGTCACTCGCCACCATCGCCAACGCATACTTGCCGCTCTGAGAGAAGAGCGGGGTCCATGTGAAGGTGCCGTGGCCGTCTCCGTGATCGGTAAAGGTGGCGGCCTCTGGCATCGGCGTGGCAACGAGCTTGAGCGGGTCATCGTCCGGATCGGTAGCTGAGACCTCGAAGGTCAGCTTGCGGCCTTCTTCGATCCGTTGATGCTCGATGGCCGCCAGCTCCGGCGGACGGTTCACGTTGACCACCGTGACCTCAAGCGTTTCTTGGGTGCACAGCGGTTGGCCGTCACAGAAGTCGACGAGGATGTGGAAGATGCGCGAAGGGTCGGTCTGGGACGCCACCTCGTAGCCCGGGGTCCCCTGCACCGTGCAGGAATCCTGGTTGAACGTGGTCCATTTCGGAATGCGGACCTGGGTGCACGTCACCGCATCCCCGTCCGGATCAATCGCGCTCATCTGCACCGTCAGCCGTTTCTCCTCTTTGACGATCCGGTTGCCGATGGGCTCGGCAAGGACCGGGGCGCGGTTGGTATCCAGCACGGTGATCGCCACTTCCTGACTATCGCAGCGCGGCTCCGGATCGCACACCTTCACATGCGTGACGGGATAG
>Ga0209515_10008962_pt1 | contig 11514 bp, 14 predicted proteins | sample Subgroupgradi54m_FD_187454 | JGI IMG/M metagenome (GOLD analysis project Ga0209515, IMG submission 187454) | Subsurface groundwater microbial communities from S. Glens Falls, New York, USA - GMW60B uncontaminated upgradient, 5.4 m (SPAdes)... ... | reverse complement strand
TTAAATTACTTGGAATCAAAGTATCTATTGTAAGTAATCTAGTTTCAGAATAACTAGAATTACTTAATAAATCAGTTGCTTTAACTCTAAAATAATAAGAACTATCTGTTAATGAAGTACTTAAATTATACTGATTACTTATATTACTTAATTTAATTAAAGTACCATTATAAAAATTAACAGTATTAAAATTAACATCACTGCTTAATTCTAAAGAATAATATATCTGATCATTATCTATGTCATCTGAGCCATTTACATCAAATGTTAAACTTGATTGGTTAAAATATGTGCTATTGGCTGGAAGATTTATCAAAGGTGCACTTGGAATCGTGTTTAATATTAAAACTTCTGATGTATTTGTAAAGTTTCCTAAATTTGAACTATTAGCAACAGCTAATTGTGCCTTATAAGTTCTTAATCTTGTTGTTTCAGCATCAACAAATGTTTTTATACTTGTATTTGCTATCCCATCTAAATAATTTTGATAAATCTGATTTGCGCTTAAAGTTTTATTCCATATTCTAACTTCATCTATTGTCCCATTGAAGTATTGTTCATTATCAAATATTCCTATTCTAATGCTGTTTGTTTTATTCGAAATTGGTAATCTATGACTAGCATTATTAACTTGAACACCATCAGCATATAATTGACCAGAGCTATTAACTAAATGTCTAAACACGTTATCTGTATTATTCCTTACCCATAATTCTTGTGTCAATCCAAAATTCCTTGTAGATAAAGTTATATTAATTAAACTGTTAAATCCATTAAAGTTATAGCATCCATTAAGCTTACATCCAGTAATATTCCATGTAACATTAGTATTCAGATTAATTATAGTTCCATTATTTCCAAAATCACTATAATCAAAGACTTCTGTTGTGTTTGTATCAAAGGGCATATTCAAAAATAATAATGACTTATTATTTTCATACCAAGTTGCAGTAATATTACTTGTTCCAGTCACAGAAATGCTTAACCAGTTTACACTTAGATTTACATTTGTATTGTTTGTTGTTACGTCTGTTGTATTAATAAAAGATGCAAAAGAAGGAGTTGGTCCACTTATAACATAAAGGCCAGTTATATTTCCAATTAAATAAAAGACCAATATTCCACTAGAAAAAATAAATAATATAATTATTAAATTAATTAACTTATATTCTTTAGTTATTGGACTAGGAGCATTATTTAAAAGAATATTATGAGCATGTTCATCTTTAAGTTTATTTAATTTAACTAAAGCTTCTTCTTTATTACTTCCTAGAAAAATATTCTTTACCCTACCTTCATGCTTTACATTGTGATAATAATAGCTATATAATTTCTTACCCCTCTTTATTTTTTTAGTGTACAATTTAACCCCTATTTTTTAAAATAGCTATAATTAACTCAGACTTTTTAGAACCATAAAAATCCCTCTTTAAACCCCTTTTCATTATGTTATAAGTGGTGCAATACATCTATATAAATTTTTCTCAATCTCTTTGCACTACTCTAGAATACTTATGTTTTGTTCTTTGCTTAAATCTAATAATTCTTTATAAGTAGAATTTAGTTTATCAAACAGTTTCTGCTTGTCATCAGCTTCTATATTTATGCCGGAATATATATTAAACATTTTATTATATAAATTAATCGAACTTTTCAAATCTTTTACTGAAATTAATCGATTAATTTCGAATAATAAATTATCAAATTCTATTAAATTATTAGTTAACTCAAGGTTTTTAGTTATGTTTTGATTATTATTCTTAGATTTTCTTACTAAACTCTTTTTAGGTTTTTCTAGAACTTTTCCAACATATATTGACTTAACTTGATTGCCGCTTCTTTGACTTTTATAGTAATATAAATATACCTTTCCTGCTTTTTTTACCTTTCTAACATACATATAATAATATTAGATTATCTTACTTAAATAACTTTTGGTTACACTACTAAATCTTCCATAATTCTAAAGCTTCTTCTTCCATAAAATGTAACTTTCCTGGAATTATTAAACACTGTGGAAAATTATTAAAATTTAATTTAATTAAATCTTTTATTTTACCGTATCTTATCTCTTGTTTGCCAGTTCCTAAAGCACAACAAGTTACACAATTATTATTAAATTTATTTCTAATTAAATAAGAAAGAGCTTCATTTATTGTTAAAAATTTATTGTTCTTTGGATCTAAATCTAGTAAAAATAATGTATGCAACCCTATTTTTAAATTATTATTTAAAATTTCTATTGGAGCAAGTATGTTTTTATTATCAAAAGGAATGCTAGTTATCTTACCAAAATTATATAACATTAAACCTGTTTCTGTTATTGAGTTTATTACAGAAATGTTATGTATGACCTTAACTTTAACATTAAGTTTTTTAGCTTCTATTATGTAATTGATGTGAGTAGTTGCTATTAAAGGATCTCCATAGACCAGGATGGATATATCTATTTTTTTAGCTTCTTCTAATATTTCGCTTGAATCATTTTCTATTTTGTCACGATACGAAATAATAATATCTTTATTTATCAGTTTTTTAAGATCTTCAAGATTAGCTCCAGTGGAAGTATAGCTTTCTAAGTAAATTTTATCGCATTTTTTTACACATTCTAATGCTTTAAGGCTTAAATCCTTAAGTTCTATACCTAATCCTATTAAATATAACATAAAAATAGCTTAAAATTAAAGCATAAAAAGCTTATTGTTAGCAAGAATCGAAAGATTTATATATAACTATATAACCTATAGTTATATGAAAACCACAATACAAATAAACCAAAATACTCTAGAATTATTGAGAAAGGTTAGAGATGATACTAACTCTAGTTCTTATGATGAAGTCATAAATAAACTTACAATCAAAAATTTAAATAAAGAGTCTTTATTTGGATATCTTGGTAAAAAAAATAGGAAAGGAATCTTAAATGGATTGAGATATAAAAATGATAGGTTCTAAATTCCTTGATTCTTCTGCTTGGTTGTCTTATTTTTATGCAGAAAATGACGAAATAAAATCTATAATCGAGTCAAATATTGTTTTATTGGCATCTTCAATATCAATCTTTGAAATAAAGAATAAGCTAATTAAAGACAAATCCGAGGATATAAAAATAAAAAAATCCATCGATTTTATAAAAAAAAGGGCATTAATAATAAATGTTGATGAAGAGATTGCTGAAAAAGCTGTAGATTTTTCTATAAAAAATAAATTATATACCGTAGATGCTTTGATATATGCTTCTTGTTTAATTAACAATTCAATTCTTATAACATTAGACAATGATTTTAGGGATTTAAACAGCGTTAATGCACTAAACTAGTTTTTTCTATTAAAAAAAGGATTTCATCCTCATAGTCAATAATTTCATATTCATAACCAAGATCTTTTAACATTCTCCTAAACCAAGATCTTCCAGATTTTCTTATTGTAATCTTTTTTCCTAATGCTTTTTTAGCAAAAGTTACTAAAATATACTTTGAATTAATTTTTTTTAATATATCTTTGGAAATATCTCTTTTAATTAATTCTAAAGATTCGAGAAGTTTTAGCATTAAGCATAAATCTACTTTAGGTAATTTACTTAAATCTTCATCAACTAAATTAAAAACAAAAGCTTTTCCTTTGATTTTATTTTTTTTAAAGCAAATATTTATCTCATTAACAATGTTTTTACTTATATCTGTAGCGTAAAACTCTGCTTTAACCAGTTTAGTGTAGTACAAAGGTTCTAATCCGCATCCTAAATCAAGAATTTTCTTTGGTTTTAACTTATTAAAAATTGATTTATAAAAATTTAAATCTCTTTTTTCTTTAATAACTCGAAACATTCCATAAGTTTTTCTCAAGATCCTTCTTAGATCCTTGAATATTTTCCTATATTCTTTACTTTTCTTATTACTTGGAACTTTATTATCTTGTAAATAATCTTTGATTCTAAATAAAATAAAATTATCTTCAAGATCTTTTAGTTCTTTTTTTCTTTTTAAATCCTGTATTAATTCTGAGTAATCCAATTATTATCCCTCCGATTGCAAATCCCGTTAAAACATTATTATAAATCATTGTATACTTATTAAATAATAAAATTATAGGAATAAAAAATAAAATGAAGTTCATTATAGTTATTTTGTAATTAATTTTCTTAAATTTAATATATTCTAAAGTACCATAAGCTAGTCCAAAAATAAATATAATTACACTAAATAATAGCTTATCATCTACTAAAGCTAAAACTAATCCTAAAAATAAATATATTTTTTTAATGAAATAATTTAATATTAATCCTATAAACAAAGCTATAAAAAACTCGAAATTGAACCTAAATAACATAATAATTATTACAAGTAAGGTTAATTGAGCTATTAAATTAAACCATTTTTTGCCTTCTTCTAATTCTTCCTTAACTTTACTAGCTATAATCATTCCTATAATTAATCCAAAAAAGCTAATTAAACTAACAATCATTCTAATACTTTAACGTTTCATTATAAAAAAGTTATTATTAATGAAATAACCATTTTAAAATGACAAACTTTATAAATAAGTTCTATTTCCTAAGTTTATGAGTGATATAAAATACTTTGAAGAAAAGGGGAAATTGTATAAAGTAGATAATGATGGTGAGAAATATAGAGTTTCTTTTAGCGAAGAATTACAATTAAAAAATTTAAAAGCTGCTAAAGAAAATAAAAAATGGCTGATAATGAACTTTTATGGAAAAATGAGCTTAGCTTTTATAATGCTAATACTATTAATTGTTATCATGTATGTTCTTTATAGATTAGATCAAATTAACTTTTTTACAGGTGTATTATACAGAAATTTACATTAACTTTATAAATAAATAACTGATTTCTATTGTATGAACATTCTATTTCCATATGAAACCATTAGAAACACACAAAATAGCTTTATTAATGATGTTTTAGAATGCATTAAAGATAATAAAAGCTTAATTGCCCATGTTCCAACTGGAGTTGGTAAAACAGCTGGAATTATTGCTCCTTTATTGCCTTACGCTATAAAAAATAAATTAACTGTTTTCTTTTTAACCCCAAAACACACCCAACACAATATTGTTATTGAAACATTAAAAATAATAAAAGAAAAATACAAATTAGACTTAATTGTTGCTGATTTCATCGGAAAACAAGGGATGTGTTTGCAAGAAAATGTCCAGAACTTAGAAAATTCAGAATTTCATAATTTTTGCAATCATTTGGTTGAAAATAAAACCTGTGAATACTATGAAAAATTTCATAATAATATAAATAAAGCCCCCTTTGTTAAAGACATAAAGAAAAAATTGCCTTTACATGTTCAAGATTTAATTGAAAGATCTAGATTAGAAAAATTATGCCCTTATGAAGTTACTGCTGAAGTAGCTAAGGATGCAAATATTATTATCGCAGATTATTTACATGTTTTACAGCCTCAAATTAGAGAGACTTTATTTAAAAAAATCAATAAAGATATAAAAGACTGTATTTTAATATTTGATGAAGCTCATAATCTTGATAAAAGAGCAAGGGAACTTTTAAGCGTCTCTTTATCAACATTTTTGCTAGACTTATCCATAAAAGAAGCAAATAGATTTGGATTACCATTAGTTGATGATCTTTTAAATTTAAAAAATATATTATTAAGTTTTAATTTTAATGAAGAAACCTTAATTAAAAAAGAGGATTTAACTAAAAATATTAATGATATTGCAGAATTAATTAAAAGTTTAGATTATGCGTCTGAAATTGTTTTAGAGGAACAAAAAAGAAGTTTTATTCACCACATTTCTAAATTCCTAACTTCTTGGCTAGGAAATGATGAAGGTTTTGTCAGAATATTAAGTAAAGAAAATAAAGGAAAAGAAGTTGTAATTAAAATTGATTATAGGTGTTTAGATCCAAGCTTAGTTACTAAACCATTAATTGAAAATTCTAAACTAGTAATATGTATGTCTGGAACTTTAACTCCAACTGAGATGTATAAAGATTTACTTGGTTTTGGGATTAATACAAAACTAGTTGAATATGATAGTACATTTCCTAAAGAAAATCAAGTTAATTTAATTGTTCCAAATATAACAACTAAATTTACTTTAAGAAACGAGCTTATGTTTAATAGGACAGCAAGAGAATGTTCTGAAATAGTAAACAATGTTCCAGGTAACTCAATAATTTTTTTCCCAAGCTATGAAATTTTAAATAAAGTTTATAATAAATTTAGTACTTTATGCGATAAAAGAATGTTTATAGAAGATTCTAGTTTTAATAAATCTGAAAAAGATGAAATAATACAAGAATTTAAGAATAACCATGAGAAAGGTTCTGTTTTATTAGCTGTAAGTGCCGCTAGTTTTGGAGAAGGAATTGACTTAATCGGAGATTTGTTGAAATGTGTTGTTGTAGTTGGAATTCCTTTAGCTAAACTAGATTTAGAAACAAAAGAATTAATTAAATATTATGATAAGAAATATGAAAAAGGTTGGGATTATGCTTACACTTATCCTGCTATAATAAAAGCCATGCAAAACGCAGGAAGATGCATTAGAAGCGAAAATGATAAGGGAGTAATAGTATTCTTAGATGAACGTTATTCCTGGCCTAAATATAAAAATTGTTTTCCCAAAGATAAAAATTTTATTACAACTAAATTACCTGTAGATAAAATAAAAGAGTTTTTTAAAAAATAAATTTATTCTAAATTATGCATCTCTCTTAAAAATTGATCAATAATTCTTTGCATTTCATTCATTGTTTTTTCGTATTTATACTTAGTTTTGTTATTAGCGAATTTTATAATTTTTTTATATTCATCTAACATTCCAAATTTTTTAGCTTTATATTCTAATCCGATACAACTCATTTCTATAATACTTCTTAATAAATTATTTCTAATTTTTTTATCTTTTTGTTTTAAGGATAAATCGTAGAGTTCTTTTAATATTAATAAATCATAGTCTTTTTCAAAAAATAGGGGAGATGGTCTAAATCTTTTAAATGTATAGAATGCATGATTTCTAATATTGCCATCCGAATTTAATAAACCATTTTTAATATGGCGCCATAAATCCATTATAATCATAGGATCCTCTTTTTCATCCGAAATTAATTTAAAAAAATAAAAAATATTATTTTTAAGAGATTTGTAAGCTTCAATTAATTCTTTAGAATTATTCGATTCAAATAAATTCTTGTAATAAATCAGTTTTTTATTCATATTAAAAAGGACGCCAAGGATGGGAATTTCCAAGCAATAGTTTCCTAAAGCTTTTTTGAACCCACAAGTCCTTGCGGACGCAGCATTAGCAGTGCTGTGCCATACCAGGTTAGGCGACCTTGGCATCAAAATAAAGTTTTTATAATGTAATTTAAATCTTTCTATGGGCGTAATTCAAAAATGTTATTGAATATCTTTTTATACTACTTTATACAAACATGATCTTATGACTTATTATATAATCATTAGAGGACCTTTAGGATGTGGAAAGTCTACAATAAGTAAAATACTTGTTAAGAAATTAAATGCTAAATACTTTGCTGTGGATCGGGTTATAGATAAATATAATTTAACTAATGATAAAGAAAAAGGTTATATTTCTCAAAGGAGTTTTATCAAAGCAAATGATATTATAACTCCAAAGATAAAGAAGTATCTAAGGAAAAATATTCCTGTTATTCTTGATGGTAATTTCTATTGGAAATCTCAAATTGAAGATCTAATTAATAAATTAAATTATTCGCATTATATTTTTACTTTAAAAGCCCCATTAAAAACTTGTATTGAGAGAGATCGTAAGAGAAATAAATCTCATGGTAAAGATGCTGCCATGGCCGTATATAAAAAATCTACATCGTTTAAATATGGTATTATAATAGATGTTACTAAACCTTTAGAAAAAATTATCAAAGAGATTATTTCTTATCTGCCTAAAGATTAAGAGAATCTAAAATTTTATTTTATAGAAAGGTTTAAAAGTAATATTTATTGTTTAATTTCTATAGCGGGATGGGGCAGCTAGGAGTGCCCGTCGAAAAAAGCAAAAAACTTTTTGCGGAAGGCTCATAAACACTCTTGAGAGACCCGGAGGTCGTTGGTTCAAAATGAGACTCAAAATCTCAGGAAATTCCAACTCCCGCTATTTTTTATATTAAAAAAGAATTTATTCTGCTGATATTTTTTTGATTATTTGACCCAATGAGATTCTTCCATTTTGCAAGTTGTGTTTTACCGTTAATTTGGACTCTTATTTTTCCTTTATCTAAATTATAAGCACCGTATCTAAAATTATATTTTTTTAAAATAGTCAAAAACTGCTCCTGCATAGGTGATGGCATGATTTTCATTTCTATTCTCGGATACCGTAAACCATTATTATTAGCGATTGTTAAACAACCATCTGTATCAAAATAACCACGAATTATTTCTTTATCATGCTTTAAGTAAAATTTTGGTATAACCGCGTGATTCCATTTTGGAGATTCATTTAACCCGACTTCATCTATAATGAAATTTATTATCTTTTTATTAAATATAAATAAATCAATTGTGTTTTCATTTTTTCTCTTCTTAATTATTGGTCTGTAATTAAATAAACTTATAATCAAATTTTTAATATAATTAATATATTCAATTTCATTTGAATTACAAGAAATTTTTATTCGGTTATATTTTCTTGAAATATAACCATCGCCCAGTAGAATTCCTATAAATTCGGCTAAATCTTTCTCTTTTTGCATACTTAATATAATATCTTTTTATTTATAAAGATTAGCAGCGTGTTGTCTTATGGACAACTTCTCTAAACTATATATTTTATTATATCAAAAACTTCTTAAAATTAGCATCTAAATCTATAAATTGATCAGCAGTTTCTTTTAATTTAATGCTGGCACTTCTTCCAAATGCCATTACTTCAACCCTGCATCCTAGGGCTTTCTGCAAATGTTCGATTAATTCCTTAAAATCACCATCACCAGAAATTAAAACTACAACATCTAATTTAGGTGCAAGTTCAATAGCATCCATTGCAATTCCAATATCCCAATCTCCTTTTTTCATTCCACCGTAGAATACTTGTAATTCTTTAGCTTTAATTTCAAATCCAATACTTTCTAAAGCTTCAAAAAAACTTTTTTCTTTTAGTTCTTGAGCTTCTATAACATAAGCTATTGCTCTAATTAAACTCCTTCCTTTAACAGCTTCGTTTAAAATAGATTTAAAATTTACCTTAGCTTTGTATAAATTTCTTGCAGAATAATACATGTTTTGAACATCAACAAAAATACCAATTCTTTGCTCTTTATTTATCCTTATTACCATTACTTTTAAGAAAATTCAATTGTTTATATAGTTTTTGATAGAAAGATTTTATAATAATTTTCTAATAAGATTTATAAAGAATTAATTGATCATGATTAATATGGTTTTAATATGTGCGATCGATGAAGCTGGCAGATAAATTCTAAGAATTTAGCCAAGAGGTCCTGTCATCGGTCCAATGGTAATGGCTGGAGTATTAGTAGAAAATAAAGATTTAAATAAATTAAAAGATATCGGGGTAAAAGATAGCAAAGAATTAACACCAAAAAAAAGAGAATATTTATACAAGAAAATAATTAAAATTGTTAAAGATTATAAGGTATTAATTATTCCTCCAAAAGAAATTGATGATGCTTTGAATTCAGAAGAATTAAACTTAAACAGGTTAGAAGCGATTAAATCATCTTTGATAATAAATTCTTTCAAATGTGATAAAGTGATGCTAGATTGCCCAAGTGTGAATATTAATAATTATGTTTCATATTTAAAATTATTTTTAAAAAATAAATCATTGTTAATTGATGCAGGCCACAAATACGATTTCAAATTTGTTGAAGTTGGAGCAGCAAGTATTTTAGCTAAAGTTACAAGAGATAATGAGATTAAAAAAATAAAGATGAATATTAAACATGATTTTGGTTCGGGTTATCCTTCTGACCCTTATACAGTAAAATTTTTAAAAGAAAATTACAAAAAATATCCAGAAATTTTTAGAAAATCCTGGTCTTCATATAAAAAGGTTATAGATAATAAAAAACAAAAGAAATTAGATGAGTATTAAAATGAAAAATAAGAAATTAAAAAAACAATATGATAAATTTTTACATGAAATACAAAAACCGAAAATGAAAGAACTTTGGGACAATAAAGAAGATGAGCATTAGCAAGTTTTAAATATTTAACTTTAAACTTAAAAACATAATGACAACGATAAAAAAATTGAGGATGCATGGTTTTAAATCATTTGCTAAATTAACTGAAGTTGAATTTGGAAATGGTTTTAATGTTTTTATAGGCTCAAATGGTTCTGGAAAATCTAACGTTTCAGATGCAATATCTTTTGTTTTAGGCAGATTATCTGCAAAAAGTATGAGGGCAGAAAAATCCTCTAATTTGATATATAATGGTGGAAAAAATGCAAGTCCTGCAAAACAAGCTGAAGTTTCAATTGTTTTTGATAATTCTAAAAATGATTTTCCAATAAAAGAAAAAGAAGTTAAGATAACTAGAATAGTTAAACAAAATAGTCAATCTGTTTACAAAATAAATGATGAAACTTTGACTAGGCAACAAGTTATAGACTTGCTTAGTTCAGCTAAAATTGATCCAGATGGCCATAACATTATTTTACAAGGTGATATAATTAAATTTACAGAAATGCCTTCTGAATCAAGAAGAGAAATTATAGAAGAAGTTTCTGGAATCTCGATGTATGAAGACAAAAAACATAAAGCCTTGCTTGAACTAGACAAAGTTGAAGTAAAATTAAAAGAAGCTGACATTATTTTGACTGAAAGAGGGGCTCATTTACGTGAGTTAAAAAAAGATAAAGATCAAGCTTTGAAATACAGAGATTTTCAAAAATTAATAAAAGAAAATAAAGCAACTTATCTTCATATTCAATTGCAACAAAAGCATAAATTAGTCCAGGAAGTTGAGCAAAATATTGATAAAGAAAATATTAAAGGCAATAAAATAAAAATAGAAATTGCTAAATTAAAAAAAGAATTAGAAGACAAGAAAAATGATTTAAGAAAAATCAATGAAGAAATTCTTTCCAAGGGTGAACGAGAACAATTAGATATAAGCAAAAGCATTGAAAATATTAAAACAGAATTAGTAAAAAATACTTCTAGATCAGAATTAATTCAAAATGAGATTGTTAAATTAAAAAACAGAAAAGAGCAATTAAAAATTAATTTAGAGGATTTAAACAAACAGATAACTAAGGTTGATCAAGAGAAAAAAGAAATAGATAAACATAAATCAAGTTTAGAAAAAGAAAAGTCTAAATTTAAAGAAACAAAAGAAAGTAACGAAGGAAGAATGGTTGATTATGTAACTCATAAAATTATGGAATTGAATATCCCGGGTGTTTATGGAACAATAGAAAGTTTATCTAAGATTCCTGCAGAATATGAAACAGCGATAGAAGTTACGGCAGGAAGTAAACTTTATGCTATAGTTGTTGAAAAT
>Ga0209515_10008960_pt1 | contig 11516 bp, 10 predicted proteins | sample Subgroupgradi54m_FD_187454 | JGI IMG/M metagenome (GOLD analysis project Ga0209515, IMG submission 187454) | Subsurface groundwater microbial communities from S. Glens Falls, New York, USA - GMW60B uncontaminated upgradient, 5.4 m (SPAdes)... ... | reverse complement strand
CCCCCACGAACATCTCCACGAATTCAGAGCCAGAAATGGAAAAGAACGGCACGTCCGCTTCTCCAGCCACAGCGCGCGCCAGAAGAGTTTTTCCCGTTCCAGGAGGGCCATAGAGGAGCACACCACGCGGGATCTTGGCGCCCATTTTTAAATATTTTTTGGGATTTTTGAGGAAATCGACGATCTCAAGGAGATCATTTTTGGCGGATTCAGAGCCAGCCACATCAGCAAAGGTCACTTTCTCGCCCTTTTTTTTATCAAACTCTCGGGCGCGACTCAGGCCAAAATTCAGTGCCGTCCGATTGCTTTGCGAGACGGAACGCATCATGAGAAAAAGAAGACCTAGGACGACCAAGAACGGAATGGCCGATGCGGCAAAACTTATCAAGATGGCCGACGTGGTCGTATCCTTGATCTCGAGGGGCACGAGATCGGGCCGATCAAAACCAAGATCCTTGAGCGTGTCTTTGTCGGGCTTCACGGCTTTTTTTTCACTTCCATCTTCGAGGGTCGCGATCACGACATTATCTTCGATCACGATTTTTTTAATTTTATTCTCTTTGTAGAGGGTTTGCAGCGCGCTGATATCGGCCTGCTGAGGCGATATCTTCTCGGATGGCGCAAGAACGGTCATGTAGAGACCGGCAAAAAGGAACACGGCAATCACGATATAGACGAGTGTTGATTTTGATTGAGGCTGAGGCATGGAGTGTTGAGAAATGGCAGGCAGGAGTATATCAGAGGCCCGGACAGGCTTCCAGAAAATGAATTTTCAGTCCCTTCTTGCGAAAGTAGCGTTCGTAGGCTGTTTGCTCATCGAAAGGGGTCGACGTATCAATCTCACTTTTCAACATACTCCATTTTTTCTCGAGAAGAGATTTGAGCGAATAATCGAAAAGGGACCTGGAATCTGTTTTGAAAAAAAGATGTCCTTCTGGAGCAAGCAGTGACCGATACAGATCCAGATGAATGGGCGAGGTCATGCGACGTCGGATATGGCGTTTCTTCGGCCATGGATCAGGAAAGAGAATGATGATGGACTCGGTTTTTGGCAAATGATATCGCGCGAGGCTCTCGACATCGGTTCGAAGAAAGCCAATATTCGTGAGCTTCCTTGCGGAGGTTTTTTTGTGGGCTTTGAAGATGCGATCCGGTTTGACTTCGAGTCCGAGGAAAAAATGATGGGGTTCCTTCTGAGCTTTTGCCACGAGAAAATCTCCCGTCCCCATACCGATCTCGAGCACATACGGAAGACTTCCTTTTTTCTTGTTGAGCCACTCAGCAAAAGGAATGCTTGAGTTTTGAGCGAGGTAGATTGAATCCGGGTGCTCGTAGACGAGCTTTTTGAAGAGGCGTTTTTTTCTCATCCGAGGACTTCTTCATCAGTATCAAAGGCATCATCAGCTTCTTGTGCTTCCTTCTTTTTACTCTGCTTTGGCTCTGGCGTGAGCGAAGGCTCGAGATGGGCCGATGCTTTTGCCGGAGCACTGGCAAGTGCGTCCTCTTGCTCCATCATTTCCTTTTCCTGGCGCACTTCATGCGAGTACATCATAAAGCTAAACCCCATGAGAAAACCGGCAGCCGCGGACATGAGGATCACCATGAAGCTGCTCAGGTCTTGCTGGATAAAAAGAATCCCGAGGGTCTGAACCGCAAAAATATTTTCAAAGGCAACGATCAGAAGAAACACGCCGAGAACGCAGATGACGGTAAGCCAAAGATTTTTTCCCATAGAATGTAAAAAAGAAGAACTGCCAAGAGACTACGCCTTGGGCATGATTTTCTCCAGTGTTTTTTGCATCATCATCTGATAGCGGAGCATCTCATGGGCCTGGGTGCCTTCCTGGTAGACGGCTTTGATCTTTTTTTGCTGATTATCGGGAGCGTCTTTTTGCAGCTCTTTGAGACGTTCTTCGATCTCCAGGTCAGAAACTTCGATTTTTTCTTCCTTGGCAATCGTTTCAAGAGCGATTCGCAGCGTCACACGCTCTTTGGCCTGGGTCTCAAAGCTCTTCAGCAATTCCTCTTCATTTTTCTTCAACGTGGAAAGATAGTGCTCAAAGGAAAGACCGTAGCGAAGAATATTCTGCTTCACCTCGCGCATGATGCCCTGCTGTTCTTCGCTCACGAGTGAGGCCGGGAGCTCAACGATGGTGAGCTCAATGAGCTTCTTGTAAAATTCATCTTCGAAAACTCGCTTCGCCTCGACGTCTTTTTCCTCATGAATCTGCTGTTTCACCGATGTTGTCCACGCCTCGACACTGTCTTTTTTCCCCGTGACTTTTTCTACGAAGGCCTCGTTGAACTCGGGCAGCTTGCCTTCTTCCACTTTGTTGGCCTTGACCTTAAATTTCACCTGTTTTCCAGCCAAATGCTTGACGTGATAATCCTTGGGCATCGTGACCTCGAAGGTCTTTTCTTCGCCTTTTTTCATGCCCGTGACGGCTTCTTCAAATCCCGGGATGAAAAGCCCAGCACCGAGCACCAGGGGATAGTGCTTCGAAGACGTGTTTTCAAGTGGCACGCCGTCGGGGGCGAAGCCCTCAAAATCGATATCGACGCGGTCGTCTTTTTTTGCAATCCGATCGACCTCACGGTACTCGATGAGACGCTTCTGGACGTGGTCCAAGGCAGCTTTCAGCTCCTCAGCGGTCACCTCCACCTTTTTTTTCTTCACAGCAATTGTGCTCAGGTCGCCGAGCTTTGCCTCAGGATACACATCCCAGCTGGCTTCGATCTTGAGCGGAGCAAAACTTTCGAGCTTCACCTCCGGACGGCTGATCATCTTCGAGGGGTGCTTGGTGCCAATTTCTTGCAGGACGAAGGGGATGGCTTCTTCAATGCTTCGCTGTTCAATAAACGCAGCTTCTACGGTTTCTCGAACGATATTTTCTGGAATTTTACCCGGTCGAAATCCTTTGAGTTTCAGTTCCTGAGAAAGTTTTTGGATGACCCTTTGTTCAGCTTTTTTGAGGAGTTCGGAATCAATTTCAGTTATTGTAACGTGCTTTTTCGAAGGTTTGATATCCTGAATCGTGTAGGTGGAAGGCATGATTTTTTTGAAAGCCTAGACTTTATAGCAGTGAACCGCTATACTATCAAGAACAAGCTTATGCAGTACTCCATTGTCTTTCCGGCTGATTTCAAACATATCCCCCCGCTTCGGGATATGGTCTACCACTGCGCTCGACTTCAGGAATTTCCGGAAGAAGAAGCACAGCACATGAAATCCGTGGCGGATGAATTGCTCTCCAATGCCATTGAGTTTGGCTCCCGCCCGACGAGTGAAGTTGCTTTTGAGATCACGGCGGATGAAAAGATGATCAAGCTCGTGTGTACAGATCGTGGCAAGGTTGAAGGCGCGAAGGCGCAGGAAATCGAGAAGAAAATTGTAGAACCCGTCCTTGTGAGCGCCATGCGAGGGAGGGGACTGGGCCAGATCGTCAAAAATTTCGTCTCGGACCTCGAGTTTCGCGACCGCACTGGAGGTGGTATCATCGCCACGGCGATTTTGAAACGAGACTGAGTTTTCTTAACTTCCTCACAACCTAATTCCTAACCTCCTGCCTTATGTCCCAAGTCACCATTACCTCTTCCAATCTTCCCGGCACCAAAGAAAAGACCACCCTGCTCAAGTTCGCCGGTCAGCTCGACGAGACAAATATCGAGACTGAGGCGGCGAAGGTCTACCAGATCATGGAAGCCGATAAGCCGAAGCACTTTGTGTTCGATTTCTCTGAGCTCACGTATTTGAATTCCAAATCCATCGGCTTCATCGCCGACTGGCAGCAAAAAGTCGCCGCCAACGGCGGCAAAGTCGTGGTCTTCGGCGCACAGCCGAACATTTTTGACATTCTCGATGTGGTGGGACTCACCAATCTCGTTGAGTTGGTGAAGAATCTGGAGGAGGCGAAGGCAGCACTTTAAGCAACACCAATCTACCAATAACCATTCGAATCTCCTTATCTACGGATTTGTAGATTGGGAGATTCGTATGTGAGCCATTCGCAGATTAGTGTCGCCATTTGATTTCGGTTACAATCACGGAGCTTCCTTTTCGTCATGAACAAGATCCGCAACTTCTGCATCATCGCTCACATTGATCACGGCAAGTCGACTCTGGCCGACCGTCTTCTTGAACTGACCGGGACCGTGCAGCAGAGAGAAATGACGAATCAGCTCCTGGATTCCATGGATCTGGAAAGAGAGCGGGGCATTACGATCAAGCTCTGCCCGGTGAGAATGTATTGGAAAGATCACATCCTGAATCTCATCGATACTCCGGGCCACGTGGACTTCAGCTACGAAGTCTCTCGATCGCTCGCGGCTTGTGAGGGAGCGATCTTGGTGGTCGATGCGACGCAGGGCATTGAGGCGCAAACACTGGCCAATGTGTATCTCGCCCTCGAGCAGAACCTCGAGATTATTCCCGTGCTGAACAAAATCGATCTTCCCGCCGCAGAGCCGGAGATGAGAAAAAAGGAGCTCGAGAATATTCTCGGCTTCAAGTCGGAAGATATTATTTGTATTTCCGCCAAGACCGGAGAAAACGTTGAGACCGTGCTCGATCGTGTGATTGAAAAAATTCCCCCTCCGAAAGTGCGGGAAGGCACGGAAACCAAGGCGCTGATTTTTGACTCAATCTACGACAATTATCGAGGGGTGGTCTCGTATGTGCGCGTGTTTCAAGGCTCCATCAAGAAGAATGACACGGCATATTTCCTCAGCACGAAGAAGAAAATCGATATTACGGAGGTCGGATTTTTCCGACCCAAGTACGCACCCAGCGACGAGATCAAGGCTGGCGAAGTTGGCTATGTGGTGACGGGGCTCAAGAAAGTGGGGGATGCTCAGGTGGGTGACACCGTCTGGAAGCCAGGCGCGGACCTTCTCGACATCAGCAAGGCTACGGTGCTGCCAGGATACAAGAAGGTCACACCGTTTGTCTTTGCCTCGATCTACACCATCGAAGCCGATGATTTTCATATGCTTCGCGACTCCCTCGAAAAACTCGCACTCAATGATTCATCGCTCAGCTTCGAGCCCGAACGCTCCTCTGCCCTTGGCCTTGGTTTCCGCTGCGGATTCCTCGGACTTCTTCACATGGATATTGTTCAGGAGCGACTCGAGCGAGAGTACAACCTTCATCTCATTTTCACCGCGCCATCCGTGAATTACAAAGTTATCCTCACCAATGCGAAAAAAGAAGAAATTGATGTGAGTAATCCCGCTGATCTTCCAAAACCAGAATTAATTTTCGAGATCAAGGAGCCATGGGTGAAGGTGGAACTCATGACGCCGAGTACCTACATTGGCCCCCTGATCGAGCTCTGCAGCAAGAGGCGAGGTATCTACAAAAATATGAACGTGATCGACGAGAAGCGGGTCATCCTGGATTTTGAAATGCCGCTTTCCGCGATCATTATTGATTTTTACGATGCCATCAAAAGCATTACTTCTGGCTACGTCTCCATGTCTTATCATTTTTTGGACTATCGAACGCAAGATCTGGTGAAAATGGATATTCTGGTAGCCAACGACATCGTGGGACCGCTTTCGCAGATCATTCATCGCTCCGAAGCCCAGAACGCCGGCGGTGTGGTGGTCAAAAAACTTAAGGAAATTATCCCAAAAAAACAGTTCGCTATCGCGATCCAGGCCGCCATCGGAGCCAAGATCATTGCCCGGGAGACCATCTCCGCCTTCCGAAAAGACGTGACGGGCTACCTCTATGGGGGGGATGTCTCGCGAAAGAAAAAACTGCTCGAGAAGCAGAAGAAAGGAAAAAAGCGCATGAAAGCCATGGGCAGCGTGGACATCCCACAAGAAGCTTTCCTCGCGGTGCTGAAGAAGGAGTAAAAAGCTTGACCAGGAGGTGTTTTTGAATACAATGGACTCTGTCAGAGACAGAAGGGAAACAGATGCGAAAGCAGATGTTATAATTCCTTCCGAGACACGAATCGAGCAGTATATTCACTCACAAGTTCACAGGCTTGCCCTGAGCGAACGAAGTGAGTCGAAGGGTCGATATACCATACTCATCGATGTCTAGAATCCCTCTGAACAGAAGGATTTTTTTAAAATCATTTCTATGGCAACAACACGTGCCAAAAAGGAAGAAATACTCAAGGAACTCATCGAGGATATGAAGCAGGCGAAATCCGTTGTTTTTGCGGATCTTCACGGACTCACGGTTGAAGAGAACTTCAATCTTCGCCGCGCACTGCGCAAGAGAGGTGTGAAGACGAGAGTCGCGAAAAAGACCCTCATCATGCTGGCGGCCAAGCAAACGGGCTACACCCTCGAAAAGTCCCATCTCCAAGGGCAAATTGCTGCTGCTTTTTCGAATCTCGATGAAGTGGCTGCGGCTCAGGAGATCTACAAGCAGTCCGAAAAGAACGACAAGATCAAACTCATGGGCGGCATTTTCGAAAAAAAAGTTGTCGACCAGGCCATGATCCTCATGTTGGCACAATTGCCCAGCAAGGAAGAGCTCTACGCGAAGCTCGTGGGTTCGATGAAAGCACCTATTTCTGGTTTCCACGCGGTGCTTTCTGGAACGATTCGCGGTTTTGTTCAAGTGCTCAAGCAGCTTTCCGAAAAGACCGCGTAATTCGTTATTCTTAATTCTTAATTCGTATTTTTATGTCAGAAGAAGCAACTGTTAGCCTTTCTGCCAACGCGCAGAAGATTATGGACATGGTGAAGGAGCTCCCCGTTCTAGAACTGGCTGCTCTCGTCAAATCCATGGAAAAAGAATTCGGTGTCTCTGCCGCAGCTCCTATGATGACCCCGCAAGGCGGGGCAGGTGGCTCTGCACCAGCGGCCGAGAAGACCGTTTTTGATGTTGAGCTCACATCCGGCGGTGCCAGCAAGATCAACGTGATCAAGGCAGTCCGAGAGCTCACGCAGCTGGGTCTCAAGGAAGCCAAGGATCTCGTGGACGGCGCTCCTAAGATGGTGAAGGAAAAGGTGAAGAAGGAAGAAGCCGAGTCCATGAAGAAGAAGCTGGAAGATGCCGGTGCCAAGGTGACCCTCAAGTAAAGCGATCGTATCAAACCCCTCTTCCCAAGAGAGGGGTTTTTTGCTATAATGATGTGAAATCAAAACAAAAGTATGAAAAAGTTCTTTCGAACCTGCATTACGATTTCCGTTTCTGTGCTCTTTTTGAGCCTTTTTCAAGCGGTAAGGCCGGCTCTTTCGGCAGGGGATATCGTGTTGAAGGCGCTGGATACGACCGCTGGTCAGCCCGCGCTCATCATGCTCACCGGAAAGCCAAAAGAACTGATCGATCTTGCCATCACCAATCCGTTTCTCTCGGTGATTAGGCAGAAATTTCAGCTCTCCGACAAGGGCGTGCTGCAGTATTGGTATCCGGTAAGCCAGGTCGCAGGAGAGTATTTCGTTGAATACAAAGGTTTGAAGACAAGTTTTCACGTTGCCGCAAGTATTCCAGACACCAAGAGCTCGCTTGTGGATCTCTCGGATTATACGGCTTCCGTTGGGCAAACCATCGATGGTCGAGTGACGCTGAAAGATCACTTTGGCAATCTACTGAAGGGCCGTGAGCTTTCTTTCAAGATGAAGGGTTCTGGTGATTTTTCTTGCAAAAATTCTTGCGTAAGCAACCAACAGGGAACGTTGAGATTCTCCGTGAGCTCGACCAAGCCTGGCCTCAAGACCTTGGTCCTCTTTGATACCACGACCCAAACGAAAGTCATGCAGGAAGAGATTGGCTTCATCCCCGTCATTTCATCCCCCTCGGCTTTTTCTCAGGACGACTATCTTCCAATTTTCGATCCTCTCAAGGCAAAGGCTGATGCGAAGGGTGGTAATAGCGATTCGTTTCAAATGGCGTATCAAATCCCATCCACGTTTCGCTATTTGTCGGCAGATCTTGTGGACAGCACTCAGCAAGTGGCCAAGCAAGATGACGCTGGCAAAAGCCTTAATGCTCTGGTGGAAAGCGCTGTAGTGGCGGTGAAGCCCCAGGAAAAAAACACTGGATTTGAGATCGTGCTTGGCACGGATCCCACGAAGAAATTTGAATCCCCGGTCTCGGTCACGGCGAATTCAGCTCTCGATCTGGTCGTGCGAGCCGTGGATGATAAGGGCAATCTGAAGAAGAGCTACACGGGCACCTTACAGTTTCAGCTCAATCCGAAGGGGCCTCTGTTACCGTCGGACTACACCTTCTCACCACTGGATCAGGGTGCGCCGGTCTTTGAACTCGCTCTTGTCTTGCCATCTGGCAAATACACCCTCACGGCGACCGATAAGGACAATCCGGATTTGAAAGGCCAGCTCGAGATCAGCTCGAAGCCTGCCGGAAGGACCGCCCTCAATAATACGAATATTGTACTGTCACTCGATTCTCCGGTCTCGAATAGCTTCTACTCCAAGAATGTCGCCGTGCAGGGGACGACAAACACGGACAATACTGATATCTCCATCAAGGAAGCGGGTAAGGAGATCAAGAAAATCTCTGTGGATACGAACAAGAAATTCAATGCCCTTCTCGACTTGGGCGATGGAAAGCACAGCCTCGAGATCACGGCCACGTACTTGGTGGACGGTTCTGTTGCTACAACCACCGTGGATCTAGAGGTTGATCACACAGCTCCGATTATTTCAAAAGTGTACTCGGACATCGCTCCGGTGCGTGCAGGTAAGACCTTCCAGATGATTGTGGAGGCCGAAGCTGCTGCGACTTTGAAGGCCTTCATCAACAACCGTGCCTACGAGTTTACTTCAAGTGGCACGACCTACACGCTCAAGGCTGATGCGCCGCTGGACACCGGTGATTTCTCGATCACGCTGCAGATCTCCGACAAATTTGGAAACTCCGACACCTCAGAAAAAGTCGCCACCCTGAAGGTGACGCCTGCCCTCACCGAGATCAAAAATCTCTTTGGTATCCCCGGGATGGGCACCATGACCCTGGCTTGGGATCCGATCGCAGATGCTGCTTCGTACACGGTCAGTTTTGGTACCGATCAGGCTCAAACCACGCCAACGAATAAGATCACGGTCGAGAAGCTCTCTGCCGACGAAGCCTACGTTTTCACCGTCACGGCCAAGGACAGTCTCGGCCAAGATGCTTCGCTGCCAACGGCCAGCAAATCGCTCTCACCACTTGTAGATCCGAATGCCAAGAAGCTGACTCATGCCAGCGCTGACGAAGGAGTGAAAACCACTCCGAAGCGTCACACGCAGTCTGGCCCGGAGGTTTACATCTTCGTTCTCGCCTCCTTCCTACTCCTCAACCTCTACGGCCATATTCGAAAGGCCTTCCTTTCCTAAATTCGTTCATCCTTCACCTTTTTGGACTTCGAAAGATCGTTTATACATTTTACCCTTTTCACGAAAAATAACCTTTCTGATTCAGACATCAGGAGTCCAAAAAAGTGAGGGATAAAAAAAGAAGTGCTTCTCTGGAGAATTGTAGAGGAGCGAGACCACAAAAACCCTGAGAAGGGATTTGCTCTCTAAAGCTGACAACTTCGCAAAGTCCGCGAAGTTTCAGCTTCAGAGCCCTGCGCTTCGGTCCCGCCTATGGCGGGCACCTTCGCTCCGGATCGCAAATCTCGCATCTGCCCTGATGCATGGAGGGTTTTTGCAGGATGGAGGAGGTTTTGGTACACTCTAGCGCATGAAACTCTACAACACCCTCTCCGCCAAGCTCGAAGAATTCAGTCCGCTGAATCCTCCGAAGGTGACGATGTACAACTGTGGGCCGACCGTGTACAACACGGCGCACATTGGCAACTTGAGTTCGTATCTGATGGCGGATTTGCTTCGAAGGTATCTGGAGTACAAGGGATTCGAGGTGCAGCAGGTGATGAACATTACCGACGTGGGTCATCTGGTGTCCGATTCAGATACCGGGGAGGACAAGATGGAGAAGGCCGCGAAGAAGGAGAAGCTCGATCCCATCACCATCGCCAGGAAATACGAGGAGCTTTTTCACATCGACCGAAAGAAGCTGCGTATCAAGGATGCGATCAAATATCCCCGTGCCACCGAATACATCAGCGAGCAGCTGGAGATGGTGAAGACACTTCTCAAGAAGGGTATTGCGTATGAAACCTCGGATGGGGTGTATTTCGATGTTTCGAAATTCCCAGCCTACGGCCAGCTCTCGAAAAATAAGCTGGAGGATCTGAATGCCGGAGCGCGTATCGAGGTGAAGGATGAAAAGAAAAATCCGGCAGACTTTGCGCTCTGGAAAAAATGCGTGGGTGAAAACGCCAATCATCTGCTTCGCTGGGACTTCACAACAGGGAAACGTGTGAGCGGGGATCAAGAAGATTCAAACGTAGGCTTTCCTGGCTGGCACATCGAGTGCTCGGCCATGTCGAGGGCTCTGCTGGCGGATCAGATCGATATTCACACCGGCGGCGAGGACAATATCTTCCCCCATCATGAGTGTGAAATCGCCCAGTCGTGTGCGGTCTCCGGAAAACCTTTTTTCGCCAAGGTCTGGGTGCACAAGCGGCACATTTTTGTCGAGGGGGTAAAGATGAGCAAATCCCTGGGGAATTTTTACACACTGAGCGATATCGAGAAGAAAGGCTTCTCTCCGGTTGATTTTCGCTATCTCATCCTCTCCGTCCACTATCGCCAGAATACGAACTTCACCTGGAAGAGTCTGGAGGATAGCCAGAAATCGATCAAAAAACTTCAGCAATTTTTGGAACTCGTACAGCAGAGCAGTGATGAAGGCGCAACGGTGGATGTGTCGAGATTTCGAGAACAGTTCGAAGCCAGTCTTGATGACGATCTCAATGCTTCAGGCGCCTTGGCTTCGGTATTCGAACTGATGAAGGCCGGCAATATTGCTCTGGAAAAAGGTGGCATCAGCAATCGCCTCGAGGTGCTGAAATTCCTGCGGGATTTTGACCAAGTCTTCGCTGTTCTTGACTGGGATGTTGTTGAGGAAGAAGACCCCGAGATTGAGATTATGATCGCGAAGCGAGACCAGGCTCGAGACGCCAAGGATTTCAAAAAAGCCGATCAGATGCGTGAGGCTCTGAAGAAACGTGGCATTGAGCTGATGGATAAGGATGGCAGGACGATCTGGAGAAGGATTCTGTAGGGACACGATTCATCGTGTCCGTAATTTTGTTCGTACAACCGCGAGGAAAAGAAAAAGGGTGGCGAGGACAATCATCTTCCCCACACTATTCAAATACAGCGCGGTGATTCCGAACCCCAAGGAAATCACATAATAAAAAATATTCACCTGCCACGGAGCGAGACCGCTTCTGAGGAGTTCGTGGTGGAAGTGCTGAAAGTCACCTCGAAAAGGAGATTTTTTTTGGAGGATTCTTCGGCCGATCGTCCACAGGGCATCGAAGAGGGGAATGGCGAGCACGATGAACACCGTGGCGAATTTCGCTCCGCTGAAGATCGCCATGGTGGAGAGCATGAAGCCCAGGAACATGGTGCCACTGTCACCCATGAGCACGGTGGGCGGAGGGAATTCAAAAAAGACAAAGGCCAGGCTGGCTCCA
>Ga0209515_10008958_pt1 | contig 11521 bp, 14 predicted proteins | sample Subgroupgradi54m_FD_187454 | JGI IMG/M metagenome (GOLD analysis project Ga0209515, IMG submission 187454) | Subsurface groundwater microbial communities from S. Glens Falls, New York, USA - GMW60B uncontaminated upgradient, 5.4 m (SPAdes)... ... | reverse complement strand
TAGTAGAACACTTCGCGTTCACTACGGGGCATGCTTTCCGCTCCGGTTCCCGCCTATTGGTCGGGCAAGCAACGCGAGGCGGGCGGAAGGGGGGTGTGGGGGGAATTCCGCCCGCCGACCTGCCCGCCGAAGTTTCAACGCAGGCGGGGCCCAGCCAGTTCCGTTCGGATATTTTCAAACAGACACCGCCGAGATGTTATAGTTATACACTTTTTAGATGTTGCATGGATTTTTATATATCTTATAATTAATTTCAGTGGGCAAGGGTCGGTTACGCTCGGAGCTCCCTTGTTTCGTAAATCCGAGCACAGGAGAACAATGGCTAAGAAGGGCGGAAAGGAAAAGGGCGGGTAACCGCCGTCATCCGGTTCCTTTGGGGTATCCTCGGATGCCCCTTTTTTATTTGGAAAAAATGTTATAATTAATTTATGTCTCTCAAACAAACATCAGTTTTATTATCCCGTCTTGCTCTTTTTGTTATTTACTTTTGGTTTGGTTTATTAAAAGTTCTAGGTCAGAGTCCAGCCAGCGAGATGGTTCATAAGATGTTTGATATGACCATGAACCATGTTCCCCTTCTCTCCTTTGGGATATTCATCATTTTATTCGGACTTTTTGAAGTTTTGATAGGAATTTTATTTATAATTCCGACACTAGAACGCTGGGCATTGGTTCTGTTTTTTGTTCACATGCTGACGACTATCCTGCCTCTTTTTATAATGCACGAAGTCTGGACACACATGTTTGTGCCAACTTTGGAAGGACAGTATATTATAAAAAACTTAGCTCTTATTGCTTGCGCAGTCACAGTGTGGTCTTCTCTCCCACCAAAAATACAAGATAGTGTTACAATTTAATATATGCTTTCTTGGCAAACAATAGAATACTTACATCAGGAAAAAACTAGTGACTGGTACTGGATAGTTGCTATCGTTACTATTTCCATTGCCCTGATATCCATTATATTAAATAATCTGATCTTTGCTATTCTCATTATTGTTTCCTCTTTTACACTTTCACTTTTTGCTTCAAAAAGACCAGATATAATTAAAATAGATATAGATGACAGCGGAATAACAGTAGGTAAAACTCATTATAAATACAGCGATTTGGATTCCTTCTGGATTGAAACCCGAGAACACATTCCAAAGATTTTACTGAAATCTAAAAAAACTTTCATGCCTTTTATCGTGGTTTTTATTGAAGAAATAGAACCAGAAAAAGTCCGTGAAGAACTCTCACAACATTTGCCAGAAGAAGAACACATCGAGCCATTTCTGGAAAAACTACTTTTGTACTTTGGATTTTAAGACTGTTTTATGATAATTTGATTTAATTGCTCTCGTAGTTTAACGGATAGAATGCAAGATTGCGGATCTTGTGATCCCAGTTCGATTCTGGGCGAGAGCACTGCTAACTTATTTTAACTTTTTTATCATTTTTGATATTCGAGATTTTTTTCTAGCTCCTGTGTTTTTTTTCAGAAGCCCAGTTTTGATAGATTTATCAATTATTTTCTGAATCTGGGGCATGAAAGCTAGGACCTCTTTGACTTTTTTTTCTGAAACAAGTTTTTTGACCTGTTTTATAGCTTTACCCAAAAGGTCCTTCTTTTTTATATTAAATCCCCTCTTTCTTTTTGACCCTCGTAGGGCCTTCTTGGCTGATGTTGTGATTGGCATGGTTAAAATCTTCCAAATCTGGCGAATTTCGTTGTTGGAAAGGCAAATGTTCTCATCATCGTATATCCGATACGTCTCCTCGCCCATTCACCTTTCCGCCTAGAAATTCATCCAGATTGTGAAAGTTTTGTTAATTAATTAATGAATACCAGAGATACTATACTACAAACTCAAATAAATCAATGATTAATAAATATTTCCCCTCCAATCCACATCTTCAACAAACACAGAACTATTATCAAAATCAAATGCAACTATCATTCTCCACTTGCCTTTTCTAATACGATAAAATCCTTCCCACTCTCCTTTCATCTTTTTAATATCGACAGAAACTACTTCGCCTTGGAAGTTTCTTATTGCATCACCAATAATACTGAAAATCTGCTCTTTTGAAATGCCATTCTTATTTATAAAAGCATCGGCTCGTTTAGCCAACCCTATATACCATTTCATAGTTCAAATGAAAAAGACTTGACTGCTTTATGAGATGGTTTTTTACCATATCGTGTTTCAATATCCAATTGTTCACGATGAGAGATATACGGCAAAACCAGTGCTCTAAGTTTCATAAACTCAGTCGTAAAAACTTCTCGAACCGTATGTTTTACAAGCTGTTCTATTTTTTTGTTAGTCATTGTATTACTCATATATCTAGCATATCGCATTATTTTGTAAGAATCAATAGTTTGTTAGTTGTAACCGTTTTTGTATCTTATATGTGTCCCCATGACCCAAAAGTCCGCAATAAAAATTTTTTGTTTCTGGTCTTGGGTACCAACTCACATTCTTTATTATCTTTCTCTTCGTCGCCGTACGAATCACCTTGTGCTTAGAGAAATGAATCCAGCCGAGAAAATCTACACCAGAACTATATGTTTTTATAAAAACTTTGTCAGGGTGAAGCGAAAGATGAAGTCTGTCTCGCAGAAAAATATCAATCTTCACTAAAAGAGTTTTAAGATACTGTTTATCTTCTGAAAGAACTACAAAATCGTCAGCATAACGGATGTAGTATTGAACCTTTAATTCTTGCTTCATATACATATCAAATTCGTGCATATAGATATTGACCAACAACTGTGAAGTCAGATTGCCTAATGGAAGACCTATACCGACTTGTGTAGTGTGAAAACTCCTAATTACTTCACAAATAAGTTTTTTGATTTCAATATCCTCAATATGCCTATTCAAAATATTTATTAAAATATTTTGGTTGATTGTGGCAAAAAACTTTCTTATATCACACTTCAAAACATAACATTGCCGTGTATAGTTTTTTGAAACTTTCCCAGCAAACTCTCTGAAACGATCAATAGCTCTGTGTGTTCCTTTATATTCTCGACAAGAATAAGAATCGTAAATAAAACGAATATCAAAATAATGATATAACTCTTTATATATTAAATGGTGGACAATTCTGTCTTTGACACTGGCTTTATGTATATTTCTCGGTTTTGGATCGGATATGTTAAAAGATGAATATTCGCCGTGTTTATAAGTTTTATTTCTCAATTCTTCATAAAGTGGCACTATATTGTCGGCAAGTTGAAGTTCAAAAGCCATGACATCCTTTTTATGGTTGGAAAAAAGATACCGTAGACAAAACTCCCACTCGCAAATAGAGTGGGAGAAATCCAACCTGTCGCGGAAGCAGAGGACGGCGTCGCTGACACCCCACGGGTTCTCGAAGTTGCCGAGATTCCAGTTGAAGTCGCCATTCGAGTTGGCATTGAAGTTCGGCACACGATGGATACGCTTCCTGTCCGGCCAGAGCAATGTACAACGCATCTTCCACACCACCGAAAGTGGCACCAGCCACCCTCTGTATTTTATTCCGAGTCTTGATTGAATATATGTATTACTCGATAGTATACTGCACCGACTTGTTTGTTTTTTCATAAAGGATTGCACACATCCATAAGACAATAGTCCGATGAACTGCTGGCAAAATTTCTTTACGGGATTCGAGACATACGATTTGGAAAAATCTTAGGCGTATGCACGGTCGAAAATCCGAATGTAGTATAGCAGAATTTTTATATAAGAAAGGACCCCCACTTTCGCAGGGGCCCGAGAAAAACGCAGAGGAACAAAGGAACCGAAACCAAGTCTGAGCGACTAAGCGACCGAGGTCTCGGGCAAGTCGCGGAAGCAGAGGACGGCGTCGCTGACACCCCACGGGTCCTCGAAGCGGCCGAGATCCCAGTAGAAGTCGCCATCCGAGTCGGCATCGAAGTCCGGCACACGATGGATACGCTTCCCGTCCGGCCAGAGGCGTTCCTTTTCATCGAACGAGGAGTACCGGTAGCCCTTTGGCAACTGGTCTCTCTTTTGGTCGAAGACATGGGTCAACCCTTGTGCACCGACATGAATGGCCCCCTGCTCGGCGAGAAACTTCATGCGTTCCTCGCTGGTCGTCTCACCTTTGACGATCTGTTTGAAGGCAGAGACCAGCAGTTTGTCGCCGGCTTTCAGAATTCGCGTCGGATTCGGGAAGTTCTGGTCATTACTGTCGTCGTTGTATCCGTAGAACGACTTCTTCTTTCCGCTCTGATGACGCTTCTTGAAAGCGGCAAGACATGTGATGTGGTCGTAGTCCGCCGGCACCGTGATGATGCCGAGGTCAACGAGCAAGCCGAACTTCACGATTGGCTGGGCGGGAGGCGCGGGTTCCGAGGTAGCGGTAATTGGGTAATTACCAAACACCTCGAGAAGCCGATCTGAGATGACTTGCGTCGGAGCTCCGTTCCATGCCCGAAGAACATCTGTTGCGATTTCCCGAGGGAAATGCAACTGAATCTTCTGTGTGAGCTCGAGTGTCGCCGGACTCAAGGCCTTATCGCTCATAGCGATCCTTCCTTATCATGAACTTCCGGGAACTGCCGGATCAGTATTTCTAGCTGGAATTATATTATATATAGTAAAATCTGTCAATGGGTATTTCATGGCTCTAATCCTGTACAATAAAACCATGATTGGACACTTAAAAGGAACTCTTCTACACCAAGACCTGAAATTTTTAATTCTTGATGTTGCAGGAGTTGGATATAAAGTCTATACAAATACAGTCACACTCGAAAAAGTTAAATCAAAAACTCTAGAGTTTTGGACTTACATGGCTGTACGAGAAAATGCCTTGGATTTGTATGGATTTCAGAAGAAAGAGGAATTGGACTTTTTCGAGCTTCTTTTGACTGTTTCCGGCATAGGACCAAAGTCCGCTATGACTATTTTGAGTGTCGCAACACTACCAAACTTGCGTCACGCCATATCCACAGGAGACACAAGCCACCTCATAAAAGTTTCAGGTGTGGGCAAAAAGAACGCCGAGAAAATAGTTTTGGAACTGAAAGATAAATTGGAAATACTTGGGGGTGATTTGGGACAATCTACATCTGGAGATGTAGACGCTCTAGAAGCCTTGAAATCTCTTGGATATGGTGAAAGAGAAGTGAGAGAGGTGCTAAAAAAAGTCAGTGATATTTCAGATACTGGTGAGAAAATAAAGAAAGCCCTTAAATTACTATCGTAATTTAATTTTTAAACATTAATTCATTGAAAATTGTTCGAAAATTGAAAATTAGAAATTGAAAATTTTAAACTCATGCCAGAGCTTCCCGAAGTCACAACAACCATAAATGGCCTAAACAAGGTTTTACCCAAGCTGACTATAAAAGATGTTTGGTCTGATTATTTTTTACGTACAAAAAACAGGCGTACCGATACTATTAAAAATAAAAAATACTTTGAATATTTTAAAAGAGAGGTCGTTGGTAAAAAGATAAAAAATGCCGAGAGGCGAGGAAAAAATATTTTAATCCACCTGACCGGAGGTAGAACCATTTTGATTCACATGAAGATGACAGGACACTTGCTGTATGGGAAGTACAAGAGAATTTCCCCGAGGCAAGACCTTGGGCATTCCAAAGGTCTTGCCTCTGGAGAAATTTGGATTCCGGTTGAAAAAGGTTTTTTACAGGATTCTTTCAATAAGTTCATTCATCTCATATTTACACTATCTAACGGCAAGCATTTGGCATTTTCTGATATGCGCAAATTTGCCAAAGTTATGCTTTTTGAAACTGACAAGAGAGATGTCTTGGTTGACTTGGCTAGTTTGGGACCTGAACCATTGGATAAAACATTCACTTTAAAAAAATTCAGGGAGATATTGCAACCCACCTCCGCCTTCGGCAGGACGGAGTCGGCCTCCGGCGAGACGCAGTCCGCACAAGGCTACGGCGGGCGAAGAATAAAAACAGTTCTAATGGACCAGAGTGTTTTAGCCGGTATAGGTAATATATATTCCGACGAAATTCTTTGGACAGCCGGTATTCATCCAGAACGCACTCCTGCTTCCTTGAAAGAAAAAGAGATGAAAGGGATGTGGAAAGCGATCAAGATAATACTGGAATCATCAATTAAAATGGGAGGCGATTCTATGTCCGACTACCGCAATATATATGGAGAAAAGGGCCAGTTCCAAAAAGCTCACAAAGTCTATAGGCGAACAAAAGAAAAATGTTTGAAAAAAAGTTGTGGTGGAATAATCCAGAGAAAAGTTATAGGCGGACGCAGTAGCCATTTTTGTGACAGACACCAAAAGTAAATTGTGTTAAAATTAGACCATGAGTAGCAACGCCACAGGCATTCTTATTATTCTCGGAATTATTGCCATTGCTTTATTTGGTGGTGCCAAAGGTGCTGCTAACAATGGGCTTTTCTCTATAGGAATTCAGACCCCAGAACAAAAACAGCAAAATATAGAGCAAAAAATCCAAGAGACCCAAACTCAAGTCGATAGTTTAAAAATAAAAGTCCAAGCCGAAGAAGACAAAAAAACCCAGAGTAAATATAAAGGAATCGTCACCTTGGCCTATATAAACCGCTCGGGAGACCCAACTCAAGAATATGCAACGATACGAGTTAATTACAATATAAAAGAAAACATACCAGTTACAGGATGGGTACTGCGCAGTGTAAATAGTGGAAACAGTGTGACTATACCAAAAGGAACTTATCTCTATTTTGCTGGAATAGCAAATACCGAAGACAACATACTTCTGACCAGTGGAGATACTCTGTATTTGGTTACGGGCATTTCACCGAACGGAGCCAGTTTCAAAGTCAACAAATGTTCTGGATATTTGGGTCAATTCCAAACATTTGTTCCTTACTTAAGCACCAACTGCCCTGCACCAAGAAACGAGGACTTGTCTAGTATACCAAAAACTACAGCAAACGAGCGTTGTTTTGACTATATAGACTCAATGTCATCATGTAGAATCCAAACCGAAACGCCTCCGCAATATCTAGGAGCCGAGTGCAATAACTTTATATCAAAAAAAGTAAATTATCCTTCGTGTGTAGAGACACACAAAAATGATAAAGATTTTTATGGAAATGAGTGGAGGGTTTATTTGAAGCGTGGCCAGAATCTATGGAAAGACAGAAGAGAAACTATTGTTTTGTATGACAATGACGGAAAAATAGTTGATTCTTTGGCTTACTAGATATTTAGCATTCTAAATAAAGCCACACCGAAGGCCACTGAGACATTTAGTGATTCTTTCTTACCCCTCATTGGTATTTCAGACACAATATCACAAAGTGATAATATTTTTGGTTCAATACCTCCTACCTCATTCCCTACAATAAATAAAACCGGATATCTTACTTTCGCTTTTTTATAATCGACTGAATTTTTTGTTTGTTCCAATCCAATGATTTGATATTTTCCGCCAGAGGTGGATCCGCCTTGGGCGGATAGTTTCTTTATCAACCCCTCGGGACTCTTAATATACTGCCAGTCAATACTTTTTTCAGCCCCCAGAGCTACTTTGGTAATATCTTTTCTGAGCTTTCCAAATCTGTCCAAAGGAGTTGGCGTATAACCAGATAAATATATTTTATTAACGCCAAGAGCATCAGAGGTACGAAAAATAGAGCCGACATTGTGAGTACTGCGGATGTTATGTAATAAAACAGAGATTTTCTTCTTTGTCATAGTACCGAATATAGCATATAATATTGACATGCATCCACTGGCTGTATTTCCACAACTTTTAACATTCGGCCTTGTCGCTCCGCTTTTACTTCGACTGGCTGTTGGACTATTTGTCTTAAATCTTGGCCGAGAAAGGTACGGCAAACAATACTCTTGGGCTACAATTTTTTACGCTGTAGCTGGAGCACTACTTGTTTTAGGCCTCTATACACAGATAGCTGTGATAACAGCAATCATAATTCTAAAATTGGACTTTTACACCAGCAAAAAAACCAGCCCACCTTCAAAAGAAAAATATATTCTTCAAGTAGTAATGAATATCATACTTATTTCCCTCCTCTTCACCGGCCCCGGCTTTCTAGCTTTTGACCTGCCTTTGTAGAAAAGTTTTTGATTATAAAAAACATGTTGTTATATATCATAAAAACATGTATATTTTAGCTTGGAGGCGAGGATGATTTTGAGGACATACCGTAGGATTGCCCAGACAGAACATTGGTGCGACCGTTGTTGTACCCATATCCTGCCTGGAGAAGAATACGAAGGACGAGTTGAAATCTACCGAAGAGGGAAAAGGAACAGAATAATAGTATGGAAAGAACATATTAATCCATGCTGTGAACCACCAGATCCACCCGATGAAGATTTCCTAGAGAATGAAGAAGAGTCCGATTTTGAACTCCCGAAAGCAGCTTGATGGCCTGTGGAACCACAGGCCATTTGCTTTTTGTTTTTTCTCTTAACCTGCGAGGCCTTGCCTCGCAGGTTCTTTGTTTGATACAATACAAATATGTCAATAAGAAAAATCCCTTTTGCTTCCGGTGAATACTATCACTTATATAATCGTGGCAACAGCAAACAGAAAATATTTCATGACTCTGAAGATTATTGGCGATTTATCACCTTGCTTTATAGCTGCAATAGTGAAAACAACTTTAGAATGTCTCTGGTAAATGATACTGCTAGTAAAGACCCGTACCTTTGGGAAAGAGGAGAGCAACTGGTGGCTATCGGAGCCTTTTGTCTAATGCCAAATCATTTTCATATTCTGATAACCGAAAAACAAGAAGATGGTATAACAAAATTTATGCAAAAATTATCCACTGCCTATGTAATGTACTACAATAAAAAATATGAAAGGGTAGGGGGGCTTTTTGAAGGAAAGTTTAGGGCTGAACATTTAGGAAATGATAGATATTTAAAATATATCTTTTCTTATATTCACCTAAATCCTATAAAACTGATCCAAAAAGACTGGAAAGAAGTGGGTTTAAAAAATAAAAAGGAGGCGTTAAACTATCTCGATAGTTATAAATATTCGAGTTATTACGAATACATAGGAATACAAAGAAAGCAAAATCTAATAATAGAAAAGGGGGTATATCCTGATTATTTTCCCTACAGAAACTCTTTTAAAAAGGAGATTCTTGAATGGATAAATTACAAGGACTAAACCTAACCACCAAGCTACCTGCGAGGCCTTGCCTCGCAGGTTCATGTGCGTCCGGTTGGGATCGAACCAACGACCTTGTCCTTAAAAGGGACCTGCTCTACCAACTGAGCTACGGACGCAAGTATTTGAAAACATTATGAAATATAACAGAAAAATACATAAAGTCCAACTTTTACTGCATTAAAATCCATTTCTCAAGCATAATGTCTAAGTCACCTTTTCCTTCCCGCACTTTATGCGTCATATCAACTAGTTGTGATGACATGGCTGTTAATTCATCGGATTTGTAATTCCTGCCTCCCGACAGAGCCTTGCTGTATGAAAATGGAGCTAGGCCTGAGTCTTTTTGACTACCTACTTTGCCTGCAATAATCATGTTTTTGACCGCCCAGAAAAAGACTCCGTGAATTTCCTCGGCTGGTATTCCTTGATTTATTAAATCAACATAGGAAATCCAGAGATCTTTTTTATTCCTATTTGTTAGTTTGTCTGTGATTGAAAAAATAATTGGTGACTCTTTTTTCTTTTCGACCTGTTCAAAAACTTGGGTCTTGTAAGAAGCTTTTTCTATTTTTTTAATACTCGGCGCATCTACTTTTCCATCCAAAAGCAGAAACCAATGCTCGGCTTTTTGCATTTCTTGCAATCTGTCCAAAACATAATCTTTGACCATTTTATTCTCAAAAAGAAAATCCAAGACAACAATATACTTCTGTTCAAAAAGCCCTTGTGAGGAAAGTAGCTCATCAAACTGCCCCTCGGTCCAATTCTCTGTAGTTATTTTAAAAATTTCAGAGTTTGCTCTCTTAGCCGAAAGAGTCTGCAGTATTTCATGCATTTTCTTGCGACTTTTGTGTGTATCTGTTCCATGTAAAAAATAAATCATAATATTTCTTTTTGTTCTGACCAATTGTCGCCGACAGAAGCATTAGCAGAAATAGTAATGCCCAATATTTTTTGGGGGTCTATAACCGCCTCCATTATCTTTTTGATTTCCATAGCAACAGATTTAACCAGATTTTCTTTGACCTCGTATACCAGCTCGTCATGAACTTGGAGGAGGAGTCTGGCTTCATCTTTCAAATCCTTTTTCTCCAAAAACTTATCTATTTCTATCATGGCCAGCTTTACTATATCTGCCTCCGTTCCCTGTATAGGTGCGTTTATTGCCATTCTTTCCGCCGCTGCTTTCATAAAAGGCAGTTTTGAGTGTATGTCTGGGAAATATCTCCGACGGCCAAAAAATGTTTCCGTATATCCTTTTTGCTCTGTTTCTCTTTTGACCTTTTCCAAATATTCGGCCAGACCACTAAACTGGCTGAAATATCTACCTAAGAATTTCTGGGCCTCTTCCCTATTTGTCTTTATATTTTTCTGTAAAGCGGTTACGCCCATACCATACATCACGCCGAAGTTTATAGTCTTGGCTTTTATTCGCATTTCTTTGGTAACTTCGTCCGCTCCAACACCAAAAACTTCCATGGCCACGGCCGTGTGGACATCTTCTCCTTTCTTAAAAATCTCAATAAGTTTTTTGTCGCCAGAAAGAAAAGCTGCTATGCGAAGTTCAATTTGAGAATAATCAAAAGAAACTAATTTCCAGCCTTTTTCGGCTATAAAAGATTTACGAATCTCACGACCTAGAAGAGTCCTGTTTGGAATATTTTGCAGGTTTGGATTCTGGCTTGCCATACGCCCAGTTGCCGAGCCGGCTTGCAAGAAATCCGAGTGCAGGCGGCTGTTTTCGTCCACTTGGGTAGGTATTGTATCTATGTAAGTGCCAAGAAGTTTGGACAGTTCGCGATACTCCAAAACAAGTCTGGCTACAGGATGTTCATCTTTTAGTTTTTCCAGTTCCGATTCCTTTGTGGAAAATCCCCCACTCGCCGTCTTTTTCTGGTTTTTGGCTTTCAATCCCATTTTTACAAAAAGCATCTCCCCTAGCTGTTTTGGTGAGCTTATATTGAACTCCTGACCAATTATTTTCCATATTTTCTTTTCAAGTGAATCAAGCTCAGTATGATATTTTTTACCCAAATCTTTCAATCTCTCAACATCCACTTTTATTCCTACTTCCTTCATGGCTTTTGTAATAGGAATCAGTGGAATCTCGATTTTATCCACCACATATGACAGTTCCTGATCTTTTATAGTCTTCTCTAAAACTTTTTTAGCCTCGGGTAACGTGTTAGTGTGAGTGTAGGATAAAATATCATCTAAAGTCGGATTGGTTTTATTTGAATCAACAATCCAAAGTATAAGTCCAGTCTTAACAATATCATCTGAATTCTCTTCATTTACCAAGGGTTCCCCTTGGTGTGTGTCGAGAGATAAGCTTTCCACCAGTTTTGTGCTCAAAGATCGAAACTCTAACTGGGC
>Ga0209515_10008957_pt1 | contig 11522 bp, 14 predicted proteins | sample Subgroupgradi54m_FD_187454 | JGI IMG/M metagenome (GOLD analysis project Ga0209515, IMG submission 187454) | Subsurface groundwater microbial communities from S. Glens Falls, New York, USA - GMW60B uncontaminated upgradient, 5.4 m (SPAdes)... ... | reverse complement strand
CCAAATATTTTTTCAAGAAAACTTTTAGATGGTTTTTCTTCGTCTAATTTTTGGATAAGATCAAGTTGTTTTTTACTTAGTTTTTTTGGTACTTCGATTCTGACTTTGACCATTTGATCGCCAGCGTCATGGCCGTGGACGGAAGGTAAACCTTTGCCGCGCATTCTAAAGATTGTTTCTGATTGGGTATAGGATGGGATTTTTAATTTGGCTTTGCCATCGATAATTGGAACATCTATCTCATCACCAAGTACGGCTTGAGAGAATGATATGGGGACGGTGATGTTCAGATTTTGTTCTTCTCTGGTAAAGTATTCGTGTTCAGCAATGCTAATTTCTATGTATAAGTCGCCGCTTGGACCGTTATTGGCGCCAATTTCCCCTTCGCCAGCTACACGTAAACGCATGCCTTCATCGACACCGCCAGGAATTGTGACTTCAATTTTTTTCTTTTTGCGGATAGCACCTTCACCACCACATTCTTTACAGGAATCTTGCGCTAATTCGCCGCGACCATGACAATATGGACAGGGACCGGTTTGTTGAAAGATGCCAAATGGTGTGCGTTGGGTGCGTTTCATCTGTCCAGAGCCTTGGCAATGATGGCAGTTTTCAAATTTTGCTGCTCCTTTACCACTACATTGAACGCAGCGTTCGAGTTTATTGAGTTCGATATTTTTTTTAGTGTTTTTTGCGGCGTCTTCTAATGTGATTTCTAGTTCATATAACAAATCGGCACCGCGATGGGCACGACTACTTCGCCCACTGCCTGATGAACCGCCACCAAAGATGTGGTCGAAAATATCATCACTATTGCCAAAGGCACCGGAGCGAAAATGGGACATGATGTCAGAAAAGTCATACCCTTCAAAGCCCGAACCACCGGCGCCACCGGCACCGCCGCCACTAAATGCAGCGCTGCCAAATTGGTCATATTGCTGGCGTTTTTTATCGTCACCAAGTACAGATGCGGCTTCAGAAATTTCTTTGAATTTTTCTTCGTATTCTTTCTTTTTGTCGTCTGGTGCGCGATCGGGATGAAACTGCATGGCAAGCTTTTTGTAAGCTTTCTTGATGTCCTCTTTGCTTGATGATTTAGCTACACCAAGTTTGTTATAATAGTCTTTTTCGGCCATAGTAATATTTTTTTTATTTTTTGAGGGTTATGATTTAATTTTTTAATAAATTAGGATAATTTAATATGTAGATGTAATTCATCTGGTTTAAATGGGAGGTGCTTAAAAATGTTCTGTTCGTAGTCAAATTGTTCTTGTGTGATGGCTTGCCAGTTAAGATTACGGGATTTAATCCAATGGCCATAGCGATTGTAAATATATTCCAAACGTTCAGACATGGGAACGACTTTGTTATGAAGCACACGCCAATCTACATAATGAATAAATTTTGCTTCTTCAGATACTTGAGTGTGGGGGTTTCGGGTGAGTTCATCTAATTCCAGAAAGAGTTTGGCAAATTCGGGATATTTGTCTTTGAGGATGAGATTAGTCACTTTAGTCTCAGACATATTTGGATATTGTTTTCTGAGTTTTTGATGCATTTCAATTTCTTCTTTTGTGGGGTGGTAATTGTAAGGGGGATCGGTTAAACGTTCTAAGACGACGACTTTCATAAAATCGTGCATAAGAGCAAATGGTTTGATGATTTTGGAATTAAGAGGATAATTTTTTTTGTGCAGTTCATCGGCAAGAAAAGAAGCGACTTGAAGCACGGCGTGGCAGTGGGATCTTATGGTACCAGGAACTTTATATTGATCGAATAGTTGTTCACATTCCGGAAGGGTGGGAGTGATCATTTGATAAGCCTCTGGATTTCTTCTTTTGAGGGAAGTTTAGTTTTATATTCAGCCACAAATATTTCTTTTTTAAGATCTCCTAATGCATAATGGACCGTTTCTTCTTCTTTTGTTTTACAAACTATTAAACCAATAGGGGATCTTTGGCCAGGATACATTTTATGTTGTTTGTACCAATTAAGATAAGAGTACATCTGGCTTACATGTTTATGCTGGAATGGTTCTGTTTTTAGCTCAACGAGAACATAGCATAATAAACTGGCATGAAAAAGTTCAAGGTCTACACGGTCGTAATTACCACTAATCAGAATAGGAACTTCACGACGGCCAATAAAGAAGTCTGGTCCAAGTTCTTGAAGAAATTTTCCTAATTTTAAAAGTAGTTCATCTTTTAAATCTTTTTCTTGATAGCTTTTACTTAATTCTAAAAAATCGAAATTGTAACTCTCTTTAAATATCTCTTCTGGTTCAATAAATTTGAGGGAAATGTCCTTTTTAATAATCATTTTTCCTTCTTTCAAGACTCGTTGATATAGATTTTTTCTTAGTTCATTACGAAAAGCACGAACACTCCATCTATTTTCAATAATTTGTTGTTCGTAAAATCTTCTTTCTTCTTTATTTTGAATATTTGTCAGTTCGGTTATATGCGACCATCCTAATTGTGCGGACACTGTCTGCACGATTGGATATGCACGATAGAATTGAACAATTTCATACAGTACTCTTTTGGAAAAACCAATATCTTTTGCTAGTTTTTCAATTAAGTATTGACCATAATTCGCTTTATCTTTATGCTGTAATTCTTCTCTTACTATTCTTTCGCCAATCTGCCAATAGGTTTGTACTCTTAGATTATCAACGGCTTTATAGGCTTGATATTTTGCTTTACTGAGAAGTGATGTTAAGTCTTGTAAAAGTTCAGTGTAATTCTGTTCTGTTGCAACTTCTTTTTCTATTTTTTTCATATTTGTGGTATATGAACGAAAAAATTAATAAAAAAATAAAAATTATTTCTTCTCTTTAAACTCGGCGTCAACAATGTTGTCGTCATCTAATCCTGCGGCTTTCTTGCCGGCTTTGGCATCACTTGCTTTTTTTTCAGTGTCTTGTTTTGCCGCAGCGTCAGCATAGATTTTGGTGCCAATTTCTTGGACTAACTTGTTAAGCTCTTCGATTTTTTTGTTCAATTCAGCGGCATCAGCAGTGTTGCGTGCGTCTTCCAAATCTTTAATCTTGGCTTCGATTTTTTCTTTGGTTGCAGCATCCACTTTGTCTTTGAATTCTTCAAGCACTTTTCTGGTTTGGTAGGCTACTGAATCAGCGTTGTTCTGAGCGTCTATTTTTTCACGAATCTTTTGATCTTCGGCTTCGTGTTTCTTGGCTTCTTCAGTCATACGGGTGACTTCGTCTTTGTTTAAGTTGCCGGAACCAGTAATTTGGATCTTTTGTTCTTTACCAGTACCAAGGTCTTTTGCGGAGACGTGGACAATTCCGTTAGCGTCGATATCAAAAGTTACTTCAACTTGTGGAACTCCTCGGGGAGCTGGAGGGATACCCATTAAGTCGAACTGACCGAGTTGTTTGTTATCATTAAACATTGGACGTTCGCCTTGGCCAACACGAATAGTAACTGCAGTTTGATTGTCGGCAGCAGTGCTAAATATCTGTGATTTTTTGGTTGGTACGGTTGTGTTACGTTCGATTAATTTTGTAATGACTCCGCCAAGCGTTTCAATTCCTAGGCTTAAAGGGGTTACGTCAAGTAATAAGACGTCTTTGATTTCTCCCGCTAATACTCCTGCTTGAATGGCTGCGCCAACGGCGACGGCTTCGTCGGGATTGACGGATTTGTCTCCGTCTTTTCCAGTTAAGCGTTTGACTAATTCTTGCACGGCAGGAATTCTGGTGGAGCCACCAACGAAAATGACTTTATGGATGTCATTTTGGGTCATATTGGCGTCTTTAAGCGCGTTTTTAACCGGTGTTTCAAGACGTTTGATAATTGGGGCGATTAATTCTTCAAATTTTGCGCGAGTGAGTTCTTCTTTCAAGTGTTTAGGACCGTTTTGGTCAGCAGTGATGAAAGGTATACTGATGTCTACTTTTGTTTTAGTTGATAATTCTATTTTTGCTTTTTCACACTCTTCTTTCAAACGCTGCATGGCAGTTGCGTCGTTGTTTAGATTGATGCCAGTAGATCTTTTGAAGTTGGCAATGACATGGTTCATGATGATTTCGTCAACGTCATCTCCTCCCAAAAAGTTGTCTCCAGAGGTTGATTTTACTTCAAATATACCGTCACCTAATTCTAAAATAGAGACGTCAAATGTTCCACCACCAAAGTCGAAAACTAAGATGGTATGAGCTTGTTGTTGTTTGTCTAAGCCGTATGCTAAAGAGGCAGCGGTTGGTTCGTTGATTATTCTCAAGACGTTTAAACCGGCGATTTCTCCGGCGTTTTTAGTTGCTTGACGCTGGGAGTCGTTAAAATATGCAGGGACGGTAATGACGGCATTCATCACAGGCTGGCCAAGATAGGCTTCTGCGTCCCGTTTTAATTTTTGTAAAATCATGGCAGAGATTTGTTCAGGACTATAATCTTTACCATCGATTTCGACTTTTTCGTTTGAACCCATTTTACGTTTGATGGAACGGATAGTATGAGATGGGTCGATGATCGCTTGGTTGCGGGCAATTTGGCCGACGATAATTTCTTTGTCTTTGATGTGGACAATACTGGGGGTGGTTCGTGTGCCTTCAGCATTGGCAATGATAGTTGATTTACCTGCTTCCATTACCGCCATGGCTGAAAATGTGGTTCCTAAATCTATTCCGATAGTTGCTCCTGATACTTTGTTGTTTGACATGTTTATTTCCTCCGTTTAACGTTATTTTTTATTTTTTTTGTTTGTTATTTTCTTTTGTAGTTCTCTCTTTTATCCGACAATAGGATTAGGTTCAGCGGATTTTTCGAACATAGTGGATTCTTCTCCCTCTTCACTGATCATTCCTAATTGTTGTTTTAACATGATGTTTTCTGATTCTAATTGGATGATGCGTTGTTGAAATCTTTTGATTTCTTTTGTAACTAATGCTCTTATTTTTTGAGCTTCTTGGGTAGTTAAAAGATAGTTTATTTCTTTGATTGGTGTTTGGATTGATTGTTGCATTTTTTTAACCTCACAATGATTTATTCTTTTTTATTTTCTTTGGGTTTGCCAGAACTTATTTTTATTCTTGCTGTGCGAATGACGCGATCGTGCATGGTATATCCGCGCTGGAATTCTTCGATAATTGTATTCTCAGGTAAGTCGGACGGAACTTTCATCAACGCTTCATGAAGATGAGGGTTGAATTTTTGATGCACTGTTTCAATTGGTTTGACGTTGTTGTTTTCTAACAATTCATGAAGTTGAGTGTAGATTAGTTCAATGCCATGAAGTAAATCAGTTGTTTCTGGTGATGGTTTGTTTTTTGCGGTGTCGATGGCGAGTTTGAAGTTGTCTATAATAGGTAAGAGCTGCATGATGCAGTCTTTGGATGCGAATTGGCGGATGTCTTCAATGCGTTTTTCGCTTTGTTTGCGGTAGTTTTCGAAGTTTGCCTGAGTACGTTTGGCAAGTTCAGTCATCAGAGTTAGTGGATCGACTGGTTCGGGGGGGGAAGGAGTTGGGGTGTCTTGTACGTCTTGTGGTTCTTCGATGACGTCGTCAGCCCCTTCGCTTACAGATTCAATTGGTTTGGTTTCAGTGGGTTTTGCCATAGTTTTAGTTGTAGTTATATTTTCTGTTGACCTAAAGTCAACGTAGAAGCTTTAAAATTGAACTTATATATAAAGCTTATGGAAAATTTGGCAAAAGTTTAAATAAACGAGTGATATTAAGTAAGATATGACACAGAAAGTGATGATGATTAAAGTACGACGTGTGAAGACAGAGAATATTAATCAAGAGTTGCAATGGGTGGGAAATTCGTTAGGATTGTTTGGATTGCGAGATAAAGATAGTAGTTGTTTTCGTGTGTTTATTACGCTTGTGAAAAAAGCGCGGCGTAATGAGGCGTTAACGTCGGACGATATTGCGGAACATTTGAAATTGAGCCGAGGAACAGTGGTACATCACTTGACGAAACTAATGGAATCAGGAATTGTCGTGCATGAGAAAGAAGGATATATACTGCGTGAAGCGACGTTGCAGTCGCTGGTGAAAGAGATTCGGCGAGATGTAGAGGCGATGATTTCGGAATTAGATGAGGTGGCAAAAGAGATTGATGAGAGGATGGGATAGGTTGAGTGTTAGTATTCTAGAGTAGTTATTTTTGTAAAAATTTATAAACTGACGTTGTTTTTAGAGAATATGACTTTGTTAGATGAATTATTAAGTGAACAAAATGAACACCCGTTAGCGATTGATTTTAGAAGATATCATCAAGAAGCAAAAGAGTATAGAAAAATTATTGTAGAAGCTAAAATACACAAAACATTTGGGAGATGGTCCAGCTCTCTTTCTACCCCAGATGGACGTATTGAGCAAGAGAGTTTTGATGTAGCGGCAAGAGCATTATATACAGCACAACAGTATATTACAAAAAAGATGCCGTTAGATTTGCCAGAGTATTATGCATTGCAAGAAATGGTGATTACACAGTACCCACATTCGATGTGGGATAATGGAATGTGGTTTAAACGAGTGGGAAAAGAAGTACGAAATTATAATCTACCTTGCACGCCACAAATGGAAGAAGTGTTAGAATATAATCAAAGATTAAGTATAGAGTTTCCGATGGCAGTATTATTTGCACAGCAACAAAGAGTAGAGGTTACAGAAGTACTTGAACATATGAGGATGGGACCAATACAAGGAGTTGTTATTGAAGATGGTCAATATAAAGAGGAGAAAATCCCAAAGGAGAAACCAAGGGACGATTCATTGCAATTGTATTTAGTCTTAACGGGAAAAGTTAAAAGAGGACAGATGCAATAATTTTTTTACCACGTTTCCAGTCGTAAATCAGGAATATTTTCAAAATCTTTTTTATTTCGTGTGATGAGAATATAGTCTTCTGCTTTGGCAACACAACCAATTAATAAATCAAATTCAGGAGCGGTTTTACCTTTCTTCTGTAAGTAATTCTGATCTCTTCCAAATAATTCACAACTGCGCTCAGTAAAAGGGAGTACGTCGATGTTTTTTACAAATTCTCGCACTAATTGTAAGGCTTCTTCTTGTCGTGAAGCTTTGTATGCTCCTTTAAAGAGTTCGGCAACAGAAAACAGAGTAATAGCTATAGGAATACCCGTTTGTTGCAGAGTATTAATTTTTTTTTGTAATGTGACATCCCCACGAAAGAGAGCAATTATGAGATTGGTGTCTAAGCAGTACATTTTAAAATTTGACCTCACGTGTGCTAAAAGAGCGACGTTCGCGTTCAAGTTCTTTTGAAATTTTATCTAATTCTTCTTTTGGACCAGGCCATTTACCAAAGAAATCAAGCAAAGATTTTTTTTGTTCTTTGTGAACAACACGCATGATTACACGAGAGAATGATTCTCCAGTTGATTTAAGATGTGTGAGTCCATTATAGGCTTCATCAGAGATGGAAATTACTTTGGTCATACTATGTATATATGCATACATGTATATAAATGTTTTGTTTTAAATCAGAAGCAGTGGCAAAAGAGAAGTTTGCATAATTGATATTTTACAGAAGGCATTGCCTTCTTAGGTTACTAGCGCAACATCTTGGCAAACTTCTCTAAGAGGTTCGGTCGCTGTTGCTCCGAACTTACCTGCGAGGTAAGTCTAGTCACTTCGTTCGTGACTTGCTTACAGCAAGTTCTGTCACTACGTTCCGATCTAGTCACTGCGTTCGTGATTCTGTCACTGTTGTTCCGAACTTACCTTTCGGTAAGCTTGCTTATCAGCAAGAGTTGCTTTTGGCAACCTTTGCAATGTCGCAATTTTAATCTTATCTGTGCACCTATCAGTGCAAACTAAGTATTACAAATTGCTTTTTGCAAACTCCTCAAAAGAGATTGATGAGAAGAGAAGATAGTTTACGATTTAATTCTACTATTGCAATAGGGGCAGAAGATTGAGCTAACGCCTGCAAATAATACAGAGCTGAAACGATATTTACAATGCGGACAGTCCATGGTTTTTTTGTTCATCTTCTCTCACTTCTTTTTGAATTAATACTATATAAAAAAGAAGGGTTTTTAAAGATTTTGAATGAGAAAATTAGGAGCAAGAAAAGAGCTTAAAAGGTTAAACAAAGAGAAGAATGAAGCTAAAAAAATTAAAGAAAATCCTGAAAAGTGGCCAGGGTCACTACGTTCTCAGGTTTCCTGACGGAAACTATCCCCAACTCTAAAGAGAGGGGATTTACGCCACTTTTCCAAGATGAATTTTCTAACACAAGAAAAGAAACAACGATTTCTTTTCTGTGCAGAAATAAAGTAGTTTCTTTATTTCTTGAATCAAATATAGCGAAATCCTTGAGTGTGTTTACTGGCATTCATCCCTAAACATGAATGTTAAAGATTTCTACTTATTTGATTTAATCTCGTGCTAATTTCCAGATGGTTTTCATCCCAAGGAAAATTGCACCAGGTACGACAAAGACGACAATATTTTGTAATGCTCCTCGTAAGAATTGGCCAATGATAGGTATTAAACCGAGGTTAACGATTCCAGCTAACATTAACGCAATGGATGCGACTAAAAAAGGAATTGTTTCTTTAGCAGTAAGATTGAATAAGCCAACTAACGAACCGAGGATTACTAAAGTTGTGACTAAGATTTGTGGTTCGATATATGAGCGGAAGCCTGCGGCAAGGATTGCAACTAGAAGACCTGCTAAAAAGGCATAATGTGCTAGACGATGTAGTTCTACTTTTGCAGTTACTCTTTTTGATGCCATACTCTATACCACCTCTTTTGATAACTATAACAAAAGACATAAGTTGTTATATAAATTGTTATGTCTTTTGGAATATAATAACTGACTTTTTGGATAAAAATTTTAGGTCAGCTATTATAGAATGAAAGTTTTCCAGTATATAAATGTTGCGTTTTTGCAGAGAGTAAATTTATAAATGAAAATTAAGTAAGAGGATATTATGGTTGATTTTACGTTAGGAAAATGTAAGACTCGTGCGGCGTATAGTGCGAAGCTGCGAAAGCAAGGAGTGTTGGATTTGAAGAGGGTTGCGCGAAAGTTTACGGTTGTGCTTGAGACGCCAGTAGTATTAGTGATTAGTGTTTCGGGTATTGAAATTATTGTGCATCAATATGGTGAATTGGTGTTTAAGAAGTGCGAGGATATGGCGTTGATGGAGAAGGTTGCTTCTGAGGTTTATGAGGAAGGAATGAGAATATAGTTTTCTTTTATTAGTAGTGAAAATATAGAAATATTTATAAAGTGATTCTCTATTTTAGTGGAGATGAGATACGACAAATTAGTATTAAGTGGCTTAGCAGCATTAGTTATGAGTTCTTCGTGTAAGTTTGAGGTTTCTGTGGGTTCGCCAAGTGTTGATTCAGATAAAGTAATTGAAGAGGCAGAGGCAAAGCCGGTTGTGTTTGAAGAGAATGATGTGATGCCGATGACGTTTTTTAGTGCGGAAATACAAATGATAAAACCACAATATCAAAAAGTGGCGGTGAATTTAGTAAGGTTGTATTCAATGAATGAGAATAAGGAATGGAGAGGAACGGCGCTGCTTGTGAATCCAACGCAGATATTAAGTGCAGCACATGTGCCGGTGAGTCCAACGTTAGAATATGTTATTTCGAATGAGAGTCACAATCGAGTGGATATTCGAGGATGGATTCGCAATATTGATTTAGATAGTGGTGCAGATATTGCAGTGATTAATTTGCAGATGCGAGTGGAGGAGAGACCAAGTTTACAATTTTATGATAAGCCGATACAAGAAAGTTTACCAATTGCATTGATTACATATGATAATAATACGAGAGTGATTCGAGAAGGTGAGATTACAAGAGTATTTATGGAAGAAGGACAAGAGAAATTTGAGACAAATATTGCAGCAATACTGGGAAATAGCGGAGGAGTGTATGTTGATCAAAAAGAGGGAAAGATTGTGGGAGTTATTACGCATAGTATTGGTAAATTTAGCGGAAGTTTAGGTCCCAGTATTCATACGCTTGATGTGCAGAAAAGAGAGCGGGTGTTGAGTAGAGATGAACAACAGAGAATAAAAGAATATACCGATGCGCAGGAATTTTTGAAACGAAAAGAAAATGTAGGATATGATGATTTTGCGCAAGGAGATTTTTATTTGAAAGGGGATGAGAGTGTGGGTGTTGAAATATGTCTTGAACAGAAATTATTTTCTTCTGTTACACCGCGGTGTTTTTCACGTTATGATTTTCCCACAATTGTGGCAACACGCGCACAAAAATCGATTGGGCAAGGGAGAGGAGAGTTAAATATAGGGGTGAAATTTAGAGATGGGCGAACATATGAAGTGAAAACGCTGTTTGTTCCGGATTTTTTATATAAGGGTGTTGCACAGATGAGTTCAACGGCGATTTCAGGAGATTGGTAGGAATATGAAACCAACGTATCATGTTGTGCAGATGGTGCTAATAGAGAAAGAATTGAAGCATACCATTTGTGCCGTTCTTAAAGCACAAGAAAAAGAAGAAGTGAAACTTGTGGGAGGAGCATTAGAATCAGGCGATGGGTATGATTATCTGCGAGCGCTAGGACAAAGAGTAACGTTGAGAGATTTTTTATTTACAAATAAATTAATGGTTGCGGAGGCGCTTGGTGAACAAGTGGGATTTTGGTATGTTGGGATGCAAAAACCGTGGAAGTTTTATGGAACAATGCCCGTAGAATTTGAGGCGGAGGATTTACAGCCACCATTTAATTATTCATTGCCTTGTGAAGAGTTTTATCTGGGAAGAGCGATGCATCGTCTGTATTCGATGGAGATGAATCGAAGCGAGGTTTTAGTTAAAAAAATGTTGACGTTTGGGGATTATAAATCCCCCCGAGAATTATTTGAAGCAGGATTTAAGAAAATGGTTGATTATTATACGAATCCGCAATATACTAAAGCGCATAAAAATTGTGGATTGATTCCTATAGATATATCGGACGAGGATTTGGCACGAAAGCGGAAAGTGTTAGAATTTTTAGAGAGATGAAATAATAGTAAGCGCAATTATTTGTTAGCAATTATTTGTTGCGTTAACTATAATTAAGAAAAAAATGGCGCCCCCGACCAGACTTTCGTAATGACTTAGAAAATTTTTCTTTAAGCCAATATTTGAACTGGTGACCTGATGGTCTCTTTTTCTGTTAGGAAATAACAGCCATCCGCTCTAACCGCTGAGCCACGGGGGCAATTAGGAGATAAAACAGGCAATTGATTTATAAAGATTTCTTTTCATTTGGTGAGAGATGGAAATTAGCCAGGGAATAGAGATTATTGGGACTGGGCTATTTGTGCGAAATGAGAGGCTTCTTATAATTAATGATTTACATATCGGCTATGAGGAGGCGCTGCAGCGGCGAGGGATTTTGGTGCCGAGATTTCAAACGAAAGAGATTATTCGATTGCTTGCGGAGATGATTGAAAAAGTTCATCCGGCTACGGTGCTGTTGAATGGGGATGTGAAACAGGAGTTTGGGCGGGTGTTACGTGGTGAGATGCGTGAGGTTCTTGAGG
>Ga0209515_10008956_pt1 | contig 11522 bp, 12 predicted proteins | sample Subgroupgradi54m_FD_187454 | JGI IMG/M metagenome (GOLD analysis project Ga0209515, IMG submission 187454) | Subsurface groundwater microbial communities from S. Glens Falls, New York, USA - GMW60B uncontaminated upgradient, 5.4 m (SPAdes)... ... | reverse complement strand
GAAGGAGTGCCGCCAGGCGCCTGGCCTGGCGGCCTCGGCGTGGTGGACGTGCCGCGTGACGACGCCCTGGCCACCCGCTTGCGCGCACACTGATGCACCACCGGCGTCGGACGCTCGAGACGGACGCGTCGTGGCTCGGCCGCGCGATCAGCATCGCGCGGCACTTTCCTGCGGGACCCTCGTCCCGCAGGACTTCCGCGCCAGCAGGGATGGTGCCGGCGCGGTGCCGCGCCACCCCGCTTCGCGGGGCCCCCGGCCGTGGCTCGTGGCTCGAATTCATCTCATAAATCCCTCGGGCCGGGTGATACGGGATGTCCCGCGAATGGGAGGATCCACACCGGGCGGAGGCGCCGAGGCAGCAAGTCCTTCCTGCTGAGGTGTCTTGTGCGCGGCAAGCGCACAAGGGGCCCATGAGCGGGACTCCCGTGGCGACCGAGGCCAAAGGCCGAGGAAGTGCCGTAACGCGATGGGCGTTGCGGCCAGGCCCCGGCCAGCCTCAAGCTATTTATGAGATGAATTCTCGTAATTCGTTGTGGCTCCGTCGATCTGTGGCGAGATCCGCGAATGCGCACGAAGCGACGACTGGTCCGTCTGGTCATGAAAGTTCGACGAGCCTGCGGACGGTCAGGGAATGACGCCGTGGCGTCTCTGGACAGGTCCTACGTCAACGTTGGACCGACACCCGTTGGCGGTGAGGCTATGGTGAGGCCCGGAAAAAGGCCACGCGGCGCCCGACCTTGCGCGCGATCGCGCGGCGGTAGACTTCGTGGCCCAAGGCGACATCGTGGACCGCGATACCGGTCGAATCAAACACCGTGATCTGCTCGGGCCGGGTGCGCCCCGCCACGCGGCGCAAGAGCACCTCGCCCAGCGTCCCCCGGACGTCCTTGGGCGTCAGGAGGCCTTGGCTGATGGGGATGTTCAGCTCGCCGCCGTGCGTCGCCTGCTCCATGTCATCGACGATGACGATCGCGTCGCGGAGGATCTGCGGATCGAGTTCCTGTTTCCCCGGGGCGTCGGCGCCGATCGCGTTGAGGTGCGTGCCGGGCGAAATCCACGCGCGCTGCACCAGCGGCCGGCGCGACGGGGTGAGCGTGACGACGATGTCGGCGGCGCGGACGCAGGTTTCGATCGTCGTCGCCACGGACGGCGTGACGCGCAGCTGCGGCCGTGCCCGACGACAAAACGCCGCCGCTTCCCCGTCGCGAGCGCCCCACACGCGCAGCGCCGACAGGCGAAACAGATGGTCGAGCACGCGCACTTGCCACAGCGCCTGGGCGCCGCAGCCGACCAGGCCGACCACGCGGCTGGTCCGGCGGGCGAGCGTTTTGGCGGCGACCCCCGCTGCGGCGGCGGTCCGAATCCTCGTGATCGACAGGCCGTCCATCACCGCCAGCGGCGCGCCCGTGGAGGGATCATTCAGGAGCACCAGGCCCATCACCGTCGGCAGCCCGCGCGACGGATTGCGCGGATGGACGCTGACCCATTTGACGCCGGAGCTGGCCGGCGTCTTGAGGAATGCGGGCATCGCGCGGAAGTCGCTGCCGTCCGGCAGCGGCAGGTACACCTTGGGCGGCATGATGACCTGGCCTTGCGCCTGCGCCTTGAAGGCCGCCTCGATCACGCGCAGCGCGACGGGCAGATCGATGACGCGTTCGACGTCGGTTTGCGTGAGGATGCGTGTGGGCTGCATCGCTTCAGTATAGAGGACGCGAGGGGTGCGCCGCGTCGTCAGCGGCGCAGCAACATCACGCCGAGGGCGATGAAGACGGCGCCCAAACCTCGGCCCGGCGTGAGCGGCTCGCGCAGGACGAGCCATCCGAGCGCGACGGCGACCAGCGGATAGGTGCCCGCCAGCGGCGTGACTTGCGACACGTGGCCGGTCTTGAGCGCCTGATAGAACGCCATCTGCCCGACGAAGCTGGCGAGAAATCCGCCCAGCCCGAGCAAGATGAACGAGCGTACGTGCATGCGGCCGAGCGCGTCCCACGGCGACCACCACACGCTGCACACCGCCGCGCCCAGCAGGAGGCCGATGGTGCGCGCGAAGACCGCGATGATCGGGTCGCACTGCTGCAGCCCCCACTTCTCCAGCAGCGGCACCGCGCCCCAAATGAGTGCGGCCGTCAATGCCCAGAGCAGTGCGGTCACTCGGAGTCTCCTTCGAGAAGATTGGTGAAACCCAACGTTTCGTCGCTCGTCGCTCGTCGTTCGTATTTCCTGGTGGCTCCGTCAATCTGCATGAATGCCAGAAGGCGCCCGAAGCAGATATGCAATGGGCTCATGACAGATCGACGGAGCCACAATGAATCACGAACGACGAACGACGAGCGACGACTCCTGAGGTTCTCATCCTTCGCGGAACTGCTGCCACAGCCGCCGGAAGCGGCTCTCGTACAGGAGATGATAGAGCGCCTGCTTGTCGGGAAACAGCTTGAGGATCGTGTCGCGCAGGCGTGCCTGCTGGATCTCGATGTCGATCTCCGGCACGTCGCTGGCGACGATCATCTCGCAGATGTGGTCGGCTTGCGCTTGCAGCTGCCGCACCCGGTCGTCTTCCTCGCACAGCGCCTTGAGCCGCAGATCCAGTTCTTCGGTCACCTGGCGGCGGTTCGTCATCGAGAGCGGCACCAGCTCCACGTCATGGCGCCGCTTGAACGCCTCGGCTGAGGGCGCGGCGTGCAGGCCGATGCTGGCGATGATGCGCGGCCCGCGGTCAAACGCCTCTTCCAGCGCCGCCTGAAACTTGGGCGCGCCCAGCAGTAGCCGGCCGAGCCCGTCGATAAACAGGATCAGCGCCTCGCGCATCGCGCGGCGGATGATGCTGACCCCCAGCGTGTCGAGCAGGCCGACGTTGACGCGGAAGGGGCCGACGCGATGCGAGCTGTCCATGCGCCGATGCGCCAGCAACGCTTGCCGGCCGTCGAGGCTGCTCAGCCAAAACCCGAGCAGCTCATGGCCGTCGCGCAGCTCATCGATCAGGAAGCCGTCGATCGCGCAGCCGCGCAGCTCGTGCGCGAGGTGCCGCAGGAGGTTGGTCTTGCCCGCCCCGGGACGGCCGACAATCAGCAGATGTTTCATCGAGGAGTCCTCGGATTCGGATCGACGCCGCGCTCAGAGCACCCGACAAGATGCCGACGTGGCCGCGTTGCGAGCGCCAGGGCCCGGCGCCAAGGCGCGACGACGATGGCGTACTGGATTCCCAGTACGTCGAGGAGGAGCAACGCAGGCGCCGGCGCCCTGCCGCCGCAACCCTCTCGTTACTGCTCGGGGGGGACGGGCCGATCCACGTCGACGCGCGGCGTCGTTCGTCGTCAGTGCTACGACTGCGTTCATTGCCATCTCATTGATCGTTGTGGGCTCGCCGCGAGGCCCGTCGCGGCCGCGTGGGCATGTTGTCGGGTGCTCTTAAGGTCGCGGTCCGGCCGGCGGCGGGATTTGCGCGCTGGCCGGCGGCTGATAGGTCCGGAAGTACTCCAGCGACGGCAAAATCGGCGCGAAATCCTCGGGATACGGCAGAAAAAACGTGGCCGTCTCGTACACGCCGACGCCTGTCCGGATCAGGCCTTTGAACACGCCGACGGCGGCTCCGGTGAAAATACTGGTGCCCGTGTCGTTGGGCAGATAATACTTCTGCATGTTGAGCGGCACTTCCATCCAGCCGGCCAGCGTGTTGGCGACGCCGCGGCCCAGCTTCGCCGCCGCGGGATAAAGGTTGTGCTGCAGCATGAACGTGTCCGTCGGATCCGGCGGCGTCACCGGCGGCGTTGGGGCGACATCCGGCGGCTCGGGTTTGAAGATCGGCTCGTCGAACCGCCGGTCGCGCTCCTGGCGCTTGCGGCGCCACAGCGACGACAGCGTCCAACCCGCCGACGCCGGCTCAGGCAAGGTGACGGCGGCCAGCACGAGCGCGACAAGGAGGCCCGACAGCCGCCGCGTCATGCGATCGCGCCAGACGCTTTCAGGCTGACCGTGCCGCCAGTTGCGAGGATCAGATGGTCCAACACCTCGATGCCGAGCAGCCGGCCGGCCTCGACGAGGCGCGTGGTGAGCGTCAGATCATGCTCCGATGGAGCGGGATCGCCTGAGGGATGATTGTGCGCCAGAATCAGCGCGGCCGCCGAGGCGGCGATTGCCTCGGCAAAGACCTCGCGGGGATGCACGAGGCTGGCTGACAGGCTGCCGACGGAAATCCGGCTCAGGCGAATCAGGCGATGCCGGTTGTCGAGCAGCAGCGCGACGACGTGTTCCTTCTTCTTATGACACAGCTCCGGCCAGATCAGTGCCGCCGCGGCTTCGGCGCTGTCGATCAGCGGCCGCTCCGTCGACGCCTGCTTCGCGAGCCGGCGCGCTAGCTCGATTGCCGCCTTCAGTTGGACGGCCTTCGCCGGCCCGACGCCGCGCACCGACGCGAGCTGCTCAACCGACGCGTCGGCCAGGCCCTGCAGCGAGTGGAACTGCGCGAACAGCCGTTGCGCGGTGACGAGCACCGATTCGCCCGCGATGCCCCGCCCCAAGAGACAGCACAGGAGCTCCGGTTCGGACAGCGCCTCCGCGCCGTGACTGATGAGGCGTTCCCGAGGCCGTTCGGCCGGCGGCAGGTCGCGGATGGTGAGGGATCGCCAGGAGGAGCCACTCGGTCGCGAGATGGTCATGCCACACGGGCACGATCGCGATCAGGCGTCAACATGCGCGTATCTTACCCGGCCGTGTTGGCGTTGTCGAGACGCGTCACGGAAACTGGACGCGCGGCGAGGAGCGTTCCTCGGCCCGATCCAATTGGAAGAAGTCGCGCGGCGTAAAGCCGCCCAGCTGCGCGACGACGCGGTCCGGCAGCACGGCCAGCTTCGTGTTGTAGTCGCGCACGACCGCGTTGTAATAGCGGCGCGCGCCTTGCAGCGCCTCTTCGATCTGCGCCAACGACTGTTGCAGAGCCGTGAAATTGTCGCTGGCCCGCAGCTGCGGATATTGCTCCGCGACAGCAAAGAGGCTCTTGAGCGCCCCGCTGAGCGCGCCTTCGGCTGTGGCCTTGTCGCTGGGAGCGCTGGCTTGCATCGCCCGTGAACGCGCTTCGCTGACCTGCTGGAACACGCGCTGCTCGTGCCCGGCGTAGCCCTTCACCGTCTCGACGAGGTTCGGCACCAGATCGTAGCGCCGCTTGAGCTGCACGTTGATGTCGGCCCAGGCGCCATCGCCCCGGACCCGCAGCTGGATGAGACTGTTGTAGACCATGATCGCCCACAGCACGACGGCGACCGCCACGACCATCACAACCAACATGCGTGCCTCCTTACGATTCGGTGAATGACGACCGCGGCGCGGCTGGCGCGTTGGACCTGGACCGCCGTGTCTCGCGCAGTCGCTTCAACGCCCACGGCCAGAGCCCCAGGCCGAGCAAAAATCCGGTGTTGTACGGAAACCCGGTGTTGTGCACTTCGTAGATATTGATGTCCAGCACCAGCGAGCCCAGCAAGCTCACGGGCGCGATGAACCCATGCCAGATGCCGACGAGGAAGCCGGCAAGCGAGTCCCTAGCAGGCGGCGGAACAACTCGTCCTTGGCTGAAGGGAAACGATGTGCTCGACGACACGGGTTTGCCACTTGAGCCTACAGCCTTCAGCCTATAGCCAATGAGGGTTTTTCAGCATCCTGCTAGCATGTTGCGACCGGCGCAGCCCGCCGTCACGCCCACGCCGAGGCCGATGATCCAGTCTCCGAGCCGGCGCCGGGTCATGCGATGGCTTCCGTGGGCGAGGCGCGCACGACGTCGGTCTGGCCCAGCCGATCGCCCCAGTGTCGCGCGGGCGCGGGGCGCAGCAGGTAGTAGAGCGTGCTCAGCAGCATCGCGCCATTGACGATCGGGATGAGCCAGAGCAGATTGCGCAGGACCGACTCGCGCCATCCGCAGCGTCGACGATCCGGCACGATGACCACGCGTAAGCCCATGACGCGCTTGCCGACGCTTTGGCCGTTGAAGAGCGCGTCGCGGCTCAGCCAATACGCGGCGGCCGCCACCCATCCGAGGACCGGCACTTGCGACGCGCCGGACATGAGGAGGGTATCGATCAGCCACGCCAACAGTCGCGAGCTGTTGCTGGGCGCAAGGCTCATGGCGCGGCGGCCCCGGCGAGCTCGAGCACCACCGGACTCAGACTCTCGACGACCGAGGCCATCACGGCGTAGTCGAGCGTGTCCCAGGTGTCGGTGGCGTGGTGGTAATGAGGATTGCGGTAGAAGGCGGTGTCAGTCAGCATCACGCCGCGGATGCCGGCGCGCCAGAACGCCCACTGGTCGCTCCACGCGACGCCCGGCACGCGCGCGGGCGCGGCGATGGACTGAATCGGCAGGCGGTTCGCGCGGCGCAGGCCGCGGGCGATCTGTGTGATCAGTCGATAAGAGCGCATGTTCCCAACCACGCCCAGATAGTTGCCTGTCGTTGGACGTCCCAGCCCGAAGAGCGGCGGATACGTTTGCGAGTTGGCCGCGTTCGTATAATAGCCGATCATCTCCAGAATAACTACCGCCGCGATGCGCGCGCCCTCGGCCCTGGCCCGCGCCACGTACACCGCGCTGCCCATCTGCGGCGTCTGGAAATACGGCGGCTCCTCGTTGACGAACGCGACGAAGTGGATGGTTCGCCGGTGGGGCCGGCCCTGCACCGCGCGCGCCAACTCGATCAGGCCGGCGACGCCGCTGGCGTTGTCGTCGGCGCCGGGATTAAAGCACGTGTCGTAGTGCGCGCCGACGACGAGCCGCTCGGAAGGGTCGGTGCCGCGGCTGAGGGCGATCAGGTTGGCGACCGTGTGGCCGTCGACTTCGAAGGTCTGCGGGATCAGCTCATCGGCGAACGGCGCAAGCTGCGCGGCGACGTAGTCGCGAGCGTATTGCAGCGCCTCGCGTCGGCTGAGGTGGCGGTCGCCGATCTCCTCCGCGAGGCCGCGCACGTGCGCGCGCAGGCGCTCGGCGAGCTCGTCAACCGACGCCATCGGCGCGATGGATAGGAGGAGGATCGCCACGGCGAGGCCGCGCATCGCGCATGCTACCTCGAGCGCGTCACGCCGACGCGGGCGCACATCGCGGCCAGCGGACAACGGCTGCACCACGGCGACGTCGGGTGGCACAGGTGCTGCCCGAAGGTGACGAGCAGATCGTTCAGGAGGCGCCAGTGGCGGCGCGGCAGGATCCGGCGCAGCGCCCGTTCGGTGTCGTCGGGCGTCTTGGTCGCGACGTAGCCCCAGCGATTGGTGATCCGGTGCACGTGCGTGTCGACACAGATGCCCGGCTTGCCGAAGGCGAGCGTGACGACGAGGTTGGCCGTTTTGCGGCCGACGCCCGGCAGTGTCAGCAGCGTGTCGAGATCGTCCGGGACCCGGCCGCCGTGTCGCGTGATGAGTGTTTCGGCCACCGCGTGCAGCGTGCGCGCCTTGGTCCGGTAGAAGCCGACCGGATAGATCAGCCGTTCCAACTCCGGCAGCGGCAGCGCCCGCAGCGTCTCGGGCGTGCGCGCCACCGCGAACAGTCGCTGACACGCGCCGAACGTCGTCGCGTCCTGCGTCCGCAAACTGAGCAAGCAGCCGATGAGCGTCGTAAACGGATCGTCCTTATACCGATCCATCACCGGCGGCGTCCACTGTTTGACATAGTCCTTTAGTGTCCGCACAGTGGCGTTGATATTCGTACTATCTACCACTGGACATCCGGGAGAGTCTCTCTTCCTGCGCAATAGTTACCATAAGAGCTATAGGATTTGACTTGGTCGGTTGTAAGCTTTCCCCGGAAAAGTTCCGAGAAACGTTCAGTAAATCGTTTGTCTCGGACTGCGGGATCAATGAGCGAGAGTGTCTTCAGATGGTTTGAGAATCGGCCCTGCCTGAGGAGCCAAATAGCGTGATAATCGGTAGGTGGCAGACTGTAACCCCAAATGACGATTTCATCGGCTACCCGAAGCTCTTCGACGGCGAGGTTCCAGATCCGTCTAAGTAACGGATACTGATGATAAGTCTTGTTTAGAGTGGGTGGGATTATCAACTCATCTAGGCGTGCGTAACATTCTCCACAGTACTGTGCCTTCGTTGGGTTAAGGCGAGGAAAAGTCTTGTTATAGGCCCGGCAATCAGGCTGGGAGCAATAGAACCAATCAACGGATCCGTGCATTTTCAGAAGATATCCTCGTTCACGCTCTCGTTCAGTATATGGACTGCGTAATATTGAACGGTTGATGGTCTGTTCACCACGTGCCGAAAGTTCCATGACGAGATTCCAATATTGATTGTTCTCGCTAAATTGCTCGCCCTCAGGATCAAGGATTTTTCTCCGAAAAAGAGCATCATCGAGGAGAAGATCCCAATTGAAGGTAATGATGGTATCTGACGGATGTCGGAGGCCAGGCTTCCGTGCGAAGTCAATCAACTCGCCACCATCATCGAGCAGCTTGTCTTGAAGGTTGATCAGGAGATATCGAATAAAACCAAGCAGCTCGATTCTGACCTTTTCGAGATATGGTACGGGTCTTCGCTCGCGATCGATCTCCAGGTGCGTGAAGAGGTCCTCGATGTCGGTCTGTTTATCTTCCCAAATATGTTTGCCCAACCGATGCTCCGCATAGTCAGCCAGATCAGAAAAGTGCTTTCGGAGTATCCCTGCACGAGTCCTACGATTGAAGAAGTCCCGCATGCCCGGAAACTCGCCGCGTGAATGCGCAATTGAGCTCCCTGCCCCAAGGATGTACACTCGCTTCCTATTCATCTTAGAAATTAAGAGTCATGAGAGCGCGCAGATGGGCTTCGACGGAGGCGGCGAGGGCGCGCAAGTTATAGCCGCCTTCGAGGACGGAGACGATTCGGCCGGAGCAGTGCGCGTCGGCGATTTGGCGGACCAGGCGCGTCAGGCGCGCGTAGCCGTCTTCGGTGACGTCGAGTGCGGCCAGCGGATCGTCGCGGTGGGCGTCGAATCCGGCGGAGATCAAGACCAGCTCCGGCGCAAAGCGCGTCGCGGCCGGTATCAGGAACTCTTCGAAAGCGCGGACTACCTCGACGTCGCCGCTGCCGGCGGGCAACGGCACGTTGATGGTGGAGCCCTCCCCTGGCCCGCGGCCCGTCTCGCGGCGCTGTCCCGTCCCCGGATAGCATGGCTCCTGATGCGTGCTGAAGTACAACACGCGCGGGTCGTCGTAGAAGACGGCTTGCGTGCCGTTGCCGTGATGCACGTCCCAATCGACGATCAGCACGCGCGCGAGGCGCCGAGCGGGGCGATCCCTGCCCGCGAGGTGTCTCGCGCGCGGCAGGCGCGCGAGGCGATGGGTGGTCAACGCGTGGGACGCGGCGATCGCGACATTGTTGAACAGACAGAAGCCCATCGCGCGATGCGGCATCGCGTGGTGGCCCGGCGGGCGCACGACGCAAAACGCGCTCGACAAGACGCCGGTCATGACGCGATCGACCGCTTGCACTGCGGCACCCGTCGCGCGGAGGGCGGCCTCCCACGAGCCGGGCGAGACGATCGTGTCGGGATCAAGGGCGGTCGGACCATTGCGGCAGGCCCGCTCGACTTCCTCTATATAAGGACGCGAGTGGACCAGCTCGAGCGTCGCGCGGTCCGCGGGCTCGGCCGCGAGGTGCGTGAGCTGCGGCCACAGCTTGGTCGCGCGCAGATGATTGAGGATCACCTGCAGCCGCTGCGGCCGCTCGGGATGCCCCTCGCCCGTGTCGTGGTTCAAGCACACGGGATGCGTGATCAGGCCAACAGCCATCCGGACGATTTCTCGACTTCGGTTCGCTAACTGCTCCACGCAGCGGCGAACAACTCGCGGACTTTGGCGGCGGGATCGGGCGCGGTCATCAGTGACTCGCCGATCAGCAACGCGTGCACGCCCAGAGCCTGCATGCGCCGGACGTCGTCGGCGGTCTGGATGCCGCTTTCCGCGACGATCACCGTCCCGGCGGGGATCTTCGGGACGAGCCGTTGGCTCAGTCCGAGGTCCATCTGAAAGGTTTGCAGATCGCGATGATTGATGCCGATGAGCTGCGCGTCCGCGGCGAGTGCGATGTCTAGCTCGGACTCGCTGTGCACTTCGACGAGCGCGTCGAGGCCCAGGCCGGTCGCGGTCTCGAGGAGCGCGCGCAGCTGCGCGGGCGAGAGCGTGCGGACCAGCAGGAGGATCGCATCGGCCTGGAACGCCGCCGCCTCGTAGACCTGATACGGATCGAGGATGAAATCTTTGCGCAGCACCGGCAGCTCGGTGAACTGCCGCGCGTCGCGCAGAAACTCGAGGTGCCCGCCGAAGAAGCGCTCATCGGTCAGGACCGACAGCGCGGAGGCGCCCGCGTCCTGCAACTCTTGCGCCAGGCGCACGGGATCAAAGCGCTCGCGCAGCATGCCGCGCGAGGGCGACTTGCGCTTGAGCTCGGCGATCAGCCGGATCGACGGGGGCGACTGAGCCAGCGCCTGCGCAAACCCGCGCGGCGAGACGCGGCCCCGCACGCGCCGCTGCAGCTCATCCATTGGCAACTTCGCCTTCGCGGCCTCGATCTCCTGGCGCTTGGCGGCGAGGATGTCGTCAAGAATCATGCAGCGTACACTAAGGGTTCGTGCATCGTGCATCGTGCATCGTGAATCGTTCCTTCATCGATTGGAGAGTTCGATGACCTGGGTGAGGAGCCGCGCGGCGCGGCCGTCCTCGACCGCGGCGATGGCGCGCGTGACGCCTTCGCGGATGCTCGTGACGTGATCGGCGGCATAAAGGGCGCTGCCGGCGTTGAGCACGACCAGATCAAGCCGAGGCGAGGATGCGCCGGCGAGGATCTCTTGGGCGAGGCGCGCATTCTCTATCGGATCGCCGCCCTTGAGATCGGCTGGCGTACTACGCGGCATGCTGAACTCATCCGGGGAAATTTCGAAGCTTTGAATTCCGCTGGGGCGCACCTCCAGGGCGTCGGTTTCACGCGTCGTTGTGACTTCATCCAATCCGTCGCGGCCGTGGACGACCAGCGCGTGGCGCAAACCCAACGCTTGCAGCGCCTCGGCCATCGGCCGCATCATGCGTGCCTCCGACACGCCGACCAGCTGCCACGCGAGTGGCGCGGGATTGGCCAACGGCCCGATCAGGTTGAAGATCGTCCGGATGCCCAGCGCTTTGCGAATCGGCGCGACCGCCTTCATCGCCGGATGAAAGCGCGGCGCGAAGCAAAATCCAAAGCCCAGCGTCTCGATGCTCTGCGCGACTCGCGCGGGATCGGCATCGAGGTTCAGGCCCAGCGCCTCCAACAGATCCGCGCTGCCGCATCGGCTGGACGCGGCGCGGTTGCCGTGCTTGGCCACGCGCACGCCGCACGCCGCGACAATCAGCGCCGACAGCGTCGAGACGTTGATCGTGCCCTGCCCGTCGCCGCCGGTGCCGCAGGTGTCGCCCAGCTCGTAGGCGTGCGACAACGGCAGCCGAATCGCATGCTCGCGCAAGCTGTCGACGCCGCCGGCGATCTCCTCCGCGCTTTCGCCGCGTTGCGCCAAGCCGCGCAACAGCGCGC
>Ga0209515_10008954_pt1 | contig 11522 bp, 10 predicted proteins | sample Subgroupgradi54m_FD_187454 | JGI IMG/M metagenome (GOLD analysis project Ga0209515, IMG submission 187454) | Subsurface groundwater microbial communities from S. Glens Falls, New York, USA - GMW60B uncontaminated upgradient, 5.4 m (SPAdes)... ... | reverse complement strand
ATCACGTTGGGTAGGTCCTTTAAAAGCGGCAGCAGCTCCAGTTGACCCATCAACACCAGCTGCAAGAGCTTCACCTCGTTGGTTTCATAATTCAACAAGACCCGAAGGACCTCCAGCGAAAGGGGACTGAGCTTGTGGGCCTCATCGATGATCAAGACCACCGTTTGTTTCTCTTCGACCCCTTTACGAAAGAGGAACTGCTCCAAGGCCTCCCGGTAATCCAAGAGGGTGGGATTTAAAGAGGGCAACGTGATCCCAAAGGTGTGGGCCAGTGCCTGGAAAAAAAGCTCTTCCGAAGGATAGGTGGGATCCAGGATCATATGGAAGATGAATCCCTCCCGTTCGCGCAACATCTGGATGAGCTTGCGACCCAGCGTGGTCTTACCCACCCCGACGTCGCCGGTCACCACACTTAAGCCCCGCCTTAAGCGGAATTCGATGACCAGGTTGGCCAGCGCTGCGCGGTGTTTGCTCGATTGGTAAAAAAATGCAGGGTCCGGGCTCGTCGAGAACGGTTCCCGCTCTAATCCCAGGGCCTGATAGTAGCTCACCCCAACCTCCGGAATTCTCTGGAAGACAGGACTCGGCGGATCAGCTGGAGGGGATAGCCCTTGTTCTTAAGCTGCGTAATCTTCCTGAGACGCTGCCGGATTTCCGGTTCGTGGTAGAGGCGCTGATTGGATGCCTTCTTGACGACCGACAAAAGCCCGATGGAGGTATAGTAATTCAGGGTTTGATAGGAAAGTTGATACTTCTTGACGATGTCGTGTGCGGTGATCAGATCGTTTGTCCTGCCCACGTGGCTTGTCCCCTCCAAGGGCCTATAGTATCTATAGATTCTACTATAATTCCTATGATCCCTGTAAAAAATAGCTTGTCATGGATTCCCTTTTGGAATCCCCTGGTTGATCCGCGACCAGCGAGAGGGGGAAAAGCTTTCGTCAAAGGCAGCCTCTACAGGCTTGCACGAGGCCAGCCGTTCCAAGAACCCCTTGAAGCGGTCCATCCCATAGGTGGCGACGAGGAAATCCACCACGAGGCGAGACTCGCTGTAGGCTCGTTCGACATCCGAAGCGTCCGAGGGCTGCTCGAAGCGGGAATCCAGCCACACCAGCGGAACCCAGAAGGCCCCGGAGGCGAGGTTCTCCCGGAGGGTCTCTTCACGTTTGGAGAGTGGGTGGGGGGGCTCATGGATCTGAGCGTATCCCTCGTGCACCCAGATCGGAATTCGATTCCCGTAGGCCGCGTGGAGGAAGGCGTGGGCCAGCTCATGGGCGCAGATCCTTGCTTCCTGCTGCGTACCGACTTCGTTCATCCGGATCCGAATGCGTCCATCGTAAAACCCAAGCGCCCAATCCAGCCGAGTGCTCAGTCGCTCAAACTCCTTGCCCCGGTACAAGATGACCGTCAGGCTCGAAGGGTACACCTCCAGCTCTTGGGCAAGACGATGGTACTCCTTTTCCAGGCGCTGCCCTACCTTCAAGGCCGCCTCCTGATCTTGGTCGTCTGGAAGACGGATCTGGAAATGCCCCACCTGTTGGATGGAAAAGCGCCGCTCAATTTCCTGATCCCGCTTTGCCTGCGCCATGCGCTGGGCCAACCCTTGCTGCTGAGCCTCTGGAAGGAGTCCGTAGGCCTGCTTCCAGGCCTCCAGGGCCCGGCCAAACTCGTTGCGCTCCAGATAATAGAGATCGCCCAGAGAAACGAGGGCAGGACCATTGTTCGGATAATACTCCAGGGCCTCCTCAAGGAGTTCGAAGGCCTGCGCCACCTTTCCTTCCCGCTTTCGCTGGAGTGCCTGTTCGGTCAGTGCATAAGAGAGGTTTTTTCGAACCGAGGGATCGTGGGGGGTTAGCTTGAGAGCCTGATGCAGCAACAAGACGGCCTGCTCCAGGTGACCGGCCCGGCCCTCCAAGACCGCCTTGTTGTTGAGCTCGGTGGAGGTGACGGAGTCCTCTGTATAGCTTAAAGGGGGTACCAGAACAATCGCCATCGCCATCCCCGCCCAATACAACAGCCTCATTCCTTCTTCGCCTCATCCTGTTTGGACAAAGAGGCTAGGTTATTCTTCAGTCCATCGATCCCTTGCTCTGTCGAGCGCAGGCGTTTCTCGAGCCCATCGATCCGACGCTCCATCGCCTCCAGTCTGGAGGTGACCGAAGAGAATTTTCGGGACAGATAAGCTTCTACCGGAACCGGGGAGAGGACACCGTCCCGCTGCTCGATCGGCCAATCGGCAGGGAGTTTAAAGCGCAGGCCCTTCTGCTCTCGGATCACCATCTGCTCATCCTTGGCCTCTTCAGCCAAGATCGCTGGGGCCTTGAGCGCCCAGGAGCCGCTGGCGGCCAACAGGCACAAAACAAAAACGTCCACGCGCTTCCACGTAGACGTCACCTTGTGCCAGCTCCCACGAACCTTCCCCAAAAGGAATCGCCTCCTTGAAAAGTCGGCCAACCCAACGCCACAGATTTCTGGGGCTTAGGGAGCGAACCTAGTATATCTGGCCCTCCCACACCCGTCAACTTTTTCTTATCTGCGCGCTGGACACCCCTGCTCTGGGCGACCTGCACTGTTGACCCTCTTCGTGTGGGTGTGCCATAATGCGCTCGTGCGGATGCGAATCCCTCTCATCAGCGCCAGTTTCGCAGTGGGTCTACTTGCCCTCACCAGCCCTGCCCTCGCCCAGAAGAATCTTAAAATCCAATCGGTTGCCTACGACCAGCATTTCAACCCCACTGGGACCCTCTCATTCACGGTCATCGTCCAAAACAATGAGACCATCAATGAATTCGCTGAGGTGGATGTGACCTTAACGAAGATCGTCGGTGGAGGAGGGGAGACCACCCTGACCCCGGTCCTGATCGGGACAGTCCCTGCCAGGGGGAGTTTAAGACTTGCCCGCGCAGGGGATGGAGGGTTCACCTACAGCTTAACCACCTCAGGGATTGGTACCGGCATCTACACGGTCTCCTTTCCTCTCTTTGACGGCAACGGCACCAAGATCGATCAGGTTGGCGGCCCTTTCCCCATTCACGTCGGAACCGAAACCGACTCGATCCACGTCTTTCCGGAGGCAGTCCACCTGGGAAACATCCCACCGGGCCGCACGATGTTTCCGACCCCGATGGAGGTTTCTTGGAGCTTCTTTCGATTCAACCGGCTTTCCCTGGACCAACCCTTTGCCATCCGGATTTATACGGACAACGCCGCCCGCTACCAGGGAGTCCCCGGAGCCATCCGGCGAACTTCTCCGGCAGGCCTGGTCTCTCTGGATGGACGGTATGCGATTCCTCTCAAGATCTGGAGCTTGAACTTTGGCCCAGACATCCAGGAAACCGGATGGGATGCTCAGTTGGCTGGCCCTCCCCCGGTAGACGATGACGATTTCTGGAACGGTCCGCAGCCGCTGGAGGGGGTGCGGCTCGAATCGGCACGAAACCCCAGCTGGGCCCGCATCCCCGATCTGGTGGACATGACCTCCGACCCTTCGAGCTGGCGGCGCTTGATCGGACAGGACCCCGACGATGCTCGGTTCGTCTCCGATTCAAACTTGACCGGTGACTTCACTCTAAAAAACCCCTTTACCTTTTACATCGCCACCGAGGCGGGTCCCACGGCGGTGGAGGGTTCTTATGCGGCGACACTCATCGTGGAGTTGTGGAGCCCATGAGAAGTTTTATCAAGGTGCTCCGTACGGGTTTATTTTTGTTCCTTGTCTCTTGTTCCTTGTCTCTTGTCCCTGCATTTACGGAAGAATTTACCTCCCAACAGACCTTGCGCTTAAGTCGGGCCGATTTCTTGCTGCGTGAAGCCCAAGCTCCACAGGCCCTGGAGGAGCTGGGGAGCCTTCCGAAGGACGCCTACGAGGATCCCGGCACCCAGCAAACTCTGGCCAAGGCCTTTGAGCTGGCTTACGCCCGAGAGCGGCGCGCAGCCCGTGCCCGGTCCCACGCGACCTCCCCCGCTGTCTCCCAGCAAATAGAAAACCGGATCCGAGTCACCCGCCGAAAAAGGGACGCCGAAGCCAACTCCGACCAGAGCTTTGATGACCGGGGTTGGCAGGTGAACGAGCATGCCGCCGCCCAGGTGGAAGGCCCCGATGGACTGCGCAGCCGATTTGTCGTCGATCTGGATGGCTTTAGGGATGGTCACAACGACTTACGTTACCGCACCCTCCTGGCCGATTTCTCCAAAGGCTCCTCACACCTGGCCCTGGGAGACAGCTCCACCTACCCCAGTCCCTACTTTCTCCGGGGATCCCGATTCCGGGGCGCTCATCTGCTTTTAAGCGGGGAGGCGAACGAATTTCAGGCCTTGGTCGGGGCCTATCCCTTCTGGCTCGAGGGCAGGGATGAATACATCTATCCGCGTATGGTCTTTGGGGCTCGGGATCGGGTCCGACTGGTTGAGGATCGGATCTGGTTGGGGGCGAACTTTGCCCAGACTCAGGACAACGAAAAGATTCGAACCATCGATGTCGCCAATCACCCACGCAACAACCTGGTGGCCAGCCTCGATCAGGAGCTGAGGCTCATTCCAGGCGTCTGGCGGGTGAAGGCTGCCCAAAGCTACAGCGTCACCGAGGACAACCTTGAAGAGGCCCAAAACCGTTTTGGCCACCAGAAGAGACTCAACGACAGCGCCTTCACCGTAGAATCCCTGGTGACCCAGCCGAAATTCCGGTGGCGCAGCCTCTTTGAACGAACCGGGCCCGATTTTCGGCTGCTGACCGACTTGCCCTCCGGTTCAGTGGTCAACACCAAAGGGATCACCGCCGATCGGCGATTCGTTGGGCAGTCACTCGACCTGGCACCCATAGGCCCCATCGATCTGGACCTAGCAGCCAGCTGGTACCGGAACAACCTGAATCACCAGACAGAGGTGGAACAGACCCGGCAGAGCTGGTACACCGCTGACATCGGGTTCCTGATCCCGCCCACCTGGCCCCAGCCCCGGGTGAGGAGCGCCTTTTATGAAACCGTCTCCGTTCCTGGATCCACCACTCGGCCCTCACAAACCCGCACCTTGGACTTAAACGGTGAACTCCACAAGAATTTCTGGTCCACCGATGGGACCGCCTTCGCCACCTACAAGGTGGAACATCCCTTAAAAGACAAGTTGATCTTTGACGAGGATGAGAGCTGGTCCTTTGGGACGCGGCTGGCTCGTCCCTTAGGGGAGCGACTCCTCCTCCACGGCCGCTACCAGTACCTGTTCTTCGATGAGCTGTTCGATGAGGTTCGAGGTCGAGGCAGGCGCCACGAGGCCGATCTTACCCAATCGCTTCGGCTTTGGTCCACGGCGAATCTGTCTTTAAGCTACACCCTCTGGCACGGAAAGTTTCATCGGCCGGGCGAGGTGGTATTGGCTCGGGGCCAAGCCAACTTGGCCACCGCCAGCTTCAACTGGCCCTACCGGTGGCTTAGCCCCGACAAGCGCAGGAAACTGACCCTCTCGCCGGGATTCACCTACCATATCAGTGACCTCAACCCCAATTCAGAGGACCGACCGGTACTCACGGGAAGTTTGAAGATTGGTTACGAAAACTCGCCGGACTGGCGGCTGGAACTTTCTGGAGAGTTCCACCACGAGCATGACGAGGAAAGGGATCAGGTTCGAAGCGAGGACTCCCGAATCTGGCTTCTGTGGACCTCCCGCTGGGGAGGGAAGCAAGGCTAACGAAATGGAACGGTTTGGCCGGAGGCTGGATTGCCGGTGGGATTGTTGTTCTTTGGAAGAGCGGCGATCAGGCGCTCGAGATCCTTCTTGAGTTGCTGGGTTACCGCCCAGGTCTCCTTCACAAAGGGGTCTTCTTTCGCTGGTTTATGGGCCTGAGCATAATCCTCGATCACCTCGGTCCCCCGGATATCATCCTTCTCCTTTGAGCTCTGGACCTGGGCAGCGATCTTCTGCTGTCGGTCGATCAGGTCCCGGAGCAGATCCCGAAGGTTCGCTTCCGGGAATTCCTGAGCCAGGATCTTTCGCTCATGCTCCCATCGGGCGTTGGAGCTGGAGCCGTTGAGGAACCTGGAGATTTCTCCAAGCTTGCGGTTTGCCACCAGAGACTCCAGTTCTCTCTTTAGCCCCAGCAAGGCGTAGTAGCGCAGATAGAAGGTGTAGGTGTCGATGGCCTTCTTGCGGCTTGGCTCCAAACAAAAGCTTTTTCCCAACCCCTCGATCTCCTTGGAGGTGTAGATCTCTTTCGTAGGCCTGACCTCCAATCGGCTCCGGGCCTCCAGCATCATGTCGACGATCTCCGGCCGGAAGACCTCGAAGTTGAATGGGGAGCGCTTGGCCTTGTTTCGTTTCTGGTACTTGCCCTCGTTGCGTTTGACCATGTAGATGTTGTCTGAGAGAACCCACCCTGGCATGATCTCGGTGTAGGCGGGCGAGATGCCCGGATACACGGCGGCCGGCGTGTTGATCAGAGAAAAGGGAAACTCCACCTTTTGAGGGAGCATGCTTACGCCGCTGGCAATGATCGTGTAAGGGGAGCGGGTGAGATCGGTCGGAAACTTGATGTTCACCCCAAGTCCAAAGAAGGTTCCCTCCCCCGGCCAGATCTCCTGGTCCGGGGCCTTGGCGGTGTGGTTGGAGCCGATGTTGGCACCGTAGCCGACGTTGCCCTTGCCCTCCGGCCAGAGGGCCGCGATCAAAAGGGCCTGGTGATGGAATCCGACGAATGGCCCCACCAGGGCAGAGGTCACCTCTCCCTCGGCCACTCCGGTGTTGGGGCCCAGGATTGAATGGGTTACCTTTCCGTGCCGCTCCACATGGGAGTGTTCGGTAAGTAATGAGGAATCCACGATCGCCCCAGAGGTTACCTGTGCCCCCCACTGGAGGATGCTGGATTTGACCAGGGCTCCGTGGGAGATCTCGCTTACCTCGCCTGGGGCGCTTAAGACCGTTACCTGTTCGATGGCAGAGGCGGAATCGATCACGGCAGATGCCCCAAGAAACAGGCCCGTGATCTTTGGGGTATGGAAAATCTGAGAGGAGGAACTCAGGATGTTGCAAGGAGAGGAGATTTGTTTGACGTAACTGTCCACTTGGGCCGAGTAGCTTTCCAGGAGCCTCGCGTTTGCTCTGGAGCGAGACAACACCCAGGCCCCATCGACGGTCAGCTCTGCAAACAGCCGAATCTCTCGGCCTCCGGTTTCGATGGCAATGAGACATTCCAGGCCATTGGAAAAGTTTTCCTTCTCACCCTCGAGGGTCAAGGTTCCCACGTCAAAGAGGATGGCCCCCTCGCCCACCAGGGTGCGATTGACCAACCGGACATTTCGCACGCAGACGTTTCGACCCACCACACAGGAAGCCAGGGTCGCATGGGATAGACCCGTGGGAAAGCGGACTCCCTCCACCTCCACCTCACCCGTACAGGCAGAAAGGAGAACCGGCCCAGCAAAGTGACACCTCGAAACTCGCTTGGGATCAAAGCTTAAACCCACCCAGACCTTCTTCCAATCCTGTGCGGTATTGCCCTGGCGCTCAAGCTCACGGATCTGGGCAGGGGTCAACGGTTTAAAGCCGGCCTTCTTTAAGGAAGAGGGTGGCCCCGACAGAAGCGAAAAGGCGGCCTTGGCCTTGGCGACCTCTTTGACAAAATCAGAGCTCAAGCGGGCGTTTTGAATGGCCTTCAGGATGTCGTGGTCGGGAAGGCTCATCAAAGGTTCTCGAACGATTTACGCCAAAACCAGAACCCGTGGCTCGGCGGGATACTCCCGTGTCAGCCTCGCTGCGGCCTGCTTGTCCACAATGATGGTGGCCTTTGGATGCAGTTGCACGATGGTGGCAGGGACCATGGCCGTGATGGGACCCTCGCAGGTCTTCCAAATCGCTTCCGCCTTGCCACTCCCATTGGCCAAGAGGACCAGTTGCCGGCCATCCATGATCGTGCCAATCCCCATCGTGATCGCATACCTGGGAACCTCATTCATGTTTCTAAAGAACCGAGCATTGTCCTGGCGGGTCTTCTCGTCCAGGGTCTTCACGCGCGTACGAGACCCTAAGGAGGAGCCAGGTTCATTGAAGGCGATGTGGCCATTCGAGCCGATCCCCAGAAGCTGTACGTCCAGGCCTCCGATTTTGACCATCTGTTCCTCGTACCACCGGCAGAAAGCTGGGATGTCCTTGGCGGTCCCATCAGGAATATGAACCGCCTTGGGATTGACGTTGATGTGCTTGAAGAGATTCTCCCACATGAAGTAATGGTAGCTCTGGGGATGATCGTGGGTGAGTCCCACGTACTCATCCAGATTGAAGGTGGTTACCCTGGAAAAATCCAGTCCCTCTTCCTTATGAAGCCGGATCATCTCCTTGTAGGTGCCCAGCGGTGTGGATCCGGTGGCCAGGCCCAATATGGCGCGGGGCTTTCGCCGAATCACATCGGCGATCATCTCCGCACTCAACTTTGACATCTCCTCGTAAGATCCCTTGATGACGACTTCCATGGCTTTTAATGCAACTCCTCTTTTTCTGAAACGGTGTCTCGTTACGGTTGGAAACGCTAGGAACTCCTTAGGAACAGGACAAAACTTTCTTATATCACGGAAGGAGTGGCAACGTCAAGAGGGTCACCAAGGCTCACGATCTTCTTTCTCCGGGACGCTGCCGAAGGTTCGATCGATGGTGCCATCGAAATTCTCATCCACCTTTCCACCGATTAATTTCGTCCCTCCCTGGCCGTAATAAAACCAGGCATCGGGCCGACCGTCGAAATTCTTGTCCATGATCATAAGATCCTTGACCCCATCCTTGTAGAAGACCCAGGAATCCCATTTTCCATCGAAGTTCAGGTCCGCCTCTTCCCGCTCGATCTTGCCATCCTTCATGAAGCGGATCAGGTCCGGCTTGCCATCGTGGTTTCGATCCACCTCCGATCGGACAGGCTTTCCCTTCTCAAAAAAGATGACCACCTCATGCCGCCCGTCCCCATCCCGGTCCCGCTCCACCCGCACCAGGGTCTTTCCCTCGTAGAAGCGCCACTCGTCCGGTTTCCCATCCCCATCGGTGTCCTTTTCCTCGATGCGCTGCTGGGGCACCTCTGCCGGAGCGAGTGAGTGGTTCGTAGAGAGTAGTGAGCAGAAAAAAACGACGACTACGAACCACGAACGACGAACGGTTCTAAAATCACTCCAATACACGCAGGGTATCCGCCAGGAAGTTGACCTTTCGGTGCACCTCTTGCCCTGCCGAAGGGAGCCTCTGGAGGTCGCTGCGCAGCTCCTGGACCGTCGCCTCCAGCGACTTGATCAGGCTGTGGCGCTCCTGAAGACGCGGGCCGACACCTGAGGTGATCTCGTTGATCAACTGGGCCACGTCCTTGAGCTCATCAAAGCGCCGAAGGGCCAGAGGGGCCAGGTCAAAATCTCCTCGGGCCATGAGCCTCAAGTACCGCTTGATCCGCACCAAGGGACCGGCAACCGTATGGGAAAGGAACAGGGTCACAAGAAAGGCCACCGGCAAGAGCAATGTAAATCCGAGGGCCAATCGAAGGTAGATCAGGCGCAAGATCTCCACCAACCTCCCCTGGGGATAGACCTGTGAGAGTCGCTCCACCAGGTACGACCAGCCGGTCACATAGACGATCCAGATGGATAACCCGAAAAAAACCAGCAGAAGCAGAAAGGTCACCGCCAAGTACCGCAACTGCATGGAAAGATCCGTGATGTACTGCGTCCGTCTAAATTTAGCCGACATCCGTGAGTTCCTCCTTCATTAAGATAAAGTGAATGATGGTACTTCCCTTATTCTATTCCCGTTTGATCATCAAGTCCCGATGGATCCCTAAGGTCATCCCACCCTTCCCCGCCTCCTGCAAGATTCGACGCGCCTCCCCCAGGACCAGATAGCGGGTCGAGGCATCCCCGATGACCATGATGCGATCTTGGGGCCTTATCCCACTCAAAGCGGATACCCCGCCTGGTTCCACCATCAATACGAACAAACCCAGCCACTCCATCCCCAATGTCATCCCAGGCCATTTCTTGCCTTCCAAGGATTCCTTGGGCAGGGTGATGCGGCGTTGAAGGGTGAGTTTCACGGTCGTCTCCGGCGGACCCAGCAGGATCCCCGCCACCTCCTCCAAGGGAAGATACGCCAAGGAGTCGCCCCAGGCACGGATCAGAAGGTCCTCCACCTGAATCCCGACCCGGGCGGCCAATGAATCTTCTCGAACTGCCTTTACCAGGGGCCATGGGGTTGTGGACTCAAGGGTCAGTCCCCAGTGCTCCTCTAAGGCCTCAAGCGGATGGGGATTACTCCAGGCAGAGGCCGCCTTCTTCTGAAGGTCCTCCAGGCGCCCCAGCGCATCCAAGGCCTCCTGGAAACGGGGCTGGATCTGGAGGGCCTTCTGTAAGAATCCTTTGGCCAAAGTAAACTCCCCGCGCTCCAGGGCTTGAGTAGCCAGGTACAGGTAGTTTCGCTCCGGATCGTCGTAGAAGATCTCGTCGATCTGTGCCCGCAGGACTATTCTTTCTCCCTCCAAGGTACTCATGATCACTCGATCCCTGTGCTCCTCGACGATGTACCCCTTCACCGTCTCCCCGGATTGGAAGTAGATCACATCCGCGTAAGCAGGGACCAGAGACAGGTGACTAGAGACCAGTAACAAGAGACAAACCCTCATCCCTAGTCTCTCGTCTCTTGTCCCTTGTCCCTTCTTCAGTTGCTGCATAGCTTGCGATAACTCTCGTAGTGGTGGATCGCAAAGCCCCCGAAGCTGGGGCGGTGACCCACGGCCTTCGCGATCTTCTCCAGCTCTTCATGCAGCTTCGCACAGGAGGTTCCCCCAAAGGTCACGTAGGCCGGGAAAAGATCTACTTGCGTCTCCTGACCAATGGTCACCTTCTTTCCCACCTGATCGGCATACTCCAGTTCCAGGGAAACCAACTGGACTGTGCCGTCGGGCCCCTCCGCAAAATTTCGGTAGGCCATCACCGTCACGGCATCGACGGTATCCAGGACATGGGCGGTGGGCGATTTGATTTGGCCGTGCCAGAGGATTCGGTAACTGGTATCGTCGTCAAACCAGAAGGGGATGTCCACGCTAAAGCGAAGCCTGTTCTCATCTGCCCGAAGCAGATCCGCAATCTTCGAGTTCAAGTCCAGGTATCCTCCCAAGAGCTGCGCGGGATGCTCGTTCCAAGACTTCGAAAGAAGATACACCTCCACATCGGTGTGGATCCCATCGAAGCGCTCCAATCCACCGGCTCCCGCGTTGAACTGACGAACCGTCTCGACCCACTCCAGCGGAATATGATGATAAGGGGTCTTCCCCCACCGGGGATCACCCGCCAAGGCGTGAACTTGGAGTTTCGCACGATGGGCCTGCCGGTTGAACTCTCGATAGGCTCGGTCCATGGGGGACTTAAGGTTGTAGGCCGATAGGTACAAGGTCCCAATTCGATGGGACTGGCAGAAATCCAGGAGCGTCTCTCGAGCCGAAGGTTGGACAATGACCTGAGCGTCCCAGACCCACATCGCGCGGGGGGGTTCGCCCCGCGCTCGGGGCGGCTCTG
>Ga0209515_10008953_pt1 | contig 11525 bp, 8 predicted proteins | sample Subgroupgradi54m_FD_187454 | JGI IMG/M metagenome (GOLD analysis project Ga0209515, IMG submission 187454) | Subsurface groundwater microbial communities from S. Glens Falls, New York, USA - GMW60B uncontaminated upgradient, 5.4 m (SPAdes)... ... | reverse complement strand
CTGGAAACCCCAATTAAGAAAAAAGCAACTGTACTTAACATAAACGGGGCACCAATTATGGCCCCCATGCTAACTTGATTAACAGAATCTAATGTCTCTGCTTCACCCTTTAAAATCTTAACCAAATTTTCCTGACTTATACCCCAGAAAATCGCTACAAGCGGAACTATAGTCTCAGGTAAAGCAGTTCCTACAGCCGCTAAAATGCTACCTGTAATTCCATGTGACAAATTTAACCTTGCCCCAAGCCATTCGATTGAATTACTGAAAATAATGCAAGAAATTAATATTGCTACCAGTGAAATCAAAAAATAAAATAAAATTTCCATTTAATCAACTAAGACGTTATATACTATTCTTTTGCACTTATTATTATAGGATTTATCCAATTCATTTGGCAAATCCCTCAAACGAAAAAATTGACCGTAAGGAAGCTCAAGCTTGTCTTGGGCTATTAAAAATGAACTATTTAAAATTTAATTTAATAACTTTGTTAGTAGTCTTTCTATTATCATCCTCCACTATTTTTATTCAAAGAGTTAATGCCAATTCAAACAGCCTATACGCAAGCTTAATCTATAAAACTGCCTGGGAGACAATAAATGAAAAATTTTATTTCAAATCAAAGACAAATCTGGAAAGGTGGAAAAATAAATTTGAAAATAAAATTAATGATCTTGATGATGCCCATAATTGCATAAACAAATTTGTAACTGAATTAGATGATCCATACACAAAGTTTCTATCAAAAGAAGAATTTAAAGAAGAACAAGATATAATCAATTCCAGACTTACTGGTATTGGAATAAAACTTTCAAGTAAGAAACCTTTTGTACTGGATGTGTTAACTGAAAGCCCTGCCAAAAAAGAAGGAATAATCCCAAATGATTATATTCTGGCTATAGATGGTAGACCTACAACAAATTTAACCGGTAGCCAGACTGCAAATTTAATCAGAGGACCGGTAGGCTCCCCTCTTACAATTAAATTAAAAAGAGGAGAAGAGATTATAACCAAAACTATTAAACGTGAAGAATTAAAATTTAAAGCTGTTTCAAGTCGGTTACTAAATAATAACATTGCACTTATAAAAATTGATTCCTTTATTCCTGAAAATACCAGTACATTATTTAAAGATGAAATTGCAAAGTATCCATCAGTTGACGGAATAATTATTGATTTGAGAAATAACTCGGGTGGACTTCTGAAAAATGCAATTGAAATTGCAGATATGTTTTTAACTGAAGGGAAAATAGTCAGCACGGTAAATCTTATAAAGACCGTGAACGAGTTTGCTAATTCCAGCCAGATTTGTGATTCAAATATAGTTATTCTTGTAAATGAAAACACAGCTAGCGCAAGTGAAATTTTCACCAGCGCACTAAAAGAAAATAAAAGAGCTATCGTGCTTGGTGAGAGAACCTTTGGAAAGGGGCTTGTCCAGGAAATTGTCAAGCTTCCTGATGATTCAGCACTTCATGTAACCATTGCTTCTTACTTAACTCCAAACGGAAATAATCTAAATAAAAAAGGTATTATACCTGATGTGATTATAAGTAACGAAGAAGAACAGTTACAAAAAGCCAAGGAGATCCTAGAAAAATCAAAGATTGTTTCGCTGTAAACGTAACACGTCATTGCGAGGAGCAACTTTGTTGCGACGAAGCAATCTCATAACGTTTGGAGATTGCCGCGCTCGCCGCGCTCGACCCGCTCCGCAAGCGAAGCGAGGCGAGCGCGAGTCGGAGCGCGTCGGCTCTTTCAGTGCCTCCTCGCAATGACGCAATGTTGGTATAATTAAATCTATGACCAACAATTTACTTCCAAGACACAACATAGGCGCAATTTGTAGTCAGGTCAGCTTTGATAAGGTTACCCATGCAGTACACCTTTTAAACATTCAAAATGTTTTTCAAACACCCACGCTTCCTGCCACATTATCACAGTTTGTAGTTGCAAATCAGTGGACAAATGCACAGGGAAATTTTTTACAGCAGTTAGAGCTCTACACACCAACTGGGCAGTTACTCGCAGAAAGAAAAAATCAGTTTACTATTACTTCCAGCCCTCCTATTTCATGTCACTGGTGCATTGACTCATTTTCAATGATGCTTACACTCAAAGAAACAGGAGTTTATTTTGTAACCATTTCTATTGGCAGACTTGAAGGACCTATGGAATCTGTTTGCAACATACCATTTGAGTGCCGCTTGGTTCCAGTGCAGTCAACGGGATAAAATATGCCAAAACGTTTTCTCAACATAAAGGATTCATCCCCAATTGTATACAAACAAATCGGTGAATCCGATCCAGCGAAAGGAACCGACCGAGGGAAGCTCAAGCTTGTCTTGAGCTATATAAAAAACAAAAAATGAAAAAAATTGTATTATGTGGTGGTGGAACTGGGGGACATATTTTCCCAAATATTGCAATTAGCGAGTTTTTGAAGAAACAAGATTGCGATTTATTTTATATTGGTGTAAACGGCAAAATCGAAGAAAAGCTTTGTGAAGAAAATAATATAGACTTTTACGGATACGATTTTTCCGGTTTCCCAAGAAAGCTGAAAAAAGAAATTTTAGTCTGGCCTTTTCATCTACTTAAAGCAGTTTCAAAAGCAAAAGTTTACTTAAAGCATTTTAAGCCTGAAGTTGTTTTTGGAACTGGTGGATACTCAAGCGCTCCTGTATTTATTGCTGCAAAAAGACTTAACATACCATACATAGTTCACAACCTTGATGTCAGATTCGGACTTGCAAATAAATTCTGTGCAAATGGTGCTTCTTGTGTAACGCTTGGATTTCCATCAAACTCAGAATTCTTAAAAAATACTCCTTCTTTTATTACCGGAAATCCAGTTAGAAAAACTTTCCTTGAAATAGAAAAAACTGACAAAGAATTAATTTTTAAAGAGCTTGGTTTAGACTCAAAAAAGAAAACTATATTTGTAATTGGTGGTTCACAGGGTGCAAATGCAATAAATGAAACTATTCTTGAAATATTAAAAGAACTTATTTTAGACAATAATATTCAAATCATTCATCAAACCGGTGAAGTAAGTCATGAGGCCTTCTCAAAAAGGATTCCAGCTTCTGTATGGGGAGGTTTAAAACCTGCCCATACTACAAGTTATATTGCAAAACCATTCTTTGATAATCCTGAGAAATGTTATCACCTTGCTGATCTTATAATTTCCCGTTCTGGTGCAATGACTACTACAGAAATTACTTCTCTTGGAAAACCAGCAATATTTATCCCTTATCCATTTGCCGGCAATCATCAGGAGGCAAACATAAATCATCTTATTAAATCAGGCGGAGCAATTTTATTAAGGCAAAAAGAGTTGAACAGTAAACTACTCCTAAGCACAATTCTTGAAATCATAAATAATGAAAACAAATTAACTGAGATGTCAAAAATTACAAGATCATTTGCAAAACCTGATGCTGCTGAAGATATAGTGAAATTAATTCTTGGAACTATTAAAAATAAGGATAAAAAAGATTCTGGTATAGAGAATTTGACGAGTGTTATTTAAGGATAAATTCTTTTAATAGCTCCAAACCTGCATCCCCACTCTTTTCTGGATGGAATTGAACTGCAAGAAGATTATCTTTTTTAATTATTGATGTAAACTTTTCACCATCATAGTCTGTTTCCGCAAAAATAATATTTTTATCTTCTGGAACTACATAATAAGAATGGACAAAGTAGAATTTGTCCACGTCATTGCGAGGAAAGCGTAAGCTTGACGAAGCAATCTCACCAACTTTTTCACGATTTTGAGATTGCTTCGTCGGTTCTTCGAACCTCCTCGCAATGACGCTGTTCCACCCAATATGTGGAACTTTTCTTGCTTTTTTAAACTTAACTACTTTTCCTTTAAATATTCCTAATCCTTTTTCTTCTGGATTTTCTTCACTATCTTCAAATAAAACCTGCATGCCTACACATATTCCTAAAAATGGTTTTGAACTTTTTGCTGACTTAATAATTATTTCCTGAAGGTTATTTTTTTTTATTGAGGACATAACTGCACCAAATGCACCTACACCCGGAAATATAACTGCATCAGATTTTTCAATTACTCCGATATCTTTTGTAACTTCAGGATTTAAACCAATATAGACAAATGCTTTATAAACGCTGTGAATATTTCCTGCGCCTGTGTCAATTATTGATATATATTTTTTCATTTTTTATATTGCAAGACATCTTTGTACAGACGCCCCAGTGGGGCGTCTCTATCTGACAACAATATTTACGATTTTGTCAGGTACGACGACGACCTTTATTAACTCCTTCCCATCTAATCTTGCTTTTACTTTCTTCAGACCTAATGCAATTTTTTCCAATTCTTTTTGTGACTGTCCTTTCTTTGTAGTTAAAACATCTATTTTCTTTCCACCAATCTGAACAACAAGCTCTATTTCATCAGTAATTAATGCTTGCTTGTCATAATCAGGCCACTTTTGTTGGTGAATAGAATAAGCGCCACCAAGCTTGCTCCAAAGTTCTTCAGTAATATGTGGCGCTAATGGTGCTAGAAGCTTTAACAAATTTATAAAACAAAAACTAAGTATTTCTCTTTCCAAATCATTATAAGATTTTTTATCTAAAATGAACCTATACATTGCATTTACAAGCTCTGTCATTCTTGCAATTGCAGTATTAAAAATATATTTCTCAGATGAGATATCTTCTGAGACAGATTTAATAGTGTAATTTGCAATTCTGTATAAATCCCGTAAAGGTGGTTCCTGTAAAGGCAATTCATGAATTGCCTCAACAATTTTTAATCCTGCATTTTCTTTTAAATTAAAAAATAATCTCCATACTCTCTCAATAAACCTATACTGCCCAATTGCACCCTGCGTAGACCATTCAATTTCCTGTTCTGGCGGTGCTGCAAATAAAATAAACAATCTTGCTGCATCTGCACCATATTCATCAAAGAAATCTGTAGTACCCACTACATTTCCTTTTGACTTGGACATCTTTGTAATTTTTCCTTCTTTGGGACTATGCATTGTTACCATTCCCTGACTAAGAAGGTTTGTAAAAGGTTCATCAAAATTCAAAAATCCAAAATCCCTAAGTGCTTTTGTAAAAAATCTTGAATATAAAAGGTGTAATATGGCATGCTCTACTCCTCCTACATATTGATCTACAGGCAACCAATAATTTACTTTTTCTTTATCAAAGACTGTTTTATCGTTTTTTGCATCTGAATAACGAAGGTAATAATAACTTGAGCAGATAAAAGTATCCATTGTATCTGTTTCACGTCTGGCTTCACCACTGCATTTCGGGCATTTTACATTAAGCCATTCTTTTGCTCTTAATAAAGGAGAACCCCCGCTTCCTGTAAACTCAATATTGTTTTCAGGAAGTGCTATGGGTAAATCTTTTTCACTTACTGGAGTCACGCCACACTTATCACAATAAATCACTGGAATAGGACAGCCCCAATATCTTTGCCTGCTTATGAGCCAGTCACGCAGACGATAAGTAATTTTTGTTTTAGAAACCCCCCCTTTGCTTCCGTATTCAATAATTTTTTTCTTTGCATCTTCGTTGTTTAATCCGTTAAAAATATCTGAATTAATTACTATCCCCGGTTCAATATAAGCATTTAACAACTCTCTCTTTAACCCATCCGGTGAAATCACCTGTTTAATTTCCAAACCAAATTTTTTAACAAATTCAAAATCTCTTTCATCATGTGCAGGGACTCCCATTACAGCACCAGTACCATATTCTAGAAGAGCATAGTCACTTATCCATATGGGTATCTTCTGATTATTGAAAGGATTGATTGCAAAGCTTCCAAGAGGCACACCGGTTTTTTCTTTGTTTTCAGAAAGTCTTTCAATTTCCGATAAGAGTCCTGTCTTTTTTATATAAATCTGAACCTTTTCTTTATTTTCATTTGTTGTAAGTTCAGCAACAAGAGGATGCTCCGGCGCTAAAACAAGAAACGTAACTCCATAAATAGTATCTGGTCTTGTAGTGTAAACAGGGATTTGAATGCGAGGTCCCGGGACTTCGCATTCTACACCAAAATTAATTTCAGCCCCTTCTGATTTACCAATCCAGTTTTTCTGCATTAGCTTTACCCGTTCAGGCCACCCGTTTAATTTTTCAAGATCATTTAGCAACTCCTCAGCATACTGAGTAATCTTTAAAAACCACTGGCGCATCATCTTCCGCTCTACAAGCGTGTCATCATGCCGCCAACACTTCCTGTCTTCTACCTGTTCATTTGCCAGAACAGTCTGGCACTTTGGACACCAATTCACAGGAGCATCTTTTTGATAGGCAAGTCCATGTTTGTAAAACTGAAGAAATAACCATTGTGTCCATTTATAATAATCAGAACTACACGAAACAACTTCTCTTTCCCAGTCATAGCTGGTACCCATTCTCTTTAACTGTTTATTTTTCATGTGATCAATATTTTTTTTAGTCCATTCATAGGGCGGTACTTTTCTTTCAATAGCAGCATTCTCTGCAGGCAATCCAAATGCATCAAAGCCCATTGGATTTAGTACATTGAATCCAAGCATTCTTTTATGCCTGGATATTACATCACTTATTGTGTAAACCCTCATATGGCCCATATGAAGATCTCCACTTGGGTAAGGAAACATTACCAAAGAATAATACTTAGGTTTTTTGTCAAAATCTATGGCTTTATGAAGAGAGGTTTTTTCCCATTCTTCCTGCCATTTATATTCAATTTCTTTTGGTTTATATTCAATCATTCGATTTTAATTATATTATGGAACAAAAGTGCTCGGGTTGACTCTGGTTTATTTGGAATAACAAGACAAGAGAGATGTAATTAATCATGCATCTCTCTTGTTTTACACAATAAACAAATGGGAATAGTACTAACAAAAGCTAAATTATAAAAGATATAATGCAAATATGAGTCAAAGAAAAAAAATCTTTAGTTTAATTCTTTTTTGCAGTTTGATTTGTCCAGTAAATGCAAATGAAGGAAGCAAGTCTTCCGGTGTAAAGCTTGAGAGGCACTTTGTTTTTGATACAGTCCCTTTAAATCTCGAAGAAATTACTTCTGCCAGTGACAGGATATTTACCGGCACTTGTACAAATGTAGAAGAAATAGAAGAAGATCTGGAATCAAAACTGCCTGTGTTTAAGTACACATTTAAAATTACTGAATCAATAAAAGGACTTGAAGGTAAAGGGGTAACTTTCAAGCAGTGGAAACCTACAACAAAAGACGCCGGCTATGAAATAGGGAAAAAATATATTTTATTTTTATACCCAAATAGTGAAAGAGGATTAACAAGTCCAGTAGGCTTTCTACAAGGACAATTTGAAGTTGAAAAGAAAGGGCTAATAAGAAGAAAGGAGGTTGTTAGAAATAAAACCAGCAATAGAGGATTAAATAGAAATTTAAGAACACAAAAGAAGGTAATTATTGAAGATGCATATTTAAATGATTATGTTGAAAATTGTTCTGAGCTTGGAATACCAATGAGATACCAAGAGTTTGTTAAAGCAGTTAAATATTTAGTGAAAAGAGACAAATGAAAAGATTTTATTTACTTTTGATTTTAGTTTTCTTTATAACAAGCTGCCTAAGTGCTCATGCAGGCGGTCCTTTAGTTATAAAGAATGGAATGGCTATAACTTATGGTTCAAGACCTCTTCTTTATAGATTTGATCTGGGAACTCTTGGAATATTTAGCAATGCCGATGCAAGAAAACTTTTTGAAGATCGGTTTATGGACTGGGAATCAGTTCCTACAGCATTAAATTCTTTTAAACGTGACAACCCTGATTCTCTAACATTTGATGTTACTGCAAATAATTTTGATCCTATTTTAAACTCAAAAGATCTTCTGGGTTATACACCTGTAGTTTTTGACAGTGACGGTTCATTATTAAACGCTTTTTTGGGAAATGGTGCAGGGAATTCTGTTCTTGGTTTATCCGGTCCCATTACTGTAAGTTCTGGACCTCTGGCAAACCAGATTGCTGAATCACAAGCTGTTTTCAATGGAAGATTTGTAGACGGTATTAATACTCTTACTAATCCTGAATCCAGCACTGATTCTTTTAAAGGCACCATAATCCATGAGTTTGGACATGGGAGAGGATTAGATCATGCACAAATAAATGTTGAAGCTATTAAACCCGCATCAAATCAGGGGCTTAGAGATTCAGTTCCTTTAATGTTTCCGGTTGCAGTAAATGATTTATTTGTAATTAGGAGAGATGATGCATCTGCAATTTCTTCACTCTACCCAAATCAAAGTACAATAAATGGTTTTGGAACCATAGAAGGAAAACTTTTCAGACAAGATGGGACAACACCTGTTCTTGGTGGAAATATAATTGCAAGAAGTATAACTAATCCTACGTTAGAAGCAATTTCATGCGTATCTGACTTCTTAACACAGAGTGATGGTTTTTATAAACTTTACGCAGTACCACCAGGACAGTACACAATAGAAATAGAACCTATTGATCTTTCATTTACTGGAGGCTCTGGTGTAGGTCCATATACAAATAGTAAAACAGATATATCTTTTCAAAATCCTGTGCCAAAAGGATATTACACAGGACCAAATAAACCAATAACCTCAGATAAAACTCAAGCACTGACTGTTACTGTAACTGCTGGACAAGCAATAAAAGATGCAAACATAATTGCTTCACAGACAGCCTCTTCCAGTTCCACTTCTTCCACTTCAAGTAGTACTTCAACAAGCGGTTCGCCAAACGAAATAAACGAAATCGAACCAAATAATTCAGTTAGTCAGGCCCAAGCAATCACACCACCAGTTACAATCTCAGGAAATGCAAAAAAAGGAGATCCTGGAGAATTGGAATTAAGTTCAAATAATGGTGCAATGGTTGCAATTAGTGATCTTTTCAAATTTACTCTCACACAGTCTGATTCAATAAATGCATTATTGACAATTCAAAACGGTTCAAGCGACAGCGATCTTGACTTGATTTTATTCAATGAAGACGCTTCAGAAATAATAGACTCTTCTAGTCAAAACGGAAAAACTGATGAACTAATTAGCACTTCACTTCAAGCAGGTACTTACATCTTAGGAATAGGGGCATTTTCGGGCTCTGCATCATATAAGCTTTCAGTAACGAATTCAGGTGGTGCCCCATCCTTAGCACTTTCAGGTCCTTCCTCTATAGTTCTCAGCAATCAGGGAATGAATAAATTTACTATCACAGCCAATGCATCAAACTTTACATCTAAGGCTAACTGCAAAGTTACAAGATCTAATCCTCAGGTTCTAAAATTTTCAAACACTACATCTAAATCATTTGTATTAGACTCAGTCAGAACAAGTAAAAAAGTTAAATTTAAAATACCACTGATTCAAGCCATTGATATCATAAACAATCAGACAGAAGAAACAGTTACAATATCAGTAATCTGCTCAAACGGTACAAGTGATGAGATAGATGTCTTGCTAACACCAGCTCTACAGACAGTGGTAAAAAATCAGAAAGTTAATTGGCACATTTTAAGAAAAAATTAACAGGAAAACGTGAGCACAGATAAACCATAATTTACAGGTCACGTAATATAGACTCAATGTCAACCTCTCTAAATAACAACAATCAACCAAAAAAAATATTACTAGATAATGGGCTTACAATAATAGCTGAAGAAATTTCAACTGCTTTATCCTGTACACTGAGCATCTGGGTTAATGCAGGTTCAATAGATGAAACTATAAACAACAACGGTATTTCACATTTTATTGAACATATTGCATTTAAAGGGACAGAGACAAGATCAGCTCTGGATATTGCTGAACAAAGTGAAAATGTCGGGGCAAACTTAAATGCTTTTACAGACAGAGAACATACCTGCTATCACACAAGAATATTAAGTGAACATGTTTCTGTAGCTCTTGAATTATTTTTGGATATGCTATTTAATCCAAAACTCAATGACAATGATTGTGAGCTTGAAAGACAGGTTATTCTGGAAGAAATTAAAATGTATGAAGATACACCTGAAGACCTGGTTCAGGATTTTCTTTATGAAATCATTTGGAAGGACCATCCTCTTGGTAAGCCAATTACAGGCACAATAAAATCAATCTCAAGTTTAAAAAAAGAACTCATTGTAAAATACTTAAATAATTTATATACCCCTGACAACATAGTTATTTCAGTAGCAGGAAAATTTAACTTAGATGAAACTATAAAACTGGCAGAAAAATTCACCTCACACATTAAAAAACAAAAGAAAAAAATTGTTCCTCCTTATCCGATAATCACTCCAGATATTTTTATCAAAGCAAAAGAAATAGAACAATCTCATTTATGTTTTGCTACTAAAGGAGTTTCAGTCTTTGAAGAAGATAGATATGTTTTAGCTGTAATTGATATTGCACTTGGAGGGGGAATGAGTTCAAGATTATTTCAGGAAATAAGGGAAAAAAGAGGACTAGCTTATTCTATTTCATCCTATTATCATACAAATAAACTTGGGGGACTATTTGGAGTATATGCTGCAACCACAAGTAAAGATTCAAGTTTAGTTACTGATTTAATCTTAAAAGAATTAAAGGCTATTAAAAAGAATGGCTTAAAAGTTGATGAGTTGGAAAGAGCAAAAATGCAGCTTAAAACCAGCCTCTTCCTGGAACTTGAATCAACACAGGTCAGGGCATTTAGAAATGCATTGTACTCACTTTACTATAATAAATTTTTTACAGTTGATGAAATAAATGACTCGGTTCAATCTATTACAAATGAAAGAGTTATTAAGCTTGCAAATGATTTATTTGATTCAAAGTATTTTGCACTTACTTTACTTGGTCCAAAAAGCGGATTACCAAGCAAACAAGAACTTGAAGACATAATTAAAAAATATTAACTAACCACGTCATTGCGAGGAGTCCGCCTTTGGTGGACGACGAAGCAATCTCAAAACGTTAGGAGATTGCCGCGTCGGCACTTTTCCACCCAGGCGGACCCGTCCTCTGGCGGGGTGCCTCCTCGCAATGACGTAATAAGTTTTAATACCTTAATTTCATTGCCTTCCTGTGAGCAACTTCCTCAAGCCTATCATCCAGATCAACTTCTGGCATCTTTAATCCTTTTCTTTCAAGAGCTAATCTGATTAATTTATCAGCCAAATAAGGATTTTTCGGTAACAGCGAACCGTGAAGATATGTCCCAAAAACATTTTTATATCTGGCACCCTCAAAACCATCTTCTCCATTATTTCCTCCACCACGAATGACTTTTGCAAAAGGCTTAACTGAGGTTCCTAAAAAAGTTTTTCCGCTATGATTTTCAAAACCAACAAGTAGAGGCAAGGTAACCTTGCCTTTGGGGGTCATCACGTCTCTATCAGATTCAATTTCTTCACACAATACATTTCCAATCATTCTTTTCTTTCCAGCAATAGTATATAGATCCAAAGCTTCAATTCCAGGGATTTCTGCTCCATCACCAGTCTTATAGTACTTTCCAAGCAACTGATAACCACCACAAAC
>Ga0209515_10008951_pt1 | contig 11525 bp, 13 predicted proteins | sample Subgroupgradi54m_FD_187454 | JGI IMG/M metagenome (GOLD analysis project Ga0209515, IMG submission 187454) | Subsurface groundwater microbial communities from S. Glens Falls, New York, USA - GMW60B uncontaminated upgradient, 5.4 m (SPAdes)... ... | reverse complement strand
ATCATACTATTCAGGATATGGTCCAATAAATCCAGCGATGCATCATCAATTATATGGTTCAGGATTATCAAGCATCCCTATAGATTTAGGAGGAGAAATACCTGGAAACAGAGATAGATTTTCAGGTAGCCCAATGCAATAAATCAACATAATCAAATAAATACCTTTAAAAATAAAACAATATTATTACTATTAACTGATAAAAACTAATAATCAATATCGATAATGTTCAATATAACAAGTAGCTCAAAAATATCATAAACGCTAAACAACAGAAGCCCAAGATTATGATATTCAACATACCAATATAATAATCAAAATGAAACATCAATAGCTTATAATAACTATAATGAGCAAGAAATCAGATGAGCCGCAACATGCTCTCAATAACATATAATCAAATTAAACATTATCAAAAAAGCAATAATAATCAAAAACAAATAAAAGATGGCTGAAAAAAAGACTAAAACTAAACTAACTGAAGCAGATCTTCCTACTTTAAAAATAAAAACAGAACAGGAAATTGCTGAAGATTTTGCGTCAAAAGTTTATCAAAGATTTGATAAAATAATAAAATCAATAATTCTCTTTGGTTCTACAATAAAACATACTAATATTGCAGGTTCTGACATTGATATTGTAATAATAATTGATGATGCTACAGTAAATTTTGATGATAAAATGATAATGTGGTACAGAGAAGAGTTAGGAAAAATAATCCAAACAAATCCTTACAAACAAGACCTACATATTAATACAGTTAAATTAACAACTTGGTGGGAAGATCTTACAAAAGGAGATCCAACTGTTATAAACATATTAAGATATGGTGAAGCAATAATAGATTATGGGGGTTTCTTTGATCCATTAAAAACCCTTTTAGCACAAGGAAGAATAAAACCAACTCCTGAAGCAATTTATACAATAGTTAATAGAATTCCAGATCATATTTTGAGAAGTAAGTTGGCACAAGCTAGTGCAATTGAAGGATGTTATTGGGCAATGATAGAATCTGCACAAGCTCTTTTAATGAGTATAAAGATTCTTCCTCCTAGTCCTGAACATGTAGCTCCTCTAATAAGAGAAAATTTTGTTGACAAAGGATTGTTAAAAATGCAATCTGTAACAGATCTAAAAAACATTTACGATTTACATAGAAAAATAATTCATGGTGAAGTTAAATACATTGATGGAAAAACAATAGAAGAATGGCAAAAAAAATCTGAAGATTTTTTCAAGATAACAATCCGTTTAATTAACGATATAATTCAAAATTAGATTGTTATTAATAATTTAATTGCGAGAAAAATATTCCTTTGGTGCATCTCTTTCCAATATTTGAATAAGATCTATTCCCTGATCCTTGTATATCTCATTTAGCATAATCATAGCTCTTCCAACTCTTCCATTTCTATAGCAATCTAAAGGGTCATTCATTTTAAATTCTAATAAACTTCCAGGATTATGATCCATTGCATGAGCAAATACAACTAAAGTATCAATAGCATTATCTCTCATTTCATCTTCAGAACTATTAGGATTTGCTCTTATATACGCTCTAATCATAGAATCTGAAAATTGCTTTAATAATTCTTTATCATTTTTTGTAACTGCATCACTAACTGCTAATATCATTTGAGAATTTTTATAAGGTATAATCTCTCTTTCAGCAACATTATCAAAATAACAAATTAATTCTTGTAAATCTACCATTTTAAAAATTATTCTTTCTTACCCTTTTTCTGAGCTTCTTCCAAACTATGTTGTATAGATTGCTCAAATATAGGAGCATAGATCTTCATCATATCATCCACATTCAAATTAGCAGATTTAATGTATTCTTTGAAGTTTAAATCTTTCTTCAAATCTTCTACCTTTTTCTGCTTTTTCTGTAAATCGATTTGATACCCTTGTAAAACTCCTTCTTCAGAAACTAAAGCGGTCAATATTTTAACCAGATCCTTGTCCTCAGAATAAGTTTTCTCATAATATTCTTTCTTTTCTTTTACTAAACCGGTAGCAATTTCTTTTCTTTTAGTAGGGTTTTCTTCCATTTCATTAAAATCTCTAATTGCTTTTCTAAGTTTCTTTATTTGATTATGATATTCAACAAATCTTGAATCATTAACTTTCTTATTCTCTAGGATATAAGGAACAACCACTCCTTCTAATAACTTATCATCCGTGCTATCTAAAATTTCAGTTAAATTCTTACCAGCATAATCTTTGAATTTTCCTACTGCTTTTTTTGCTCCTTGACCAACAATTTCAGTAAAAAAAGTTCTATCTCCAGCTAAATATCTTCTATGAAATTCTTGATCTATCTCTTCTAAATCCTCATCTTTAACTCCTCTTTTCTTTAATTCTCCGGACGCTATAGAAACTACATCTTGTAAATCTCCCTTTCCATTAGGAAAACTTTCCTGAATATGATTATATCTAAACACTTGCTCATACATATTTGCCCATTCTTGAAATTTGTCTACCATTTTCTTATTTTCTTTCAACCTCATTATAATTTATAAGTGTTTCTCTATAAACATCCATAGATCCAATATCTCCTATATACTCTTGACCATGTTCACAAACAGCATCTATATCATCAGAATTTAAACTTAATCCTTTTAAAGCATTTCTAAACTTCAGTGTATTCAATCCTTCACCAGAACCAACAACAAAATCAAATCTAGGGAATTGAACAATATAAGCTCCAACCGATCTATTTTTTCTAGCAAACCCCAATTTAGATCTTTTTATTTCAACAGCCCTTCTAGCTTCTTCACAATTATCTTGAAAATTAATTACTTCCATTTTTATCAACCCCATTTAATAAATAATTTAAATATAATTTTCTTTGAACGAAATCATCACAAGTAGTTGCTTCATAATCAAGATAATCTATTACTTGACTTGTAGAAATTCCTTTAGATATTAAACTTTGAAATATATTTTTTTGATATTTATTTCTTAATTTTCTTTCTGTATATTGTTCGTGTGCCATTTTATCTCTTCGCCTTTGGATTTCCAAGTGTAAGATGACCATCAAAAACACTAAAATTATAAGCAATTTGAGGTCCAGGCATCCAACTTCCATTAACTTTTTCTGATTCTAAAGCTTGTGTCAAATATTGTCCACTAACTACCGGTTTTAATGATCCATTAGCTTTAACAGCTCTAATTTTTAGATTTCTAAATGCTATATCGTATTTTTCATGATCTGGAGCATCAGCTTTGTCAATACTTGGAAAACCATGATCTAAATCTTCAATATCTATACCTTCTCTTTCCAAAAATACAACAGCTTCAGCTAGACTTAGCCTTGATTCTTCTAAACCAAACAATCTTTTTATCAAACTTTTCATAATAAATCAGATGATTTCTAGTTTATAAACTTTTCTATTGCACTCATTTAGTAGTAGTAACAATAGTTACATTTAAATAGCTATTTAAATAATTAAAAATATGAGTAAAGAAACAAAATATGGAATCATTTCAGATCTTCAAGAAGATCCTAGAAAGATTGATCCTGCCCTTGCTTTATTAAAAGCAGAAGGAATTGATAGACTAATTGTTAATGGAGATATTTCAAAACAACATAAAGATCTAGAAGATAATCATGCGTATCTTATGAGAATAATCGAACCAATAGCAGAATCAGGACTAGTTGCTTTTATCCAACCTGGAAGTCATGAAAATTTCATAAGCTATCAACCAGTTATAAATCATTTTTCACAAAATTTTGACAATATTATAGATACAACAGAAAACCAAAAAATAGAACAGGTCGATCATCATTTAGTTTTCCTCCCAGGATCAGATTACGGACCAGCGTACGGAGAATATAAAATAACATCTAAAGTTCCAACAGGAAGATATTCAGATCTAAAGGACGGACTTGCTAAATTTGATACAATAGAAGAATATACTGAACTAGTAAAAGAACACGAAACAATAATTCCAGTAAAATATTACTTTAATATGAACGACTTAACAAAACTAGTAACAGATCCGAATAAAACAATTCTTGTTTGTCACATTCCAAGAAAATTTAACAACTTAGAAACTTGTGTTGATATGGCTCATTTTGTTGAAATAAGAGAATATAAAATAGAGGATATAGAAAAATATGAAACAATGGCTGTAATGCCATATGAGTCTTTTGACAGAAATTTTGTAAAAAAAGAAAAAACGATTTACTTTAGTGCAGAAGAATTTAAACAAATTGATAACGATGAGCTTAAAGATTATATGACTGGAATGAGATTAAAAACTTTAAAACTTGCTATTGAAAGAAAAGAAAACAGAGGAAACGAAGATCTAAAAGCATTATACCAGCAATTACAAATAAAAAAAGCTGTAAGCGGACATTTCCATGAATCGGGACATAGAGCAAATGATGAACAAGGTAATCATGTTCAAGAAAATCAATACACAAATGAATTATTCTGGAATTCAGGTAATCTTGATAAAGGCGAGCTAGGAATACTAACAGTAAAAGGCGATTTAGTTAAGTATCGAAACTTGAGGATTGATTAAAACAAAATGGAAATAAAAAATAATAAATTAAAACAATTGGATAAGAAAGTAGGAGATTTTTATAGACTTAGTCATAGATACCTTGGTAGCCTTTCAAATTTATATGGTCGAGAAGTATATAAAAGAGAATTAGCAGACGTTTTATATGAAGCAGATCAGATAACCCCCGAGTCTACTTTCGACGACTTAATTTTAAAGAACATACAATCAAATTTAAGATTGAATGATTTGACTTTAGATTATTTATCTGATCCAAATTTTTCTCTAGATGTTCAGAGTTTTTTTGATAAAATTGCAGGAGATGGCGCTTTTCAACTTTTAGAAGATAAAGTGAGATCCCCTCCTTGGAAAAACAGATGGGAGATGTCAGAAAAAACACAGGAAAGAGATTATACAAGAGTTAGTCCTTTTACTGAAGAAGCACAAAAAGCGGCAAAGGCATGGGTGCCTCAAATTAAAGAAGATATTCTTAAATATGGTAAAAGTGAGGGACTCTTACCTGAAGATTTCAAAATGAATATCTTATTATTACCTCCAAAAGACGGTTCAGAATCTAGCAACTGGAATTCTGTAACAAAATTATTTAGTTTAGGTTCATATGGTTTTGATTTCTTTCATAAAAATGCGGAAGTGGTTGCTATACCAACCCGTGCATATAATGTTGCATTTCACGAAGTCCTAGGACATGGAGCACATCAAATAAATTCTCAAAATATGCCATTCTCCTGTAAATTTACTGAAGAAGTAGGAGCGATGACCCCTACAAAATCAATTACAGAAGGAGTTGCAATGAATGCTGAAAAAGAATGTTACAAATTTTTGAGAGATAGAATGAATAATTTAAGAATTACTGAAGAGGATATAAACCTTTTACAAGAGGGCATGGAACTAGAGAATCAAACAATGAATGAATATATGTATTATGCACTTTTAAAAGATAAAGAATTAAAAGAAAAAGACTTTGATGGCTACAAACATTTATTAAATTTAACAAAAAATCCAGTAATGGCAAGAGCATTTAAAGAAAATTTTAAAGGAACATTTGAAGACCTCTGGAAACATACAGGACATACATTAGGACCATTACATTATGAGAAAATGAGACAAAAAGTTGAAAATACTTTCGGAAAAGAATATTTAGATAATAATAGAAAGAAGTTTCATAAAGCAACTCTAACAGGCGTGTGGTCTTGGGAAATATATCCAGATGCCGTTACTTATTTTATGAAAAATAATTAACTCTCCTCTTCAAATCTATATTCTTCAGTTTCTGCAGCATCTAATAATTCTTGAGAAGATTTAACACTCTCTGCATTTTTCCTCTGTCTTTCTAATTCTCTTTTAGTTTGCTCATGAGCCATTGATTCAACTCTACTAACATCAATATCGATTCTATTCATATCATCAATCTTACTATTTTCTTCTTCCAATTCTTCAACTCTTTCATTTATTTCACTTGCTGTAACTGGATTTGGATTTATAGGAATATCTGGAAGAACTCCTCTCATCTTCTGAACTTTGGCATGTAATTCAGTATGCTTATGCTTATTATTGAATTCTCTCTCAAAAATATTAGTAGGTTTATTCTGATTCTGATTTTGATGTTGATTATGATGGACTTGAACTTGTTGATGATGAACTGGATTAATTTTAACAACATTCTCATTCACAATTGGTTTAATAGCAACCCTTTTCTCCAATTCTTGAACTAATAAACTAGCATCTCTTGCTACATCAGCATTTAATGAAATAGAATTTATTCCTTCTCTAAACAAAATTTCAATCATTTCCTTCTTGCTTCCTGCTTGTCCACAAATACTTGTCTCAACATTATAACGCTTACAAACACTGATAACTTTCTTTATTTCAGATAAAACTGCCGGATGAAATTCATTATACAAATGCTGCAAACTTTCTTCTCCTCTATCAATAGCTAATGTAAATTGAGTTAAATCATTTGTTCCAAAAGAAATAAACTTAACTTCCTTACAAATATCTTCAATTATTTGAACAGCTGCAGGAGTCTCAATCATCACTCCAAAAATCATATTATCAGTCTTATATTTATTGAAATGTTCCTTCGCTTTTAACACTTCTTCTATACTTATTATTTGAGGAAACATTACACCAAATTTCCTATTTGGATATTTCTCTGCAACCTTTTTTATAGCAGAAAGTTCAGCTTCGAATATTTTGGGATGTAACAAACTAAATCTTATTCCATGTAATCCCAACATAGGATTAATTTCTCTAGGAGGAGAACCTCGCAAAGCACTATATTCATCACTTCTTATATCAGAAGTTCTAATCCAAACAGACATAAAATGACTTGCTATTTTTTCAACGCCAGCTCTTAATAATTCAGTATATTCATGTAAGGTATTTTCTTTCTCATGTGCAAGAGGATGTTTTCCAGAACTTGCAATAATTCCCTCTAATCTCAATAAACCTACTGCATCAATTCCAGTTCCTGCAGCACGCTCTGCAAACTCAGGGATATCTACAATTAATTTTAACTTAATTTTTTGAGTAGGAACAACTTGTTTAATTTCAATTTTTTTACTCTCAGCGACTTCTCCCTCATAAACTCTACCGCTACTTCCATCTACAGTTATCTTCATCCCATCTTTCAAAATGCTAGTTGCATTTCCAGTTCCAACAATAGCTGGGATCCCCATTTCTCTACTTACTATAGCAGCATGTGCTGTGAGTCCTCCTTCATCTGTAACAATAGCAACTGATTTTTGCATTGAAACTACCATATCTGGATCAGTCATCTTTGTAACAAGAACATCTCCTTTCCTTATTTTAACAAGATCTTCCATTGTCTTAATTATTTTAACATATCCAATACCGATACCAGGACTAGCTCCTAATCCTTCCAAAATAGGCCTTGCAGAAATTTCTGTCTTCTCAACTTTATTATTTAAAGTTGTTATAGGTCTAGATTGAACAACATAAACTCTTTCATCTTCAACTGCAAATTCAATATCTTGAGGTTTTTTATAATGTGCTTCTAACTTAAGTGAGATATTTGCAACCTCTAAAATCTGTCCATTAGAAAGAACTTGTTGCATAGATTTATCGCTGCTTAACTTAATATTTTCATTTCTTCCAGAACTATTTCTCACTATTGCTGTTTTCTTAGTCCCTATTTTTATTTTATTTATCTTCAAATCTCTTGTAATCTCATAATGATCGGGAGCTATCTGTCCTGAAACAATTCCCTCTCCTAATCCAAAAACAGCTTCGACAACAATATTATCACTTCCTAACATCGGATCGCGAGAAAAGGCAACTCCTGATTTAGCAGAATCTACCATTTTTTGTATAACAACAGCCAAAAGAGCAGCTCCTTCGTTAAACCCTTTTCTATTTCTATAGTAAATAGCACGTGGAGTATAAAGTGAAGAAAAACATTTTTTTATATTTTCAATTAGAGGATGATCTCCTTTAATATTCAAAAAACTTTCTTGCTGCCCTGCAAAACTTGCTTCTGCAAGATCTTCGGTTGTTGCAGAACTTCTAACTGAAACAAAAACCGGATCTTTAGCATTTTTAAGAACATCTAAAGCATATTTAGAAATCCCAACTTTATTTATTTTTTCAGTACTCAAAATACTATAAGCCTCTAAAATCTCCTCTCTTAAATCTTTAGGAAGCTCCTGACTTTCTATTAAATTTCTTATTTCTCTAGAACCTTTATCTAATTCAAATGTATTCTCTAAATCAATACTTTCTATAATATTTTTAATTCTCTCTTTAACTGAATTTTGTTTTATAAAATAATCAAAAGATTGAGCAGTTATTACAAATCCGGGAGGTACTGGAAATTTATGATTATACATTTCCCCTAAATTAGCTCCTTTTCCTCCAGCTATAGAAATATCATCTTTAGATAATTCAGAAAACCATTTTATTAAATGACTCTTACTACTAGAAATATGCTTCATCTCAGCACCCTTAGGAACTTCAATTTTTTTCTCCTCAAGTCTAGGAGCTAATTTCTCAAACCTTCTTTCTCTTTCCATTCCTTTAACACTATCTTTCTGCATTTCCTTTTCAAATTTCTTAGCTCTTTCCCTTTCAAACTCAGCAACAAGATCTCTATCTTCATCTTTATATTTAGATTTTTCAAAATCGGCAACTAAATCAACTTCTTTCTCTCTTAATTCTCTTTCGCGTCTTCTCTTCTCCATCATCTTCTCATCATCATTTTTCAAATCATCTCTTATAATTGCATTAGCAGCAGAACCATCATGTGGTTTCTGAGTATTCTTGTCCAGACCAGAAATAGCATCTTTAGCAAATCCTTTTAACACCATTTTATCACCTTACCATTTAAAATTAAATTCCTATATAAAGTTTATGGGTTTATAGTATTATTTACAAAATAATCCATTATCCTCTAAAAAACATTATTTTTTTAGTTTATCTTTTAATAATTTCTTCATTCTTTCTGAATTAATTATTTTATTTAAAACATGAGAGAACTTTTCCACTTGTTCTATTGGAATAGTCATAGAATGTTCATGCATATATTCATTACCCATTTTCTTTTTTTTCTGAATTAATAAATAAAGACCAAAATCTCCTTCTAATATATCAAACCATATGGTTCTATTACCATAATCCATCTTTTCAAAATCGATATGAGGAACTTTTTGGCTAGGATAATAAACTTTTGTGACTCCAAATTGTTTCATATTTATCTCATTCTCTAAAACAAGTATCTGTAAATGCTTTTCAATAGCTTTCCTGGAAAACCCTGATGCTTTTACAAGTTCGGTCATAGTTAATCCTTTAGGATTCTTCTTAACAACCTCAAGTACATCTGCATGAATAATCTTTTCCTTTTTAGCTGGACTATCTTCTATGTTCATTCTACAGTTAATTAATAAGTACCCAAAGATTTATATATCTATTGTACCTTACATTGGTAACCAATATGTGTATAAATGAAAATAAAATTTCAGAACATTGGATGGAATAGTAAAATTATGCAAAAGAGAGCGACTTTCAGTATTTCTATTAATAAATTGGTTGCAAACGGTTGCAATCTAAAGAAAGGACAAAAACTACATTGTTATCTTGCAGAAATAAATGGAAGACCGGTAATAATTGTATATCTTGATGGAAAAAATAAATGATAATAAAGAGGAGAAAAGAGAAAGAGTTGCTATATTCATAGATGGAAGTAATTTCTATCATAGTATGAAGAAAATTCTAAGAATAAATGAAAGAGTTGATTATGAAAAATTAATCAACTTACTTGTAAAGAATAGAGATTTGGTCACAACATATTATTATGTTACCAAATTAGATGAAAATTTAGACAAAGAAAAGTATGATAAACACCTATTATATATTAGAGAATTATCAAAAATTAAAAAATTCAAAATTATTTTATGTAGTTTTAAAAAGATAAAACGAATTGATGGTAATTATAGCTATATAGTAAAGGGCGATGACGTTTATTTAGCACATGATCTATTAATTGGTGCATTTGATAATTTATATGACACGGCTATAATAGTTAGTGGCGATGAAGACTTCCTACCTATAATACAAACTATAAGAGTTAGATTTGGAAAAAAAGTGGAAAATGCTTATTTTAGGGCCAGTTCATCATATAAACTGAGAAAGTCATGTAATTTCTCTTTAAGATTAAATAAAATCATTTCCAAATTTGTAATAGATAAAAAAGATACAAGCTCTAGTGCTATCCGAAGATAGCACTAAGCGTTTATTGAATCAATAATGATTAGCAACTATATAAAACTTGCGGGTATGTTTTTGCACCCACAAAAACATCCGTTATATATTTTTAAATAAGGAATTTTTGATTATTACATGAAAATCGGTGAAGCTTTAAATTTATTGAAGAAAGATAAAGGGAAATTAGCTAGACTTATATCATTAAGAAAAGAAAATCTGTATGTAGAAGAAGGTAAAGAAAAAAAATTTGATCCGACAAAATTGTCAGAAGAAATAAATAAAAAAGTTGATGAAATAAGAGATTTGAAAATTAAAATACAAAATACTAATTTAAATAGTTCAATTCAAGATAAAAACATTAGTTTAGCGGAAGCTATAATAAAAGTTGGAGATATAAGAAGTAAAATAGCCTCTTTAAGTAATTTATTTGAAAAAGATAGATTTTCATATTTATACAGAGATAGAGAAAAAATAGAAAAAATTCCCCAACTAAACGAAGTTGAAGTTGAAAAAGAAATTGCAAAATTAGTATCTGAAAAAATTATATTAGATAATTATATACAAATGGCAAATTGGAGTTTAGAATTAATTCAAAATTAATGCTTATCTAGATAAGAAAGTCGGTCAGTTAGAAGAGTAAAGTATTCGCTATGGAAATAGTGAGCAACTACAAATTGCTGATTGCCGTGATGCCTCAAAAATTAAAGCTTAAATTTAAAAGATTAAAACTTAATGATTAAGAATCACTTTAACTTTACATTTTAATTAGCCGACTTTTTTAATAAAATATATAAAATGAACAAAGAATTACAAAAGTTTTTGAGCGATTCCAATCTTCCAGAAAATCATAAACTTACTCTTAAATTTCTTATTGAGTCTATTCAAAAAAAAGAAAAAAATGAATTCGTAAGTAAGACTTTTCTTTTTCATGGTGATCCCGGAATTGGTAAAACTTATTTTGTTGAGCATATAATTAAACAGCTTGAACTTCCTATTTATTTTATAGGACCATTTAATTTTGAACATAATAAGGCAATTCAGTGTAAAAGTCTTAAAGAATTGTATGAAAAACTAATCACTACAAAAGAAGCTGTAGTTTTTATTGATGATCTTCAAAATACTCTTAAAATGCAATATGATAGAGGCGATATTAAAGTAAGAGATTCTGAAAGAAAACATTTCTTGAGTATGCTTGAATATGTAAAAAGATCTGAAGAAATGAAGTTTGTTTTTATTACGATAAACGATGAGGATGTACTTGAAGAATCCTG
>Ga0209515_10008950_pt1 | contig 11525 bp, 8 predicted proteins | sample Subgroupgradi54m_FD_187454 | JGI IMG/M metagenome (GOLD analysis project Ga0209515, IMG submission 187454) | Subsurface groundwater microbial communities from S. Glens Falls, New York, USA - GMW60B uncontaminated upgradient, 5.4 m (SPAdes)... ... | reverse complement strand
ACGGGCCTATTAACCAGTAATACCTCCTCTGTTACAAAAAAAATCTTTTCAAGGTTTCGTATATCTCCTGAAATTCCAATCATAGGACGGGAGGATGTAAAATATCCAAAACCCAATTTAGAAGGAATTACAAAATTATTAGAAAAGCTTAATTTACCGGGGGAAAGTTGTGTATTAATTGGAGATACCGACTCTGATATGGATATCGCAAATAAAATTGGTGCATTGGCAGTTTTTTTAAAAAGAAGCGAGAGTCAATATTTAAGCCATTCAAAACCCGATTTTACCATCAATTCCCTTTCCGAAATTAGCTTTTAACTATTAAATATGGCCCTAGTACCAAATACTTTAGACCTGAGCGTTTTAATACATCAATCGCATCTTCAGGTGAACCAACAATCGGTTCACCATGTATGTTAAATGAAGTATTTAACAAAACCCCTCTGCCGGTTAATTCTTTAAATCGATTAATAATCTCCCAAAGCTTAGGATTAAATTCTTTTTGTAAAATTTGCGCTCTGGCAGTTTTATCATATGGATGTATAGCTGCCACTAAATCATCTCTACGGTCTTGCTTGGTATCATATGCCATCATCATGTAATAACCTGTACTTTTATCTAAATATTTAAGGTACTTATCTTTATCTTCATCCAAAATTATTGGCGCAAAGGGCATCCAAAAATCTCTATTCTTTATCATTTTATTTATCTCTTCTACTACTTTTAGATTTGAAGGGTCTGCTAAAATGGATCTGTTACCCAAAGCTCTTGCTCCCCATTCTGAACGATCAACAAATCTAGCTACAATTTCCCCTTTGGATAAAAGTTTAGCTATTTCTAATTCTATATTCCGAGGATTAGTAATTTTAAATGCTTGAAGTTTTTTACCCAGCCTGCTGATATAAGAAATGTCAAATGAAGGACCTAAATATAAATCTCCAATCGGTTCAGGATTTTTATCCGGGTTGGTTTTTTTGTAACCATAAAAACAAGTTCCAAAAGCATTCGATTCATCGCCAGGACTAGGGAAAACAAAAAAGTTTTCTATACCAGCATTATTGGCGAGCAGTTTATTTAGTTTAACATTCATAAATACGCCTCCAGCTACTGCCACTCTTTTTATACCCGTTCTTTTGATTGCCGCTTGTACCCACTCAACCATCCTAACTTCAAGCAGCTTTTGAGCTGCGCCGGCAATATGATCAAACCTTTGTCCTACCAGTTTTTCCTGACAAAGCCTCAAGAAACTATGTGAATTCACAGTTGTTTTTAGTTTAAGATTTTTATGATCAACCATTATCCAGTTTTTTATAATATTGAAAACTTTATCCAGATCTTTTTTAGCTGCATACGGGGCAAGACCCATTACTTTATATTCATGTTCACCTGCCTTCATTCCCAAATAGGTTGTGATCGCGCTGTAAAAACCGCCTACAGAATTATTCTGGGAAGTTTTCGAAATTCTTTGTAATTTGCCGCTCTGATACAAACTAACTGTTGCAGATAAACCATCACCTTCAGCATCTGCAGTAAATACTAAAATTTTATCTATTCCTGATTTTAAAAATGGAGCCCCATAGAGCGTTGTATAGGCATGGCAAAGATGATGATCTACAAATAAAATTCTATTTTTATCCACACCCGTTGTATTACTAATTACCAGTTTTCTGTTTTTTTCTATCGCTCCTTTGAGCGTTTTTGAAACCAAATTGTAACCAAATTCATTAATTCTTCTGGCATGGGGGTATCTCCACTCAACCTGCTCAATCAGAGTCCGGTGGCCAAGTTTTAAGAAATTATAAAGAGCGGTGTTGGCTGATCCTTTAGTAGTATGCGGTCCTATTGGAGGCGGTACCTCTGAAGCAATAACCAATAAATCAATTTGCGCCGGGTTAATACCGGCAAATTTTAAGCAATAATCAATAGACTTTAAAGGCAAACCGAAAAAGTTTTTAATTCTGTTAAATCTTTCTTCTGACACACAGGCAATTACCTTACCATCTTTTAGCAAAGCAGCAGTAGCATTATGATCCGGACTAATCCCTAGTATATACACTATATTTCCTTTTTTGCTTTAATAAAAATTGATACCCCACTTTTAGCTGGAAATAAATCATTTAATCTATCTAAAAAATTAATTGACCAAAAACCTGTTTTAATCAAAAATGGTTGTTTATTATTTTTAAATTTATTCATTCCATTTGATAAGTTTTTAGGGAGTCTATTTGAATAGAAAAGCTTTGCAATAAAATTTACTATATAGTGATTGAATGGCAAACACCAGCTAGTTAAAGCTTCGCTCTGTTCAATTTTAAAACCGGCACCCTTAATAAGCTTCTCAACTTGATCCTTTTTATAAAGCCTGGTGTGCTGATTCCAAATTCCTGCCCAAAATCCTGATTTGATATGGGTTTTAAAAAAATGTAACAAAACCCAATTAATAGGGTCCCAGAAAAAAGGATAATCTATATTACAAGTTGTTAAGGTAAGTATCCCACCTTTTTTCAAGACTCGGTAAGTTTCTTTTAACACAGTTTCTTCTTGGAAAACATGTTCTATTACCTCACTCATGACTATTTTATTAAAACTATTATTTGGAAATGGCATTTTGGCTGCATCTGCTAATATTAATTTAACTCTTTTATTATCTATAAATTTAGGGGCATCCTTTAAAGCCAATTTATCAATATCAATCCCTGTTAATTCAATATCAAATTCTAATCTGTTGAGCAAACTAAGATAATAACCATTTCCACAACCTACTTCTAAAATTTTATCCCCATTTGCTAAATTAAGTCCTTCTACTATCCTTCTAGCCCTTCTTTTTAACGCCATATCTCCCACTGTTTTAAGAGAATAGTCCAAATTGTGTTTCATATGCTCTGATGATTGTTTCTGCATTTTTTTCAGAATATCTCCTTTCTGCAAACTTCCGGCAATTTTTGGCAAGCTTTTCTAACTCGTTCCTAAACTTATAGAAATGTTCAACGGCATTCTTAATATTGCCTGGATTTATATCTATTATTTTCCCAACCGTTTCATCTAACGCCTCTGGAATTGCTCCTCTTCTGGCCCCAATAACAGGGGTCCCACAAGCTAAGGACTCTAATATAACTCTTCCAAACCCTTCTTCTGACACAGAAGGTACAATTAATAAGTCTGATCCACTATAATATATAGGTAACTTCCCTGAATCAACCCCCTCAATATATTCTACATTTGATAATTTCAAGGTAGCCTCTTTTACTTTAGCTTCAAGTGGTCCTGAACCAATAATTTTCAAATTTATATCCTTATTCCACAATCTCACTGATTCAAGTAACTCTTCTATTCCTTTTTCTTGTACTAATCTCCCTACAAATAAAACAATAAAATTATTTTTCCAGCCTAGTTTATTTTTGGCATCAGCTATTTTCTTAAATTTTTCCAAATTAATCCAATAAGTAAAATTTGTTAACTTTGCTTTACTAATCTCAAGTGACTCAATTTCACTGGCTGCTTGCTTTGATAACCCTAGACAATAATCAGCATTTTTAAAAATAAGTGTGACAAATTTTCTATATAAACCTTTCTTTGGGAAACTGTATATACTATGGGTTGAGATAATAACTCTTTTTCCAAATACCTTACCCCAAAATACCCCTACAAATCCTGCTACTAAACCATGGGCATGAATTATATCAGGATTAGCTAAAATTAAAACTACAGGAGTAACAAAAAATAGTCCAGGCAAAAGATAAATAAATTCAAGTAACGGGTAAAATACCAATTTATAAAATAAACCAGGTAACCAGGGTATTCGTAATATTGTTAATAACCTATCCTTTTCATAAATTTTTGAAGAAGCTTTAGTAGTTAAAGGTTTGTATGTAAGGACAAAAATTTCCCATCCTCTTTTTATCAAAACAGAAACTAAATCAGATAAATGAGTCTCCACACCACCAATGTTTGGTCTAAAATGAGCAGTTAATTGTAATATTTTCAAAGTCTTTTTATCCTTCCTATCAGGTAACCCAATCCACCCCAAAAAAGCTCTATCGTTAGCATAACAATCATACCCAACGATAAAATTGGGTGTGTAATAATTTTATTGAATTTTTTATAAAAAACAGGTCTTAAAAAATAGATAGTCTTAGGACTTAAGACTGAAATATTTTGTTTTGATAAATATCTATGAGCTCGTAGTGCATAATAAAATTTCTTTTTGGCTAAATCAAAAGGTGAGTTAATTTTTTCGTAATGATAAATTAATGATTGAGTTCTACCTATATTATAACCAGCCTTTTTAACGCTTTCTGGCAAATCCCAGTCCTCAGGCCCTGTAATCATCTCATCATAACCACCTACTTTGTTAATTGCCTCTTTTCTAAAAAATCTGGCCGCATCTGTTATTTCATCTCCTTCTTCATTATAAAAAGACCTCTCGAATGCTTTTACTTGCTCCCAGAAATTGGAAGCTATTGATTGTTCGGGAATAACAATTGCTCCAATTTTTTTATCGGACTGACATATTTGTACACACTCCTTTACTACATTTGAAGAAAGTTTCATATCCGCATCAAGGAAAAGAAGGTAATCTCCTGTCGCTTTCTTTGCTCCAAAATTTCTTTGGGCACTTCTCTCTGGTCCCTGAGTAAAGGTACTTATACCCATCTCTTTTGCTATTTCCACTGTTTTATCAGTTGAATTATTATCAACTAGAATAATTTCTTTATCAGAATATGTTTGCTGTTTTATGGAAGAAGTTAGTCTAGCTATTACTGATTCTTCGTTCTTAGTAGTAATAACTATTGAAACAAGTTTATTTTTATTCATAATTCAAGATAAATACTATCATAAAGTTGAATTATGTATACCACTTAGCTAAGATTACTATGCATGACTTACCTCCCACCTTTAATAATAATATTAATTAGTTTACTAACCCTTTTTCCTGTTTTTCATGTTGGTTTGTATGGAGATGACTGGTTGGCAATTTTTAGATATGTTGTACATGTAAGCCCTCCATCAAAAGAAGGTTGGAATTTATTTACTTATTATCTTACTCCCTATGGCTCTCAGGATATTATAATGGGGTTACTTTATCGCGCTTTTGGCACTAACGCCTTCTATTACGAAATCACTTCCTTTATCTTCCGAATGATCGCAGCTTTTTCACTATATCCGCTTGTTTTCTATCTTACCAAAAGTAAATTAGCTAGCTTTTTCTCTATGTTATTTTTTTCAATTACTACGATTGGATTTGATAGTACAGGCTGGTTACTCACTATGCCTACATATCTTACAATTGCCTTCTTCAATATTTTTCTCTATTTTTATATTAAATTTAAAGAAATAAAAAAAGTTAAATACTTACTTTTTTCAGGGATATTTTTTTACCTTGCATATGTAACTGCCTCGCAAAGAATGATTGGAGCACCACTATTTATTTTATGCTTAGAGCTATTTTGGTTGATTAAAGACAGGACTTTTACTAATTTTAAATACTCTTTATTTAGAGTTATGCTTATTTTCGCCATATTACTTACTATTAGTATTTCTGGACATTCATTGGGAAATAGTGGGGATTGGTTTAGCAGATTGGATTCAAGTATCGCCACAATTCAAAAGATGTTAAGCGAAGGGCGTTCTGAATTCTTTTTATATCCAATAGTAACTATAGGAGGAATGTTTATTCCCAATTTTGCCTTCCCAAGTATTCAAATAAATACTAAAAAAGATATGTTATTTTCCGTTGCTCTTCCAGCCCTTGCCTTTTTTCTACTCTTTTTACTCATAATTAAAGCTAATATAGCTAAACTTACCAGAGGAGATATCTACAAGAGCCTGCTCTCAGCAATAATTTGGATCTTTATTGTATTTATGATACGTAAGTTAAATATCGTTACCTTCTCTTCATCAAATCTGATTCTTATGGCAGTAGTAGGAGGATTGGTAATTATTGTATGGATCTTATTAATGTTTAAATATTACTCTCAAAAAAATATTCTTATTGCACTTTTTCTTTCACTCTCTTGGACTTTATTATCTTTTTTTGTAGCCTGGCTGTGGAATCCTGCTTCCTATATTGATAGTACTCATAGATACCTTACAACTTCAGCAATAGGTGTCTCTATATTTTTTGCTATTATCATAAGCTTAGGGAGAAAATTTAACAACCAAGTCTGCTTAACGTTGTTACTATCACTATTTCTATTTCTGCATATCACCTCAACTAGAACATATATTGATAAATTACTGAACTCCCACAGTCAACAAACAGTTGATAAAATTTGGTCTGCTATACCCCATATTCCTGCTGTTGGGAAAGAACCTTTGGTTTTCTATTTTGAAAAAGAAAGTAGTAATGCTTCAATTTTGGGAGAAGCAGTCCTTTTTGGTTTTCCCTTTCATATATCTCTTTTATATAATCTAGCAGAGGGTGCTAAGATTCCTGCAGTAGTGGAGAATTGGACAGAGGTAGTTTCAGCTGTTTCTGATGGTCAATCCTTTAAGCCATATGGTTATCCATTAAAACCTATCCCAGTAAATCATGTTTATGGTTTTCATCTTCAAGGCCAGGATAATCTAATAAATATTACTGACGTAGTAAGACAGAAACTGACTGAGGAAAAATAAATCAATGGGATTATTGCTGGGAATCTTTTTCATTTTTTTTGTTAGCTTTCTAACATTCCTCCCTAGTTTTAATCTTGCTCTGTTCGGAGATGACTGGTTAGCATTTTTTAGATATCTTGTACACCTAGGTCCTATTCCTTTGGAAAATGAGAACCACTTAAGCTATTTCTTAACTCCCTATGGACCACAAGATATTATGATGGGCTTACTACGTAATTTCTTTGGTTTTAATGGCAGTTACTACCAAATGACATCTTTTACTTTTAGATTACTTGCTGCTTTTTCACTTTATCCGCTGGTTTCGTATCTTACTAAAAGTAATTTAGCTACTTTATTTTCCATATTGTTTTTTGCCGTTACAACAACCGGTATTGAAACCACAAGCTGGGTATTTAACATGCCATCATATATCTCCTTTACCTTTTTCAATATATTTTTGTTTTTCTTCTTAAAATCCAGGGAAGATAACAAGGTAAAACTTTTACTTCCAGCTGTAATTACTTTTTTATTAGCATATATATGGGCCCCCATTCGCATGACAGGAGCTATTCCTTTTGTTTTTTTAATTACAATATTTTGGTTTCTTCAAAAGAGAAATAAGAAAGTGGCCAAAAAAGCTATTATAAGTTGTTTATTAATCTTAGGAGTATTTTTATTTATATCTTTAATAGGAAAAAGCAATGGCAACTCAAATGTTTGGACAGATAGGTTTATAGGCGGGATTACTGTAGGACTAAAATTTCTGAGTACAGGAAGATTTGATTTTCTTTTTTACCCTGTTATTATATTTGGAGGAATGTTTTTCCCGGATTTTATAGTACCTTTACAGTGGCTTGTTCAATCAAATTTTCAACTATTTTTTTTAATTTTCCCAACATTTTTAATATTTATAATATTTGCAAAAATAATCACTTCTCTTATTAAGATTGTAGCAATTAAATCTATTAGAATAATTATTCTATTTGCTTTAGTCTGGTCATTTGTAGTGATTTTTATATACTCACAAAATAGTAACATACTATCAAATGCTGTCTATTTATTTTTATTAACATTTGGTGGATATTTTCTAATCTTTGTTTTGTTCCTATTAATTAAACTTATTCGCCAAACAAGCGTTGCTGAAGGAATTTTTTTATCACTCTCGTGGTCTTTTCTATCATTCTTTTTGGCTTGGTGGTGGATGCCTGATACAATTTACCCAAGTTACCATAGATATTTAACAGTCTCTGCATTAGGCATCTCAATCCTTTTTGGAATGATAATAAGTCTGGGTAAAGAATTTAAAAATCAACTTTTTTTAACTATAGTATTATCCATATTTTTGATTTTGCATATATCTTCTACTAACTACTATCTTAGACTAATGGAAAATTTCCATAGTCAGCAAATAACTGATAAAATCTGGTCTTCTATGCCATATATTCCAGAGGTAGGGAAAGAACCTTTAGTTTTCTACTTTGAAGGGGATAGTAATAATTATGTAATCCTACATAATGTTCTTACCTTTGGTTTCCCTCCGCATATGCAACTTTTATATAATCTAGCATACAGTGATTATGCCCCAGTGCCAATGGGAAACTGGAAAGAGGTGGTTTCAGCTGTCAGGGATGGTCAATCATTTAAAGCATATGGCTATCCATTAAAACCTATCCCAATAGATCATGTTTATGGATTTCATCTTCAAGGATCTGATAACTTAATAAATATTACTGATCTGGTACGTCAGAAATTAGCTGAGGAGAAACAATGAAGATAAGATGTCCTAACTGTACCATTTCTCCGATTGTTCATAAGTTTAACTCTAATAAATTTCAGATCTACTTTTGTAAAAAGTGTTTGAATGGATTTACTTATCCTGTTCCTGGAAAGATGGACAAATATTATAGCGACAGTTATTGGTTGTCTACAGGACTTCTTGGATCTCTTAAAGATACACTCTATCATTTGTTTCAGGTAAGACGAAAATATTGGATCATGAACTTTTTAAAAAAGGGGGATATTTTAGATGTAGGGTCCGGAGAAGGCACCTTCAGTAAGCTTTTTAAAAAAGATTTCCAGATTACATCCTTAGACGTACCCTCTGCTAATATTAAAAATCCCGATGTGCTAAAAGTTGATTTTTTAAAATGGAACCCTAAAAAAAAATTTGATGCTATAGTTTTTTGGGAAAGCCTGGAACATACTATTTCCCCCTTAAAATATATGAAAAAAGCGGCGAGTATTTTAAAAACCGGAGGGTACATTTTTATAGAATATCCCAGATCCGACTCTTGGGAAGCACATCTTTTTAAAAATTACTGGTTTCATTTAGACCCTCCCCGTCATCTATCCCACCTAACCCCCAATGGTGTTGATGAAATTTTGTCCATGACAAAATTAACATCTTATTCTCACTGCGGAGTGCTCGCTTTAGAATATACTGCCGGGGGATTTGTAGAAAGTATATTAAATCTATTTCTATCACGACCAAACGATTTTTTTAAAAACCCCAAAAACTCCGTTTTTGTATTTTTTTTAATACCAGCAATTTTCATCTCTATCTTTATGGAAGTAATCCTTTTTATTATTGGGCAGTCTCCAATTTATTTAACCGTTGCCAAAAAACTTAATCTACTTAAATCCTAATCTTTCCAGCACCTCAGGTGTTATATCTATCACTTCCCTATCCTTAAGCATAAATGCATAGAAGTTATCCAGTCTAAAGAATTCTTCTCGTCGTTCTACAGCGAGATAGTTGGACACACATAGACTGCTTACTTGAAATCCTTTAACACCATCCTTTACTGCTACTGACTTTTCAAGATTACTTCTATCATAGATAATACCAACACATCCGTTGATCACCTCCCAATTCCTAAAAAGCATTGTTTGTTCAAACCCTACGAGTAGAAATATGGGATAAAATGTCTGATTTGTTGGGGTCTCGAAATAGAATAGTGCAGGATTCTTGTCCAGGGGCTCTTTAATGTAACTAAGCAATTTGCTCTTCATTTGTTCTTGATCAGAAGCTTTATATCCTGTTTGAAGTAAATCTGTAAAAGTTGTATTAATCTCTCTACTACTAATCAGGTATAAAAATAGTATTATTAGAAACAAAAAACCTATCAAAGTATATTTTAAATAAGAATTAACTATCCGCTTTATCTTATCAAACCCAATTACCATTAATGATGCCAGAAATAAACTGCTACCTATTGGCGGTATTATCAAATACCAATGTATCCCTTCTTTATAAGTCAGAATATCACCTATGATAAACCAAGTACCCCATAAAAATACACAGGAAAAAATTGGGCCAATAAAAAGAGACAGGAGTAAAATATTTGATCTATGGCTCTTCAACCATATAATTAAACTTGAAAATGCAACAGAGATAACAAAAAATCCAAAAAAGATTGCATAAGTACTAATCGGCAAAAAACCTTTCACGTTGGGGCCAACAGTACCTCTAATATGAGTAATCAGGAAATAGCTTAGGATTTCAAAAATCACATTTACACATATAATTCCCAGGATAAAAAAGAGGGGCTTTTTAGTAATCAAAAATCCTATTAAAATTGCTAAAATTGAGTAAATAATTACCGATCCATGAAGCAAAAAAAGTAAGAAATTTCTAAAGCTATCAAAGGTAATTTGCCCAAATATTAACGGCCAGTAATCATTGGTCAAAAAAGTATATCCTAATCCTGCAAAAGGAGTAAGTAGCAGTTGATAATTACCATAAGTTAAAAATCTATATACGATCAATGGTCCATTCAGGTAACCACTTGTTGATGGATGCAAAAAAAGCATCATTATAAAAAAAGGGGAGAATAATATGACTAATCTTAGTGAAGCAAATAGTAACCCTACCAACCCTTTTAATTTGATCCATATAACAACTTCTACAATGATAATAATTAATAAAAGAGGATATATTCTAATGGGCGAAAATAGAAAAGCCAAAAATAAGAGAATAGAAGTTATGAATAAAAATTTTCTTTTAGTCTTAAAAGATAAATAGTATGTTATAAGACATATGTTCATAAAAAAAATTGCCAGATAGTCACTACCTTTAACCACAAATTGCAGCGCTCCGGCAGATGAATAACTTATTGCATAAAGCACTGTGACTAAAAAAGCCAGTAGTCTTCGTTTGAATACTATTAGTATCAGGGGGTATAAAGAGAGGGTAGCTAGTATTTTAAAGATTATATTAGTTATGTGATAGGCTTGATAATTGCCTTTAAATAAGCTTTCAAGTATACCTATATAAAGTACTTGATTGGTAGTATAAATGCCTTTTGCATGAAAAACGCTAAAAACCTTATCTAAAAAATTTACGCCTGTTCCAATTGTTTTATAATCAAACAACAATAACCATTCCTCCACAGTAAATCCATTGTGAAAAATAATACTGAGCAGGGAGAATTGTATAATGACAACAATCAATATTATTAGAAAAAACTTCCATCTCATTAATGATTTCATAACAAGTGTATTTTATTCATCTAAAGTATTATAATTTTAATATGAAAAAGAAACAGAAGATAGTAACAATTTTTATTGCCTATAATGCCGGTAAGACTTTAGAAAATTTTTATAAGCATTTTCCTAAAGATTTAGTCGATGAAATAATTCTAGTTGATGACGCCTCAAAAGATAATACTTTTGAATTGGCAAAAAAATTAGGTATTATATCCTATAAAAATCCAGTTAACCTGGGCTATGGAGGTAATATAAAAAGAGCTTTATCGATTGCACTTCAAAGAGAAGCAGATATTTTAATAGATATTCACCCTGATGGTGAATATCGCCCTTCGGCCATTCCGGAAGCAATTAAAAAAATTCAGGAAGGATATCAGTTTGTATTGGGTAACCGTTTTACAAACTTTCTCAAACCTATCAAAAGCGGAATGTATATCTGG
>Ga0209515_10008949_pt1 | contig 11526 bp, 9 predicted proteins | sample Subgroupgradi54m_FD_187454 | JGI IMG/M metagenome (GOLD analysis project Ga0209515, IMG submission 187454) | Subsurface groundwater microbial communities from S. Glens Falls, New York, USA - GMW60B uncontaminated upgradient, 5.4 m (SPAdes)... ... | reverse complement strand
ACGAGAATCCGCTGCTGAGCAAAGGCACGGTGCTGACCGAGCGCTTCATCGAGAAACTGGTTACGCTCAGCGAGGGCGAGCCGAAGAAGCTGGAGGTGCCGGTCTTCTCCGCGTCGCCGCTGGCGGTGTTCTTCGTCGGCGACGGACGGTAGGGGCGGGGAAGAGGCCGGCCGGCCCGTCACGCATTCGTGGAGGATGGCGCCGAGTGCAGGACGGACGCCATTTTCTCAAACTCCCGGTGCGGGCTGAAGCACCGCACTACTTATCACCATCCGGGTGTATCCGGGAAATCCGTGGTCAAAAACTGACTGCTCACACGCTTTCGAGCAGCTTGTAGAGCCGCGCGACCATCGGGGTCGCGTCCTCGAGCATGCCGGCGGAGATGAGCGCGTTGTCGAGGATCTGCTCGGCGACGAGCTTCGCCTTTTCCGGCGCGGCGGTGTGCGTCTCGAAAAGGCGCTTCATCACGGCGGAGCGTGGGTTGATCTCGAGGTTCACCTTTGGCGGCACGTCGGCGCCCTCCTTGTTCATGGCCTTCAGCATGCGGCGCATGTGGGCGGACATGAATTTGTCGGCGTTGATCGCCAGGGCGGGGGAGTCCACGAGCCGGTCGCTGGCCTTCACCTCGGCGACGCGCTCGCCGAGCGTTTCCTTGAGCCAGGTGGTGAGCTTTTTCGTGTCGTCCTCGCTGAGCGCGCCCTCGGGCTTGGGGAGGTCGGAGAGCTTCACGTCGCCATGGTCGGCGGCGATGAGTTTTTTGCCGTCGAACTCACGGACGTTGTTCATCACGTATTCGTCGACGGGCTCGTAGCAGAAGAGCACCTCGAGGTTGCGGGCCTTGAAGGCTTCGAGGTAGGGGCCGCTCTCGATGGTCGCGCGGTTGGCGCCGATGAGGTAATAGATCTCCTTCTGCTCGGAGCCCATGCGCGAGACGTAGTCGGCGAGGGAGGTGTTCTTGGTCTTGTCGGTCAGCGAGGATTCGAAGCGGAGCAGCTTCACGAGCTGGTCCTTGTGGGTGAAGTCGAGCGCGGCGCCCTCCTTGAGGAAGATGCCGAAGTTCGCGTAGAACTTCGCGTAGGCATCGGGCCGCTGCGTGGCCTCCTCGTCGAGGAACTTGAGGAAGCGTTTCGTGATGACCTTGTTCAGCTTCTCGATGAGGGCCTTGTCCTGCATCGTCTCGCGCGAGATGTTGAGCGGCAGGTCCTCGCTGTCGACGACGCCCTTGAGGAAGCGCAGCCACTCGGGCAGCAGATCCTTGGGCGCGGCGTCGATCAGGACCTTGCGGCAGTAGAGCGACACGGACGGCTCGAGGCGGGCGAAGCCGAGCTTCTCGGTGTTTTCCTGCGGGACGAAAAGCAGGGCATTGATGGAGAGCGGGGCGTCGGCGCTGAAATGCAGCCGCAGGCTCGGATCCTCGAAGGCATGCGACTGAAACTTGTAGAATTCGTTGTATTCCTCGTCCTTGATCTCGTTCTTCGAGCGGAGCCACAGCGCCTGGATGGTGTTGATGCGCTTGCCGTTCAGGTTGATCGGGAAGGACACGAAGGCGCTGTAGCGCTCGAGGATCTCCTTGATCCGGCTCTCCTGGGCGAACTCGGCGCACTCGTCCTTGAGTTCGATGACGATCTTCGAGCCGCGGCTGAGGCCCTCGGCTTCCTCGATCTCATAGCTGCCGGCGCCCTCGCTCGACCACACATGGCCCGGCTCGGCGGCGCGCCAGGAGTGGGAGTAGACCTTGACGGTCTTCGCCACCATGAAGGCGGAGTAGAAGCCGACGCCGAACTGGCCGATCAGGCTGGCGTTCTTCCGGTCGCCCTCGCCGAGGGCCTTGAGGAAGGCCTTGGAGCCGGAGTGGGCGATCGTGCCGAGGTTCTCGACCAGCTCTTCGCGCGTCATGCCGATGCCGTAATCCTGGATCGTGAGCGTCTTCGCCTTGTCATCGGTGGTGAGGTTGATCTCGAGGGCCTGCTGGTCCTCGAAGATTTCCTTCTCGGTGAGGCGGGTGTGGCGGAGCTTCTCGAGCGCGTCAGAGGCGTTGGACACCAGCTCGCGGACGAAGATTTCCTTCTCCGTGTAGAGCGAGTGGGTGACGATATCGAGGAGTTGCGCGATCTCGGCTTGGAACTCGAATTTTTGCGGAGTGGTGGTGGACATGGGGGAAGGATAGTGAGGGTGAATTGAGGAAAAGGGCGGTCACCTTACCGGTCATACGGGAAAAATCAAGGGGCAGGGTAAAAGCGGGACCATTTTGATGTAGGTCGGGGTTTATCCCCCGGCGGGGGACGGGAGAATGTCGGGGATAAACCCCGACCTGCAAACAATCCACGAACCGACAGCCCAAATTGACTCACTACCGTCTTTTGCGCTTTTTGAGCCTTTTGTGGCCAATCTGAATTTAGTCAGGTTGATGTTGTGGAATTTTGTGTCAGCACCGCAAGCTCGCGGCCGTTGAGCCTGACGCGGGCGCTGGCCGCGACCCGGCCCAGATCGAGTTGCCACGCGGCGGCGAAGCCTTCCGGACGGGTGAACCGCGGCACGCGCATCTCCGGAGCGCGAGCCAGTTCGCTTCACCCGCCGAGGTAGGCGGCCTTGAGTTCGGGTTTGGTGCGGAGCTCGGCCGCCGGCCCCTGCATGACGACCCGGCCGGTCTCGAGCACGTAGGCGTCGTGGGAGATTTCCAGCGCGAGCTTCGCGTTTTGCTCGACGAGCAGGATGGTCGTGCCGTGGTCGCGGTTGATCTCCACGATCTTTTCAAAGATGGTGCTGATGAGCTTGGGCGCGATGCCGAGCGAGGGCTCGTCGAGCATCAGCAGCTTCGGGTCGCCCATGAGCGTGCGCCCGATGGCGAGCATCTGCTGCTCGCCGCCGGAGAGCGTGCCGGCGTCCTGTGCGAGCCTTTCCCGCAGGCGTGGGAAAATGCCGAAGACGTAGTCGCGGTTCCGGGCGATGCGCGCCCTGTCCTTGAGCAGGTAGGCGCCCATCGCGAGATTTTCGTCCACGGTGAGGTTGGAGAAAACCATGCGTCCCTCCGGCACGTGGCCGAGGCCGCGGGCGACAATCTGATGCGGCCGCAAGGAGGTGATGTCCTCGCCCTGAAACACCACGCGGCCGCTCCTGGTGCGCAGGAGGCCGGAGAGGGCGCGCAAGGCGGTGGTTTTTCCCGCCCCGTTCGCCCCGATGAGCGTGACGATGCGGCCGGCCTCGATGGTGAACGACACGCCGCTGAGCGCGCTGATGGCGCCGTAGGAGACCGACAAGTCTTCGACTTGGAGCATTTAGATTCTCGATTCTCGATTTTCGATTGAGCTGACAACAGCGAAAGCGCTCCCAACGGATGGGATGCGGCCGGTAATCCAAAATCCAGAATCCAAAATCGAGAATTCCATCAGTGGTGGGCGAGGGAGTTCTGGTGGTCCTCGCCCAGATACGCCTCGATGACCTTCGGATCGGACTGGATGGCCGCGGGCGCGCCCTCGGCGATCTTCACGCCGTAATCCAGCACGGCGATGCGCTCGCAGCAGCCCATGACGACCTTCATCGAGTGTTCCACGAGCAGGACGGAGAGGTTGAACTGCTGCTTTACCTGCTGGATGAGCCGGATGAGCTCGATCTTTTCGTTCGGGTTCATGCCGGCGGCGGGCTCGTCGAGGAGCAGCAGCTTCGGCCTGGTGGCGAGGCAGCGGACGATCTCGAGCCGGCGCTGCTCGCCATAGGGGAGGCTCTTGGCGTCGGCGTCGCGGAAGCGGCGGAGATTGAAAATCTCCAGCAATTCCTCGGCGCGGCGGGCGATGGCGGCCTCGTCGGCGCGGAAGGCGCCCAGGCGCAGCAGCGAGTGCACCGGGCCGGTTTCGCGGTGGAGGTTGCAGGCCGCGCGGACGTTGTCGAAGACGCTCAGGCTGGCGAAAAGCCGGATGTTCTGGAAAGTCCGCGCGATGCCGAGCGCGGCGATTTCGTAAGGCTTGAGCCCGGCGAGCGAGCGGCCCTGGAAGCCGAGCGTGCCCTCGGTGGGCTGGTAGACGCCGGTGACGAGGTTGAAGACGGTGGTCTTGCCCGCGCCGTTCGGGCCGATGATGCCGAGCAGTTCGCCCTCGTTGATGGTAAAATCCACCGCGTTGACGGCGGTGAGGCCGCCGAAGCGGATGGAGACCTTGTCGAGTTGGAGCAGCGCGGGCACGGCAGGATTTGCGATCTATAATTTGCGGTTTTCGATTGGGCCGCAAAGGCCGAACAAAAACCTCGGACTGGTTTGCCACGAGAAGTCACAAAAACAGTCCTTGGTTGCGGCGACAATCTCCCGCGCGCCTATGGGCGCGACGCAGATGCCGGTCGGCAGGGGTGATTTCTTGTGACTCTTTGCGGCCATAATTCAGGGCTTGGTCTTGCCGAACTTGAAAGTGAACAGGCCCTGCGGCCGGACGAGCATGAGCACGATCAGCAGGAAGGAATAGAGGATCATGCGGTATTCCGCCACCGGGCGCAGCACCTCGGGCAGCAGGGTGAGCAGGATGGCGGCGCAGACGACGCCGACGGTGTTGCCCATGCCGCCGAGGATGACCATGACGACGACCTCGATGGAGCGGCTGAAATCGAAACCGCCGGGCGAGATGGTCTGCTTGAAATGGCCGTAGAGCCCGCCGGCGATGCCGGCGAAGAACGCGCCGACGACGAAGGCCACGATCTTGTAACGCGTGGTGTTGACTCCGATGGCCTCGGCGGAGATCTCGTCGTCCTTGGTGGCCATGAATCCCTGCCCGTAGGTCGAATGCACCAGGCAGTAGACGGTGAAGATCGTGACCGCGCCGAAGGCCACCACCCAGAAGGCGGTGGTGTAGGCCGGAATGCCGTTCAGGCCGAGCGCGCCGCCGAGCGGCTCGTAGTTCTGGAAGATCACCCGGATGATCTCGCCGAAGCCGAGCGTGACGATGGCCAGATAGTCCCCCTTGAGCCGGAGCGATGGCAGGCCGACAAGCAGGCCGGCCAGGGCCGCGCCCAATCCGCCGGCGAGGAGGGCGCCGAGGAAAAGCAGGTTTTGCTGCCAGACCGCCCCGCCTTCCGGGCCGAGGAGTTTGGTCCCGAGAAACATCGTCACGGCGGCGGAGAGGTAGGCGCCGACGGACATGAAGCCCGCATGGCCGAGGGAAAACTGGCCGGTGTAGCCGTTCACGAGGTTCAGACTAACGGCGAGAATGATGTTGATGCCGATGCCGATCGCGACGTCGAGGTAGTAGGGGTCGAACCGGCCCGAAAAAGCCGAGAGTCCGGCGGCGGCGGCGAGCGCGGCCGCCAGTGCCAGATGCGGCGCGGGGATTTTCGATTTGGGAATTTCGATTTCCGATGTCACGAAATGAGGGTCAGCGAAGAGAACGCATCAGGTTGCCAGGCGGCCAGGGCTCCGTGGGGTGTCATTCTGAGCGCAGCGAGGAATCCATCGGATTGCGCGCGTGCTCATGGATCCTTCGCTCCGCTCAGGATGAGAGGTCTCGCCGGCTTGGTTTTTATCCGTGGTATCCATGGTTTGAAAAACCTCAGACCTTCTCCTTGGTGAAGCGCCCGAGCAGTCCGGCGGGCCGGAACAGCAGCACGAGGATGAGCAGGGCGAACGCAATGGCGTCCTTGTAGGTGGACCATTCGCTGCCGTTGACGAACGTCTCGACCACGCCGAGGAGCAGGCCGCCGAGGGCGGCGCCGGGGATGTTGCCGATGCCGCCGAGCACGGCGGCGACGAAGGCCTTCAGGCCGGGCAGCACGCCCATGAGCGGATCGATGGACGGGTAGTTGAGCGCGTAGAGGATGCCGCCGGCCGCCGCCAGCGCCGACCCGAGCGCGAAGGTGAACGAGATGACGACATCGTTGTTGATGCCGACGAGCGAGGCCGCCTGGGGGTTGAGCGACACTGCGCGCATGGCCGTGCCGATCTTCGTGCGCAGCACGATGAACCGGAGGGCGAAGAGGAGCAGGAGCGTGACGCCGATGACGACCAGCTGGTTGCTCGATACATAGATGCCGCCGAAGACGAAGGTGGTGGCGGGAAACAGCTCGGGAAAGGGCCGGGGGGTCGCGCCGAAGAAAAACTGGCCGAGGTTTTGCAGCAGCAGCGAGACGCCGATGGCGGTGATGAGGACGTTCAGGGTCGCCGCCCCGCGCAGCGGCCGGTAGGCCAGCCGCTCGATCACGACGCCCAGCAGGGCGCAGACGGCCATGGCGGCGAAGAGCGCGGCGAAACCGCCCCAGAGGGTGTGCTCCGGCACGAGCCGGCCCGCGTAGTAGCCGACGAAGGCGCCGAGCATGAACACGTCACTGTGCGCGAAATTGATGAAACGCAGCACGCCATAGACCATGGTGTAGCCCAGCGCGATGAGGGCGAAAATGGCGCCGAGCGAGATGCCGTTCAGGAGTTGCTGGAGGAATTCGGTCAGGGGAGGTTGAGCGTTGAGGGTTGAGAGTTGAGAGGGGCGGAGGAGTTACTCCAAGGACTTTCGCCGCCCGCTCAGCATGCGGCTGATTTCCTCGGCATCGCGGTAAATCAGTTCGAAATCCTTGGTCGCGATAAAACCTTCGTTTCGGGCGATTGTCGTCTGGGTTACATGGGCGCCCAGTGAAACTCTCAACCCTCAACTTGGCGGCGCCGCGCCCGCCTCACGGCGCTACCGTCTTGAAGAACTTCGCCTGGCCCTCCTTGAGAGTGAGGATGGTGGCGGCCTTGGAGGCGTTGCGCTCCCGGTCGATGGTGGTCATGCCGGTCACGCCGGGGAAATCCCGCGTCGCCGCGAGCGCGTCGCGGAGCTTGGCGCCGTCGGTGGTGCCGGCGCGTTTGAGGGCGTCGGCGAGGACGTAAACGGCGTCGTAGCCGAGGGCGGAAAAAGCGCCGGGGACCTCGCCGTTCCAGCGGGCGGTGTAGCGGGCGACGAACCGCGCGATGACCGGATCGCTGTTCTCGGCGGAGAAGTGGGTGGAGTAATAGCAGCCGTTGAGCGCCTCGCCGCCGATCTTGAGGAGCTGCTCGTCCTCCCACCCGTCGCCGCCGAGGAACGGCTGGGCGAGACCGAGCTCGCGGGCCTGGCGGACGATGAGGGCGGATTCGGTGTAGTAGCCGGGGACGAAGACCGCGTCGACCCCGGCGGCCTTGATGGCGGTGAGCTGGGCGCGGAAATCCTTGTCGCCCTCGGAGAAGTTTTTCTCGGTGGCGATTTCGCCGCCGGCCGCGGTGAAGGTTTCCTTGAAGAATTTCGCGAGGCCGAGGCTGTAGGCGTTGGAGATGCTGGAGAGGATGGCGACCCTTGTGACCTTCAGGTCGTCGCGGGCGAACTTGGCCATGACGGTGCCCTGGAAGGGATCGATGAAGCAGACGCGGAAGATGTAATTGCCCGTCTGGGTGACCTTCGGATTGGTCGCGGCCGGGGCGATCATGGGGATGCGGGCGGCCTGGGCGATGGGAGCGGCCTCAAGCGATCGGCCGGAAGAGACCTCGCCGATGAGGGCCACGACCTTGTTGCGGGCAATGAGCTTTTTCACGACGGTGGCGGACTCGCCGGACTTGGTCTGGTTGTCCTCGTAGACGAGTTCGAGCGGCCGGCCGAGCACGCCGCCGGCGGCGTTGATCTCCTCGAGGGCGAGGACAACGCCGTGATGCGAGGTCTGGCCGAAGCCGGCTTCCTTGCCGGTGAGCGAGGCGTATTCGCCGATCATGATGGGCTCGGCGGCGCGAGCCGGGGCGATCCCGTGCGACAGGCTCAGGGCGGTCGTGGCGAGGGTGGCGAGGAGGAGGGAGGTTTTCATGGCCGGGTGGTTGGCGGGGAGGCTCAGGGGTCGACGTCCTGGACAAAGGCGTAGCGGCCGTTTTTCACGGTCAGCACGACCGCCGACTTGGTGGGATTGCGCTGCGCATCAAAGGTGATCCGGCCGGTGGCGCCGGCGAAATCGGTCGTGGCGGCGAGCGCGTCGCGGAGCTTGGCGCCGTCGGTCGTGCCGGCGCGGCGGAGCGCGTCGACCAGGACCATCGCGGAATCGTAGCCGAGGGCGGAGAGGGCGTTGGAGTCGATGCTCCAGCGCCGGCGGAAGCGCTCGTTGAAAGCCACGACGGCGGGCGACTGGTTTTCCGGCGAATAGTGGGTGGAGATGCAGGCGCCCTCGACAGCCGCGCCGCCGATGGCGATCAACTCGGGCGATTCCCAGCCGTCGACTCCGAGGAGCGGTACGGTCAGGCCGAGTTCGCGGGCCTGTTTGCAGATGAGCGCGGCCTCGGCGTAGTAGCCGGGCACGAAGATGCCCTCGACGCCGGCGGCCTTGATGGCGGTGAGCTGGGCGCGGAAATCCTTGTCGCCCTCGCCGTATTTTTGCTCGACCACGACGATGCCGCCGCCGCCGGCGAAGCGCTCGCGGAAGAACTTCGCCAGGCCGACGCTTTGGGGCGAGGACACGGAGGAGAGGATCGCGGCGCGCTGGATTTTCAACGCGTCCCGGGCGAACTTCGCCATCACCGCGCCCTGGAACTCGTCGATGAAGCAGACGCGGAAGATGTAATTGCCCTTGGCGGTGACCTCGGGCGCGGTCGCGCCGGGCGAGATCAGCGGAATCCGGGCGTTCTGGCAGATCGGGGCGGCCTCCAGCGTGCGGCCCGAGGTGATTTCACCGAGCAGAGCGACGACCTTGTCGCGCGCGATGAGTTTCTTGACGGCCGTGGCGGCCTCGCCCGGTTTTGACTGGTCGTCCTCGGTGAGAAGTTCGAGCCGGCGGCCGAGCACGCCGCCGGCGGCGTTGACTTCCTCGATCGCGAGCAGGGTGCCCTTGTGCGCGTTCTGGCCGAACACGGCCTCCCGGCCGGTGAGCGAGGCGAACTCGCCGATCTTGATGGTGTCTCCGGTGCCGGGGGCGGCGGCCAGCCCGTTCGGCCAGCCCAAGGCAATCAGGCTGGTGCACACCAGCGTGGAAAAGGTGCGGAAAATCATGGTGACGGAACAGCCGGAGCTAAAGTGAGCCCGCGGGCACTTTCAACCTGCAAACGAGGCAATCGTGCGCGCCGGCCGCGGTGCGCCGGCGGCCCCGGGGCGAAGCCGCTCCGGCTCAGGGCGCGACCGACTCCACGAACTTGAATTTGCCGTCCTTTACCGTGAGGATGACCGCGGACTTGCTGGCGTTGCGTTGCTCGTCGATGGTGATCCGGCCGGTGACGCCGGGGAAGTCCCGCGTGGCGGCAATGGCGTCGCGCAGCTTCGCGCTCCCGGTGGTGCCGGCGCGCTGCAGGGCGTCGGCGAGCAGCCGGGCCGCGTCGTAGCCGAGCGCGGCAATGCTGTCGGGCGTCTCGCCGTCCCAGCGGGCGCGGAATTTCTTCACGAAGCTCTGCACTTCGGGGGCGGTCGATTCGGGCGAGGCGTGGGTGGAATAGTAGGCGCCCTCGACATCCGCGCCGCCGATCTCGATGAGCTGGGGCGCCTCCCACGCATCGCCGCCGAAAAGGGGGCCGGTGAACCCGAGGGCGCGGGCCTGCTTGCAGATGAGGGCGCCCTCGGTGTAGTTGCTGGAGTGAAAAATGACGTCGGGCGCCGCGGCCTTGATGGCGGTGAGCTGGGCGCGAAAATCCTTGTCGCCCTCGCTGTGCCTCTGCTCGGCCACGACCCGGCCGCCGCCGGCGGTGAAGCGCTCGCGGAACACCTTCGAGATGCCGACGCTGTAGGGATTGTTGACCGAGGTGAGGATGGCTGCGCGCTGCGCGTGCAGCGTGTCCCGGGCGAACTTGGCGAGCACGGCGCCCTGGAACGGGTCGATGAAGCAGACGCGGAAGATGTAGTTGCCGATCTCGGTGACGCGCGGGTTGGTCGACGAGATGGCGATCATCGGAATTTTCGCGTGCTGGAACACCGGCGCGGCCTCGAGTGAATTGGTGGAGGGGTTGCCGCCGAGCACGGCGACGACCTTGTCGCGGGCCACGAATTTCTTGGCGATCGTGGCGGACTCACCCTGCTTGGACTGGTTGTCCTCGGTGAACAGCTCGATCTGCCGGCCCAGCACGCCGCCCGTGGCGTTGACCTCCTCCATGGCCAGAATGGCGCCCTTGCGGGCCGCGATGCCGAACGCGGCCTCCTTGCCGGTGAACGCGCCGTATTGGCCGACCTTGATGGTGTCCTCGGCGGCCAGGACGGGAAGTGCCAGGGCGGCGAACAGAAGCAAAAGGCGGGAGGGGGGCGACATCGGCTGACAGGGAAAGCAGCCGGCGGTGCGGCGCAAACCCCAAACTTGCATATTCGGCTTTGCGCCGTGCCGGGCCGGTGTTTCACTGCCTGCGGCTTGAACCTCCTCGATCGTTATCTCCTCCGCGAGTGGCTGAAAATGCTCGGGCTGCTGCTCGTCGCCACGACCGGCATCCTGCTGATGTCGGAGTTCTACGACAATTTCCGCGACCTGATGCAGCTCGACGCCGGGGCCGGCGAGGTCCTGCTCTACTACGCGACGCTGATGCCGAGCAAACTGTCCATTGTGCTGCCGCTTTCGATGCTGCTTTCGCTGCTCTTCGTGCTGAGCAAGCTCCACCGCAACAACGAGCTGACGGCGGTGCGCGCCGCCGGGCTGAACATCTTCGCGACCACCCGTTCCCTCTGGCTGGCGGGCACCGTGCTCTGCGGGGTGTCGCTGCTGCTCAACGCCCGCGTTGTGCCGTGGTCGGTCGAGGCCTCGCGCAGCCTGCTGCTGCGCTTCCAATACCGGGCGGAGGCCGCCAAGACGGCCCCGGGCGACACGCTCGGGCTCGTTTCCAGCGTGGCCTTCGACAATCACCGCGAGAACCGCATGTGGTTCATCAACCGCTACAGCCGCTACGCCGCCACCGCCTACGGGATCACGGTGTCGGAACTGGACAGTCAGCGCCGGGAAAAAAAGCGCATCATGGCGCGCGAGGCCCGTTACGACGTGCTGCGGCATGCCTGGACGTTCACCGACGGCCGCGAGGTGACCTTCGACCCCGCGCAGCGCGAGGTCATGCGCACGGTCACCTTCAAGATCAAGACCTTCGACCACTATGGTGAAGATCCCGCGCTCATGCTGCTCATCGACCGCAAGCCGACCGATCTTTCGTTCAATGAGCTCGGTCGCATCACCCGGTATTTTTCCGCCGAGGACAACCCGAAGTTCCTGCGCTACGAGGTGCGCTACTATGGCCTGCTGTTCGACACCTTCGGACCGCTCATCATCCTCGCGATCGCCATTCCGTTTGCAGCGTCGGGCGTGCGGGTCAGCCCCGCGGTCGGCGTCTCGAAGTCGATCGGCCTGTTTTTCCTTTATTTCATCCTCAACGGCATTGCCACGCCGCTGGGGGCCAAGGGATTCATCGATCCGGTATGGGCCGCGCTCATGCCGAACCTGGCCATGATCGGCCTGGCGACGTATTTCTTCGGCAAGATGCGGTGAGGGGCGCATCTCCCGGTTGTCGGCGATTTTTCCGGGAGTAGCGCGGGTCTGTGACCGGTCGCCGCAAGCAGAGAAGACAAGACCACACGCCACGTTTTCGACTGCAATCTCGGCTGCGTAAAACCGGCG
>Ga0209515_10008948_pt1 | contig 11527 bp, 11 predicted proteins | sample Subgroupgradi54m_FD_187454 | JGI IMG/M metagenome (GOLD analysis project Ga0209515, IMG submission 187454) | Subsurface groundwater microbial communities from S. Glens Falls, New York, USA - GMW60B uncontaminated upgradient, 5.4 m (SPAdes)... ... | reverse complement strand
GGACCCAGCGGCCGCCGACGAGCCGCGTGTTCCAGCCGACGTGGTCGACGTGGAGGTGCGTGCAGACGACGACGTCGACCCGCTCCGGCGCGATTCCCATCGCGCCGAGGTCGTCCAGGTAGCCGCCGCCGCGCATGTGCCACAGGGTGGAGCCGTCCCGCGGCTTGTCGTTGCCGACGCCGGTGTCGATGAGCACCGTGTGCCGCGGCGTCCGCACGACGTAGGTCTGGATGCGGGAGCCGAGGTCGCCCACGCGGTCGTCGAAGAAGTGCGGTTTGAGCCACGCGTGGTGGCGCGCGATGGCCTCCGGCGTGGAGTCGGGGAGCAGCGTGGTGGTCGGGAACGACCCGCGGTCGATCTCGACCACCGCGTCGACGGCGACGTCGCCGATTTTGATCGTGGTCATGGTCGTCTCCTCCATGGGGATTACCCGAGGCGCGGGTCGAGCAGGTCGCGGAGCGCGTCGCCCAGCACGTTGAAGGCCAGCACGGTCAGCCCGATGGCGGTGCCGGGCATCACGGCCAGCCACGGCGCCAGCGAGAGGAAGCCCTGCGCCTCCTGCAGCATCTTGCCCCAGGACGGGATCGGCGGCTGCGTCCCGAGCCCGAGGTAGCTGAGCCCCGCCTCCGCCAGGATCGCGCGCCCCACGTTGAGGCTGGCCTGCGTGATGACCGGCGGCATCGCGTTCGGGAGCACGTGGCGCGCGAGCACGTAGAGCGGCGCCGCGCCGTGGGCCCGCGCGGCGGTGACGAACTCGCGCGCCGTGAGCGAGACGACGACGCCGCGGGTGAGCCGCGCGAAGATCGGGATGCCCACGATGCCGATGGCGAGCGTGGCGTGCCAGTGGCCGGGGCCGAGCGCGGCGACGACGGCGATGGCCAGGAGGAGGGCGGGGAAGGCCAGCAGCCCGTCCATCGCGCGCATGATGAGCTCGTTCGTCACGCCGCCGGCGTAGCCCGCGGCCGCGCCGAGCGCGACGCCGAGGACGAGGGAGATCGCCGTGGAGATCCCGGCCACGATCAGCGCGATGGAGGCGCCGACGGCCAGCCGGCTCCCGACGTCGCGGCCGAACTGGTCGGTGCCCAGGGGATGGGCCCCGGCCGGCGGCAGCAGGCGCTGGCCGATGTCCACGGCCTCGGGGTCGTGCGGCGTCCACACGGCGCTGAGCAGCGCGACGAGGGCGACGAGGCACACCACGCCCGCGCCCGCCACGAAGCCGCGATGACGGCGCCAGGGCCTACGCGTCGCCAATGCGCGGGTCCAGCCAGGCATAGGAGAGGTCCACGAGGAAGTTCAGCCCGATCGTGAGCACGGCGATGAAGAAGACGAGCCCCTGGATCAGCGGCCAGTCCCGGTTGAAGACCGCGAACAGCACCAGCCGCCCGAGCCCCGGCAGGGCGAAGATCTGCTCGATGATGATGGCGCCGCCGAGGAGCGTCCCCACCTGGAGACCCACGATGGTGACGGTCGGGATGAGCGCGTTGGCCAGGGTGTGACGGTAGATGACCGCCGGCTCCGGGACGCCCTTGGCGCGCGCGGTCCGGACGAAGTCCTCCTGGAGCACCTCCAGCATCGACGCGCGCTCCATGCGCACGACGGTGGCGGCGATGACGAGGCCGAGGGCGACCGCCGGCATCGCGAGGTGTTGCAGGGCCTGCCCGGGCGACTGGCTCCAGCTCACCCAGCCGCCCGACGGCAGCCAGCGCAGCTCGAGCGCGAAGGCCAGGATCAGCATGATCCCGAGCCAGAAGGACGGGATGGCCTGCCCGATCTGGCTCCCCGCGATCGCCGCGTAGTCGGCGAGCGTCCCGTGCCGCCGGGCCGCGTGCACGCCCACCGGCAGCCCGACCACGAGCGAGATGAGCAGGGCGAGGCCGGTCAGCGGCAGCGTCACGGGCAGGCGCTCGACGATCAGGTCGATGACGGGGCGCTGGTGCCGGAGCGAGACGCCGAGCTCGCCGCGGACGACGGAGCCGACCCAGGAGAGGTACTGGATCGCCAGCGGGCGGTCGGTGCCCAGCGCGTGCTGGAGCTCGCGCAGGGAGTCGCCCGGCGTGTCGGCGCCGAGGATGATCTGCGCGGGATCGCCCGGGACGACCCGGAGCACGAGGAAGGTGACGACGGAGACGACGGCGAGCGTCGCCAGCAGGCTCGCCAGCCGCGCGGCGAGGTAGCGGCCGGACATGCGGGCTACGGCGCCGCCCGGTACACCTCGAGCAGGCGGTTGCCGGGGATCGGGAGCTCCGAGTAGCCGTGGACGTCCGGCCGCGAGCCCACGATGCCGTCGGTGGAGAACAGCCACACGCAGACGGCGTCCTCGGAGAGGAGACGCTCGAGCTTCGCCACCACCTCTTTCCGCCGGGCGCGGTCGTGCGTCGTGTCGGCCTCGGCGATCAGCGTGTCGTAGGCGGGGTTGGCGTAGCCGAAGTAGTTCGCGTTGTACTTGCTCTTGAAGCGCTCGAGCAGCGTGATCGGATCGAGCCGGCCGACGTGGCCGATGACCGTCACGCCGTAGTCGTGCTTCTTGTAGATCTTGTCGAGCCAGGCGCCCCACTCGAGCACGACGAGGTTGGCGCGGACGCCGGCCTTCTTCCACTGGCTGGCCACGATCTCGCCCGACTTCACGAACTCGGCGTAGGGCTGCGGCAGGTAGAGCGTCGTCTCGAAGCCGTTCGGGTACCCCGCCTCCGCCAGGAGCTGCCGGGCCTTCGCCGGGTCGTAGAGGTAGCGGCCGTTGAGGTCCAGGTAGTACTCGCTGATGATCGGCGGCATGAAGGTGCCGATCAGCCGGCCGAAGCCGAAGACGGCCCCCTCCAGCACCGCGCTGCGATCGGTGGCGTGGAAGAGGGCGCGGCGGACGCGGAGGTCGTTGAAGGGCTTCTGCTCCTGGTTGATCGCGACCTCGCTCAGGGTGTTGCGGGGGAAGGTGTCGACCTTCACCCCCGCGGATCGCAGCTCGGCGACCGCCTGCGCCGGGATCCGGTCCGCCATATCGAGGTCGCCCGCCTTCAGCGAAGTCAGGCGCGCCGTCTCGTCCGGGACCACGCCGAAGACGATCTCGTCCAGGTAGGGACGGCCGGCCACGAAGTACTTCGGGTTCCGGGCGAGCGTGACGTGGCTGTCGGGCACCCACTCGACGAACCGGAAGGGGCCCGTCCCGACCGGGTGGCGGCGGAGCTCGTCGCCCGCGCCCTCGGGCACCATCGAGGCCCAGCCGTACGCGAGGTCGGACAGGAAGCGCGCCGAGGGCCGCTTGAGCGTCATCTTGACGGTGAGGCGGTCCGGCGTCTCCACGCTGTCGATGATCTCGTAGTCGGTGGCGTGCGGGCTCTTCCCCTTCTCGCTCATGCGGGCCAGGCTGTACTTCGCGTCCCCCGCGCCGAAGGCCCGGCCGTCGTGGAAGGTCACGCCCGGGCGGAGGCTGAAGGTGTACGTGAGCCCGTTGGGCGCGATGGACCACTTCGCGGCGAGGCCGGGGAGCAGCTCGCCCTTCGCGTTGGTGGCCACCAGGGAGTCGAAGATGTTCATCGCGATGATGAACGTCGAGTCCGCGGGGCTCCGGTGCGGGTCGAGGCCGTCGGGATCCGCCTGCGTGGCGAACCGCAGGCGGCCGCCGGCCCTCGGCGCGGGAGGCTGGGCGTGGACCGCGAGCGCGGTGAGGCCGAGGCACAGCGCCAGCATCGCGGAGGGAAGTATGCGCGCGCGCATCGGAACGGCGGCGATTAGGCCACAGCCGGAGCGACGCGTCAAGCCCGGCCCCGACCGAAAACCGGCGCTCGCCGCGCTCCGGGCCCTCGTGGTATGCATGGAGGACTTCGAGCAGCGCACCCTTCACCAGGAGGATGCCCGTGATCGCCGACTGGTACACGAAGACCGTCCTCACCCTCATCGCTCTGGCGCTCGCCGTGACCGCCGTTCGCCCATGGCTCCCCGACTCCGGATTGCTCGGCGCGGTGCGCCCCGACCCGGCCCACGCGCAGCAGGCCGCCGCCAAGTACGAGGTCGTGGTGCCGAAGGCCTGGGGCAAGTACCTGGCCTTCAGCAACAACAACCTCCTGCTCGAGTCCCCGGATGGGACCATGCGCATCGTCGACGTCGAGGGGAAGTCCCCGGAGTATCCGAAGGTGAAGTCGCTCATTCGCTGGCAGTAGCGTTGGCGTCGGTCACCTCGTCGCCGGTCGGCGGGCTCGCCGCGCGGCGGCGGTGGTACGCGCACCCGTACAACGACGCCGTGCTCTACCGTCTCGCGGCGGGGCTCGCCTGGCTCCCGCGCCGGGCCCGGCTGGGCTTGGCCCGGCAGGTCGGACGCCTCGCCCTCCGGCTCATGCCGGCGGAGCGCGCCGCGATCTCGAAGACCCTCGCCCGCGTCACCGGCGCCACGGGGTCGCGCCTGGAGGCGCTGGCGGCCGGCGTGTTCACGGACTTCGCGATGTGCTTCAGCGACCTGCTGTCCACGAACCGCCAGCCGGCGGCGCGGCTGCTGGACCACGTGGGGAAGGTGGAGGGCAAGGATCGCCTCGCCTCGCTGGCGGGGGGGCTCGTCTCGCTCACCGCCCACGTCGGCAACTGGGAGCTGGCCGGCCGGCTCCTGGCCGGGCGCGCCGCCCGGACGATCCACGTGGTCGTGGCCGAGGAGGAGGCGCGCGAGCTGGAGCGCTGGGTGCGCCGCGACGGCGACGGCGTCCGCTTCGTCACGCGCTCGCGCCCGACCGTCTCGCTGGAGCTGGTGGCGGCGCTCCGGCGCGGCGAGGTGGTCGCGGTCCAGGGAGACCGGGCGCTCGGCACGCGCGGAGACGTGCTGATCCCCTTCCTCGGCGGGCCGGCGCCCTTTCCGCTCGGGCCGTTCCTGCTGGCGCGCGCCGCCGGCGTGCCGCTGGTGCCGGCGTTCTGCCTCCTCGATCCGGATCACCGGTACACGGTGAAGGTCGCGGAGCCGCTCATCGTCCAGCGGGGCGGCGAGGAGGACGCCGCGCGGGCCTGGGTCGCCGTCCTGGAGGCGGTCGTGCGCGAGCGCCCGACGCAGTGGTTCAACTTCTTCGACATCTGGAGCTACTCGGAGGGGGGCTCCGCCGCCCTTCCGAACCTCCCCCCAGGAATGGCGCCGGCAAAGCCGGCGCTCGAATAGCCGGTCCACATCGCGCGAGGAGCGCAACAGGCGGCATTCGCAGCCGGAGGATAGTCGAGTGAGTCAGGTCGAGGACCTCAGGCGCCTGGGACGGGCGCAGGCCGAAGCGGCCACGGCCGTGCTCCAGCGCGTGCTCCCGCCCCCGCTCCCGCTGCTCTTCGACGCCTCGTTCGTCCGCTCGCACCTCCTCTACGACGAGTTCGTGTATCGGCTGACGCTCGCCGTGGCCCGCGAGATCGGACTGGAGGCGGCGATCGAAGAGCCGGGCGACGTCGACGAGATCGCCGCGCGGGCGAAGCTCGACGCGCGTCGCGCGCTGGTTCCGCTCGACTGGATCCTGCGCGAGCTCGCCGCCCGCGGGGCGCTGGAGGAGACCAACGGCGCGAGGTATCGGACGCGCGGCGACTTGCCGGCGCTCGATCCCGCGCCCGTGCGCGAGGAGCAGGTCCGCCAGGACCCTTCCTGCCTGCCCTCGTACGTCGTCGCGGAGACGGTCGCCCGGGATTACCCGGCGTTCCTCCGCGGCGAGATCGCCGGCGAGGAGATCCTGTTCTCCCCGCGGCGGCTCCGCCTCTGGGTCGACTACTTCTCCAACGACAACGGCCTCTACGCGGTGAACAACCGGGTCGGCGCGGCCGCCTTCGAGCAGTGGCTGCCGCGGGAGGGCGGCCGGGTCGTCGAGCTGGGTGGCGGGCTCGGCAGCGGCGCCCTGGCCGTGCTGGAGCGGCTGGAGGCCGCGGGACGGCTCGGCGCGATCCGCGAGTACTGGTTCACGGAGCCGGTCCCGGCGTTCCTCCGCCGCGGGCAGCAGGCGCTGCAGTCGCGGTACGCCGCGCTCCCGGGCCTCGCGTTCGGCTCCGTCGACATGAACCGCCCGTTCGCGGAGCAGGGGATCTCGCCGGGGAGCCTCTCGGTCGTGTACGCCGTGAACACGCTCCACGTCGCGCACGACCTGGAGCTCACGCTCGGCGAGGCGCTCCGCGCGCTCGAGCCCGGCGGGCGGCTCGTCGTGTCCGAGTGCGTGCGGCCACGGCCGCGGCAGCCGATCTACGCAGAGTTCGTCTTCAACCTGATGGAGACGTTCCGGTCCCCGCGCCTGCACCCGCGCTACCGTCCGGGCGGAGGATTCCTCACGCCCGAGCAGTGGCGCGACGCCGTCGAGGCGGCGGGATTCGCGGACGTCCGCTTCCTGCCCGACATCGCGCGGATCCGGGAGCAGGTGCCCGACTTCTTCGTGGCGGCCGTCGGGGCCAGCCGCCCGCGCTGACGCCCGAGCGACGCGGGCGGTCACGTACGAGGACTGGAAGCGACGCGGCCTGAAGCACCTCTTCTACGTCTTCCTGTTGCCCCTCAGGGACCAGCTCTGATGCCGGCGATGCGTGCGGCCCGGCGCGCTGCCGCGGCCCTCGCCAGCGTGCTCGCGCTCGGCCTGACCGCGGGCGCGCCGGACGTCGCCGTCGTCGAGGACTGGGCCGGCCAGCCCGTCGGGACCACCGGCATCCCGCTGTCGTGGGAGAGCCGGAGCCTGGGGCGGACGGCCCGGTACGACCTGAGCGTCGTGGCGGAGGGAGGCCGGAACGTCCTGCACCTCGTCAGCGACGACGAGCACACGGTGATCGGCAAGCCGCTCCACGTGAACCTGAAGGACACGCCGATCCTCGAGTGGAGCTGGAAGGTGGTGGCGCTCCCCACGGGCGCCGACCTCCGGAGGAAAGAGACGTCGGACTCCGCGGTGGCGCTCTTCGTCGCCTGGCGGCGGGTGCCCGAGTTCCTGCGCTCCCGGCTCATCGGGTATGCGTGGGACACCGCCACGCAGGGACCGCCGGTCTTCGGGAGCCCGAAGACCCGGAGACGCCCAGCCTCCTGTCGATCTCCATCGACACGAACGACACCCACTCGCACGCGGAGTCGTTCATCGGCCCGATCCTCTTTCGACGCCGCGCCGTGTCTACAGACCCATCTGCGCGAGCAGCGGCGGCCAGCGGTCCTTCCAGGGCGCCGCGACCTCGTAGGCGGCCGACGCGCGCAGCACCGTCGGGTCGTCGAGGTGGCGGCCGACGATCTGCAGCCCCACCGGCAGCCCGTCGCTCGTGAACCCGGCGGGCACCGTCGCCGCGGGCTGGCCCGTCATGTTGAAGGGGAACGTGAACGGCAGCCACTGGAACGGGCCCGCCTTCTTGCCGTCGATGGTCTCGGGCCCCTGGATGCCGAGCGGGAAGGCCGCGACCGCCGTGGTCGGCGTCAGGAGCAGGTCGTACTTGCGGAAGAAGCGCCACGACTTGTTGGTCACCGCCTTGCGCACCATGATCGCGTCCGTGAACGCCTCGTCGGGGATCGGGCCCTTCAGGGCCTCCACGAGGTGCGGCATCATCTGGCTCCCGTACTGCTGGATGAGCCGCCGCATGCCCTTGAGGTCCGTCTCCAGCAGGACGAGCGTGAAGAAGGGGCCGAAGGGATCCTCCCAGCCGGGATTCGCCTCCTCGACGATGCAGCCGAGGTCGCGCTCGAACACGCGCGCCGCCTTGCCGGCCACCTCGCGCACCTCCGGATCCACCAGCGCGTAGCCCCAGTCCGGGGTGTAGGCGACGCGCAGCCCCTTGATCGTGCCCTTGAGCGTGTCCATCCAGTTGAAGTTCGGCTCGGGCAGCGTGTGGCGGTCGCGGGCGTCGGGGCCCGCGATGACGCTCATCATCAGCGCGGCGTCGGCCACGGTGCGGCTCAGCGGCCCGATGTGCTCGACCGACTCCCAGCCCGACACGCCGGGGTAGCGCTCGTCCTTGGTCCCGGGATAGAGCGGCACGCGCCCCATCGACGCCTTGAGGCCGTAGAGACCGCAGAAGGCCGCCGGGATGCGGACGGACCCGCCGCCGTCGCTGCCGATGGCGAAGGGGCCCATGCCGGAGGCGACGGCGGCGCCGGAGCCGGCGCTCGACCCGCCCGTCGTGCGCTCCGTGTTCCAGGGGTTCCGCGTCGCGGGGAAGATCATGTTGTAGCTGGCGCCGCTGTAGCCGAGCTCGGGGACGTTGGTCTTCCCGAGGATGACCGCGCCCGCGCCCTTCAGGCGCTCGACCACGACGTCGTCCTCGTCGGGGATGAAGTCCTTGTAGATGATCGAGCCGGACGTGGTGCGGATGCCCTTGGTCAGCACCAGGTCCTTGATCCCGACCGGCACGCCCGCGAGCGGCCCCACCCGGCGGCCCGCCATGATGTCGGCCTCGAGCCGCTCCGCGGTCTCGCGCGCCAGGTCCGGCGTCGGCGTGCAGAAGGCGTGGAGGACCGGCTCCAGCTTGTCCATCCGGTCGAGCACGGCGTTGACCACTTCCACCGGCGACAGGCGCTTCGCCCGGATGTGGCCGGCCAGGGTCACCGCGTCCATGCGGCAGACCTCGTTGCCGGTCGCGGCCGCCGCCGCGGGGGCGGCGCCGGCCAGCGTGTTGGCGGCGAGCATGGCGGCGGTGGCGCCGCCCGCTGTCTTCAGGAAGTCGCGTCGTGAGAGCCCACCCGGTTCGTCGGAGTTTTGGGATTTCGCGTGATCGCCGCCCATCTCGCTCATGGTGTCCTCCTGCCAGACGATGAGAGCCAGGGACGTTCGTGAGTGGCGAAACTCTGGCCCACCGACCGGTTGTTGTCAAGGCGTCCACCTGGTGACACCGCCGGCACGCCGACCGACCGCCATCTCCGCGCGGAGACTACGCGTCGGCATGGTCCGGGACTTGCAAATAAGGCGGATGGAATGCGCGTTTCCTCGTCTCCACCGCCTCGGACCGCCGCGCTGGCGCTCGCGCTCGTCGGCGCCCACGTGATGCTCGCGGTTCTCGGCTCCGCCGCGGTCGCCGACGAGGCCATCCTGCCGCTCCCTGAATACCGGTCGGAAACGGGACGGCGGCTCGCCGAGAAGTACGCCACGACGCTCCGGGAGTTCGACCAGTCCGTCGCCCGCTGCCTCCCCTGGGTCGAGGTCGAGAAGCACACCATCGGCTTTTTCAAGCCGAAGCACGTGCCCCGAGACGAGCGCTATGTCTCGATCCGCGCGTTCGTCGGGCGGGACGTCTCGGCGAAGATCGCCGCGCTCGATTTCCGGGAGCGCGCCGCCGCGATGTTCGCCCGCTACGCCGGCCCGCTGCTGGGCTGGATGGGCGCGGACCGGTCGCTGCTCCAGGACGCCGACGTCCACGGCTTCGCGATCATCCTCGACTGGACGAAGCCGGCCCCGGTCGCCGTCGGCGTCCGGCCCGTCCGCGAGACGATCGCGGTCTTCATCGAGCGATCGCTCGCGGCCGAGTACCTGCAGGGTGGGCTGCCGCCAAGCGCGCTCGTGACCAGGGCCGCGGTGTTCGGGTTCGACGGCGACACTCCCGTGGGGCAGGTCCGGCTCCTGGCCGTGGCCGACCACCTCCTGTCGGTCCCGGGGACCGCCTGCTCGGACGCGCACAGCCGACGCTGAAGATCCGGGGAACCTCCCCCATCCCGTACAGCCAAGGAGACGCCTGACGTGGCGAAGCGGATCCTCGTCCCGATCGACCGGTCGCCGGTGAGCGAGAGCATTATCCCGGTGGTCGCGCACCTCGCGCGAAGCGCCGGGTCGACGGTCCGGTTGCTTCTCGTGTATCCGATCCCCGGCGCCGTCCGCGCCGGCGACGGGCGCCTCGTGGCGTCCGTGGATCAGGAGATGACGCGAGTGGCGGCCGAGGGCGCGAGCTACCTGGCCTGGATCGAAGCGCTGCTCGATGGCCTGGCCGTCGAGCGCGTGATCCGCTTCGGCGTCCCGGCCCGGGAGATCGTGACCGAGGCGAGCGCCTGGGACGCAGACCTGATCGCGATGGCGTCGGCGCCGGGACCCCGAGGCATCCGGATGAGCTACGGCGGCGTGGCGTTCCGCGTTCGGCGGAAGGCGACGGTCCCGGTGCTGCTCTACGAGGTTCACGGGACCGACGGGCGCCGACCGCGGCTCCCCGCCGCGCGGCGACTGTCGCGTTTCGACCGCCGCCTGCCGGCTTTTGTCAGTATCCGGCCGACACCGCATGCCTAAAGTGGCTCGAACGTTTCCAGGAAGCGGTGGTGCTTTTCTTGCTGCGTTGGTCCTCTTACCAACCGGAGGGGGTGAGCGAATGTTCGGCGGTCGGGCACGGTTCGTCGTCGCGGGCGCGCTCCTCGGGGTGTGCCTGGCCAACCCGGTCTTCGCCGCCTCGCCCACCGAGCAGCTCCGGGCCGGGATCGACCGCCTCCTCGGGACATATGAGGACGGGTCACACAAGACCGCCGACGCGGCCGAGCGGTGGCTCCGCGTGCGCGCGATCGCCGCGGAGCTCTTCGACTGGGGGGAGACGGCCCGGCGGGCGCTCGGGCACCACTGGCCGACCTTGACCGACGACCAGCGGCAGGAGTTCGTGCGGCTGTTCCGCTCGCACCTCGAGCACGCGTATCTCTCGAGGCTCGAGCTGTATCACGGCGAGCGGATCAACTATGCCGCGGAGTCGGTCGACGGGGACCAGGCCATGGTGCGCACGAAGGTGCTGAGCGCGCCCGACGCGCTCGTCAGCCAGCAAAAACAGGCCATCGGGATCGATTACCTGATGATCCGCCGCGGCGATCGATGGCAGGTCTACGACGTGGTCCTCGAGGGGGTCAGCGTCGTCAGCAACTATCACAAGCAGTTCGACGCGATCATCCAGCGCTCGTCGTGGGAAGGACTCCTCACGAGGATGAAGGCGAAGCAGGCCGAGCGGCAGTAGCCCCTTCCGTCCAGCCCCTCCCTTTTCCCGGGCCCGCGCTCTTGATACTCTCGCCCACGCCGGCGGTCGTGTGACGGCCGGCGGGAGGGCTGCGTGATGGCATCCGCGGGGTCGTACGTCTACGTGGGGCTCGCCGGGGAGACGGGCCCCGGCTACACGGCGAAGAGTGGGCTCTTCCGGAGCCGGAACGGCGAGGCGCCGTGGGAGCGCGTCGGTGCCGGGCTCCCGGCGGACGCGCAGGTCCGGGCGATCGCGGCGCATCCCGCGCGGCCGGGGGCGGTGCTCGTCGGGACGCAGGACGGCGTCTACCGCAGCGAGGATCACGGGGCTCGCTGGACGCGCCTGGACGCGCCGGCCCCCGGCCTCGCGGTCTGGTCGCTGCTCCTTCACCCCCGCGACCCCGACACCGTCTATGCCGGCTACGAGCCCTGCGCGATCCATCGCTCGACGGACGGCGGCGTCCACTTCGCGAAGACGTTCGCCCACGCCGTGAGCGACCTGGTCGCGGATCCCTTGAACCCCGACGTCGTGTACGCAGCGTTCGGGCTGACCGTGAGCGGACCCTGCAAGAGGCCGAGCCCTGCGAGCGGGGTCTACCGGTCGGCCGACTTCGGGCAGACGTTCCTGCCTTCGCTCGCGGCGGCGAGCGGCGCCGGCGCTCCGGGATAAT
>Ga0209515_10008947_pt1 | contig 11529 bp, 10 predicted proteins | sample Subgroupgradi54m_FD_187454 | JGI IMG/M metagenome (GOLD analysis project Ga0209515, IMG submission 187454) | Subsurface groundwater microbial communities from S. Glens Falls, New York, USA - GMW60B uncontaminated upgradient, 5.4 m (SPAdes)... ... | reverse complement strand
TGAGGCCGGGCGCAGGGCCCGGAAGGGGACCTGCGGCTGCCGAAGGCCATGGCGCGATACAAGCGCCATGGCTGACTCAAGCCGCCAGCGATTCCTTCAGCAGCACCTCGGCCCGCAGCGAATGCGGGTAGGCCTCGGTGATGGTCACGTCGACCATCTGCCCGACCAGCCGCCGCTCACCCTTGAAGTTGACGATCCGGTTGCACTCGGTACGGCCCATCAGCTCGTTCGGGTCCTTGCGCGAAGGGCCTTCGACCAGCAGGCGCTGAACCGTGCCGACCCGCGACGCGCTGATGCGCTTGGCGTTGTCCTCGATCACGCCTTGCAGGTGCTGCAGCCGAGCCAGCTTGACCGCCTGCGGCGTGTCGTCGTGCAGCGCCGCGGCGGGTGTGCCGGGGCGCGGGCTGAAGACGAAGCTGAAGCTGTTGTCGAAGCCGACGTCGGCGATCAGCTTCATCATCTTGCCGAAGTCGTCTTCGGTCTCGCCGGGGAAGCCGACGATGAAGTCGCTCGACAGGCAGATGTCGGGCCGCACCGCGCGCAGCTTGCGGATCGTGCTCTTGTATTCCATCGCGGTGTAGCCGCGCTTCATCGCCATCAGGATTCGGTCGCTGCCGTGCTGAACCGGCAGGTGCAGGTGGTTCACGAGCTGCGGCACCTTGGCGTAGACGTCGATCAGGCGTTGCGTGAACTCGTTCGGGTGGCTGGTGGTGTAGCGGATGCGCGCTATGCCGGGAATCTCGGCCACGTATTCGATCAGCAGCGCGAAGTCGGCGATCTCGTTCGTCTCGCCCATCGCGCCGCGGTAGGCGTTGACGTTCTGGCCGAGCAGCGTGACTTCCTTGACACCCTGGTCAGCCAGCCCCGCCACCTCGACCAGCACGTCGTCGAACGGGCGCGACACTTCTTCGCCGCGGGTGTACGGCACGACGCAGTAGCTGCAGTACTTCGAGCACCCTTCCATGATCGAGACGAAGGCGCTCGCGCCGTCGACACGGGCCGGCGGCAGGTGGTCGAACTTCTCGATCTCGGGGAAGCTGATGTCGACCTGCGGCCGCTGCTGGCGCCGGCGCTGGTTCAGCAGCTCGGGCAGGCGATGCAGGGTCTGCGGGCCGAACACGACGTCGACATAGGGCGCACGTTCGATGATGGCCGCGCCTTCCTGGCTCGCCACGCAGCCGCCGACGCCGATCAGCACGCCCTTGGACTTCAGGTGCTTGACGCGCCCGAGGTCGCTGAACACCTTCTCCTGCGCCTTCTCGCGCACCGAGCAGGTGTTGAAGAGGATCAGGTCGGCCTCGTCGACGTCGCTCGTCTTTTCGTAGCCTTGCGCGGCGTGCAGTACGTCGGCCATCTTGTCCGAGTCGTACTCGTTCATCTGGCAGCCGAAGGTCTTGATGAAGACCTTCATGGCTTGCTCCAGGTCTGCGCTTGCCAATCGAAGGTCCAGCTCTGCGCTTCGGCGGGGGTGGTCGGCCAGGGCCGGCGCGCGGCTTCGTCGGGGGTGAGGATCCACACCTCCTTCACCAGGCCGTAAATGTCGGTCGTGTAGTGCACGAGGAACTTCGACCCGGTCAGCGCGCCCGACAGCTCGATCATGTTCTGCTGGGTCCGAATGCGCGCGCCGGGCGCGAGCCGCGCCGCTTGGCCGTTGAGCAGGATCTCGGGTGGCGCGACGATGGTCAGCGAGCCGCGCAAGGCGGTCTGGGGGAAGGTGCGCTGGAACTGCTGGGCCGCGGCGGGCGCGGCGATGCAGACGGCCGCGACGGCGGCGAGAGCACAGCGGTACATGGTGTAGATCCAGTGGCTGTTGATGGAAACGCCGCGAGTGTAGCGCCGCGGCGCTAACGAAAAAGTCATGATGGACTGATGAGGTGGCGAATCGCCCGCCTACCACGCCAAGCACTGCCCGCAAGTATCGAATCTGACTGGAAACGTAAGTCTATGCTTGAGACTCACTCAATCGTTTCAGTATGAAACAAAAATGGTCCCTTGAACGTGGGATATCGAAGGTCACAGGGCGACCGTTATTCTTCTCGACGAAATGCAGCTTGATGTTCTTGGCCACCATTTCGGTTTGTTGATCGAGTATTTCTGCGAATTTCGTAATTCCAAACCCGGAGGAGGAAATTTCATGGCAACACGTACCAGCAAGGGCCGGCAATATGGTCAGGGCATGACGGAGTACATCGTCATCGTCGCACTCATCGCGGTAGCCGCCATTGCCGTCTACCAGCTCTTCGGCCAGACAGTGCGCAGCCAGACGGCGGGTATCGCGCGCGAAGTTTCGGGCCAGAATGCGGCGGATTCCATTACCTCTGCGCAAAAGTCCGCTACCAAGGCACAAACCGATGAAGTCGCCAAGCGCAGCTTGGGCGACTACAACGACAACGTAACCCGCGGCACCGCGAACTAAGCCCTCCGCAGGCGAACTTCATGCGACGCGCCGGCTCCGCGAGGAGCTGGCCGCGTGTTGGGAGGAAGGCCGTCCAAAAGGGCCAAGCACTGATCTACGGAATATTCTTCCTGATGATCGGCTTGGCCTCGCTCTTCTTTCTTTTCAACACCGGCCAACTGACCCGCGAGAAAACGAAACTCGTCAATACCACCGATGCTGTGGCCTATAGCGCGGGGGTGATGCACGCGCGCATCTTGAATTTCGATGCCTATACGAATCGAGCGATGGTGGCCAATACCGTCGCTATTGCGCAGCTGACGAGTCTGTCGTCCTGGGTCCAGCACACCGACAATATGGCGAGCTTCGGCTGGGTGCTGAATAACCCGAAGTTCGCGCTGTACTACCCGGCGTATTTCGCGGCCCAGACCTTTGGGCCCACGGCGAACAGCAGCCTCGTCCAGAGCGGGGCGCTGGGGGACCTGGCCCGCACGTCCGACAAGATCATTCTTGCGCTGGCCGCCGCGCAGCAGGCCGCCTACCTGGGGCTGCTGCCTGCCCGCAAGGAGGTGATGGACGAGGTCGCCCGAGCGAACTATCGGGACGACGGCACGGTGATCGTGGACGACGTACCGCTGACAGGCACGGAGTTCACCAGCTTCGTTTCGCGCTACGCCGGTGACGACCGCAAACGCTTCGCCGAGGTTGCCAAGACGTCGGCCAACAGAGACCCGTTCGTGAGGCGCAGGAGTTGGGATCTACCGGCCCTGTGGAGCGACTGCCTGTCAGCCACGCTGTCGGGCCGCTTCGACTGGCTCGACCGGCGCGGCGGCACCGAAATGATCGGCTACGACGAGTGGAAAGCCGTGGACACGCTGTCGGAAAAGCGCTGGGTGCCCAAGAACAAGACCGACGTGATGTGCATGGGCCTGGCCAGCGACCCGGTGGCGTGGGGCGCCCAGACCGCTGCCGACAACGCGACCATCGACCTCGATCCGAGTCACTATGACTGGGCCCTGCCGACCAATCCCGATTCGTTCGGTCTGGCGGTGGCCACCGCCGCGTCGGACTGGGGCTACTCCGGCCTGCCCAGGTTCTACGATCTTTCCGACGCGGTGCTGAAGGCTGCGGAAGACCCGCGGCTGAAGTTCGCCATCCGACTGCGGCGCGAGAAGAGCCAGACGCTCACGTCGGGCTCACGCTCCGCGATGTTGCCGAGCCCGCGGCTCAACGCCTATACCGCCAACGCAGCCTCGGACGTCTACACCGCGGTGGCGGCGTCGGAGGTGTACTTCGAACGGCCGATCGACGTGCGCAACAACGTCTACGGCGAATCGATCGGCAAGCCACATGAGATCGGCTCGCTGTTCAACCCGTACTGGCAGGTCCGCCTGATGACACCCTCAGACGCCGCGTTGACGGCCGCGCAGGCGCTGCAGGGCGTCTTCGTGCCCATGCCGAAATGAGCGTGCCGATGCAACGCAGCCCCCGCCGCCCGCGCACCCCAGCGCTGGCCTGGCTGGCCGGAGTGGCGTGCGCGGCTGCTACCCATGCGTGCGTCGCCGACGTGCTGGCGCACCACGTCCGATTGACGGGAACGTCGGGCGACCAAGCGCAACTGCGCGACACCCTGATCACCCTGCACGGCATTTGCGCCAAGCACAACCCGAGTCTCGGCTTGCCCGCCAAGCCCTTGCCGCCGTCGCTGCCCACCAACGTTTCCACCATCGAGATCGATGCCTACTACGCCGACCAGCGCGTGACCGAAGACAGGCGTCTGCTGGACTATCGCGTCGACTCCAAGGACTGCGGCGTGGTGGCCGTGACACGCCGTCTGCGTGAGCTGTACTTCGCGGCGGGAGCGTGCAGCATCGACCTCGACAAGAAGGAGGCGCGCGGTGTGTGCAGTCCGGGCGCCCAGGGCTGGACGCCGAACCCCGTTCGCGCACCCGACGCCGAGGCACGGCGGCTGGCGATTGCGCAGGCCGAGCCGCCGCCAGATGTCTCCCAATCGGGCCGCGCGATGTGGCAGCAGCTCGATCCGGTTCGCCAGCAGGCTGCGGCGAAGGCGGCAGCCTTCGCCCATCAAGCCACCGGCGCGACCCAGGTGATTGCCGGCCTGCGCTGTGAGGTTCATCGCGCGGAATTCATGAAGTCCGAGTGGTGCGTCGCGCGGCCCAACAGTCCGTTTCCCATTCTGTCGAGCGCCCACAACATCGGCGTTCCGGGGCTCTTGCTGGCGGCCGACTCCGTCCCTCCCACCTTGACGCTGCGGGCCCAGGAGGTCGTGCTGGGCCAGTTCGTTGCGGCCAGCCTGTTTGTCGTGCCGGACGGCATGCGCCTGCTGACCCCGAAAGGCTTGAAGCAATGAACACGGTGCGTTCCGGCGCCGGCCGCCAGCGCGGCCAGGCCTTGACCGAGTTCCTGGTCATCGCCCTCGCGCTGGTGCCGCTGTTCCTGCTGGTCCCGATGATTGCCAAGTACCAGGACGTGAGCCACAGCACCCAGCTGGCCAGCCGCTACGTGGCTTTCGATGCGATGGCGCGCAACGACAGCATGAGCAGCTGGAAACCCGAAGCCGAACTGGCCGATGAAGTGCGCCGGCGCTTCTTCAGCAATTCCGACGCGCCGATCAAGACCGGCGACGTGGCGGGCGACTTCAAGGCGAACCAGAACCTGTTCTGGCGCGACCCGAACGACAAGCCCTTGATCAAGACTTTCAGCGATGTCACGGTCTCTTACGGCAGCGCTGCGGGCGCGACCCACGGTGACGGCTTCAGCGCTGCCCGTGACGGAACTCCGTTCACGCTGAGTGGCCCGCTGGGGTTGAACGCGCGTGGCGTCTACAGCGCCAACGTGTCGGTGGCGCTGGCCGACTTGCCGGCCGGCATCAAGAGCCTGGAGCCGTTCGACACGATCAAGCTCGCTGTGACCCGCGGCACCAGCGTTCTCATCGATCCCTGGACGGGGCGTGGGCCGAGTCAGGTCGAGTCGCGCATTGCCGGCAGCCCGGCCATCTTTCCGGTCGGTGCGCTGCAGGGGCCGTCGGCCATCGTCGATGCCGCGGTGACGGTCATCGAATACCCGGGTGGCATCAGTGGTCCCCGCCTCGGCCGGCTCGACTTCTGGCGCGACGTGGTGCCGGAAGACCGCTTGCAGAAGAACTGACGCCGCCGATGAACCCACGCCCCTTCATCCTGGCCGCTGCCGTTGCCTGCGCTCTCGCCGCAGCAGCCTCGGCGCGCGCCGAGGCGCCGGACTGGCCGCGCGTGGAGCTGCCGCGTGACGCGCAGCGCTTCGACGTCGGCCAGCAGATCACCGTGAACGGCGCACCGATGCGCATCCAGGGCTTCGTCTCGCGCAGCGAGGTGGCCGATGTGCTGGCATGGTTTCGCAAGAGCCTGGGCCAGCCGCTGGTCGAAAACGCCCTGGACGGCAAGCGCATCCTCGGCCGGCTGCAGGGCGAGCACTACCTGACCGTGCAGCTCGAAGCCGTCGACGCCGGTGGGCGGCAGCCGGGCACGCGTGGCCTGGTGGCCGTGACCCACCTGAAGGCCGCCTATCAGTCGCGCGACGAAACGCGCGACACCATTGAACGCTTGCTGTCGCGCATGCCGGCGGGCTCGCAGCTGATGAGCCAGATGAGCTCGGAGGACGGCGGCAAGCTGTCGCGCCACCTGGTGTTCTTCAACCGCCAGGACGAGAGCGTGAACATCGAGCGCATCAAGGCGCTGATGCGCGAAGACGGCCTGAGCTTTGAGCGCGCAACCGGCGCCGACGACAGCACGGCGGCTCGCGTGCCTGCCAGCGTGGCGAATGGGCGCACGCTTTTCTTCAAGGGCCAGGGCAAGGAGGCCATGGCCGTGGTCGCGCGCGATGCGCAGGGCCAGACGGCCGTCGTCATGAACACCGTCACTGTCGTGGAGCGTTTCAAGTGAAGCCAATGCCGGGGGTCGAACGGCCAGGGTCCAGGCGCCGCCAATCGGGCCAGGCGATGGTGGAGTACGTCGTGGTGTGCGGCGCGCTGGCGATCGCGCTGTTCGTTCCGATCACCGATGTCGACAGCCCCGACAAGAGCCGCAGCGCCATCGAGATCGTCATCGATGGGCTGAAGCTGGCTTACCAGCGGATCAGCTTCGCGTTGTCGGTGCCCCTCTGATTCATTCATCTCTTCCAACACACAGCCCATGCAATTCCCGAAGTTCAACGCCGCCGCCGCCGGCGCGCGCAACAAGACCTGGATCGCGCTGATCGTCGCCCTCGGCCTGGGCGTGCTGGCGGCGGTCGGCGCGCGCAGCTATTTCGTCAACCGCATGGCCGACATCGAGCAGCGGGCGCGCGGCAAGATGGTCGCGGTGGTGGTGGCCAAGGCCGACTTGCCGCGTGGCACCCGGCTGTCGGCCGACAACGTCGTCGTGCGGCAGATCCCCGGCGACTACGCGCATTCGGTGGCGGTCACGCCCGAGCAGTTCGACCGCATCGAAGGGCAACCGCTGTCCTACCCGGTCAAGAGAGGCGAAATGATCCTGTGGGGCCTGATGGAAGGCAAGCGCACGCCGACCTTCTCGGCCCGCGTCGAGACCGGCCGGCGCGCCCTGACGGTGCCGGTCGACGAGATCAGCTCCATCTCGGGCATGCTCGAACCCGGCGATGTGATCGACCTGATGGTCTCGCTCGACCAGAAAGGCCGCAAGCTCACGTTCCCGCTGCTGCAGAGCGTGCAGGTGCTGGCCACCGGCCAGCGCGTTGTCGACGACCCGAAGAGCGGCGAGCGGCGCTCGTATTCCACGGTCACGCTCGACACCACGCCCGAGCAGGCGCAGTACGTGATCGTCGGCCGCGACGCAGGGCGAATCACCGCACTGCTGCGCAACCCGCAGGACAAGCAGCCGCTGCGCAACGCACGCGGCGACATCGCTGCTTTGCTCGGCATGAAAGACGGCGCGGCGGTGGCCACCTCCGAGGCCGATCGGCAGGTGCCGGTGCTCTACGGCGGCCGCGGCGGTTCCGGCTTGCCGCCCGAAGGGCTGAAGCTCGGCCAATACGTGAGCCACGACGCCCGCCGAGCGAACGCCGAGAGCGCGATCCAGTCGATGGGAGCTGCGATCGAGGCGGCACAAAACGCCGCCAACAACGTGAGCGGCGCCGGCGCGATGCCGGGTGCGCCGGCTGCGGCGATCGGCACCAGCGCGATCGCGGCTGCAATGAAGCGTCCCTGAGGGCACGGGGGGGGGACTCGGGGATCGCACCTGCCGCGCGCCGCGAGGAGGCGTGCGGCAGGCTGAAGAACGAAGAACGAACGAGGGAAGTGGTCGATTCATGAAGCTGCCGTACGACAAGAACAGCGGGGCGGGGCTGCGGGCAAATGCCCCGACGCCGGGCATCGCCTGGGCCCTGGCGCTCGCCGCGCTGTGGGCGTGGCCCACGCTGGCATCGGCGCAGCAGGCAGCCGCCGCGCCGCTGTCTGCGGCCGCACCCGCGGCCAGTGATCCGCGCAATGGCTATGCCGAGATCCTGAAGCCGACCAAGCGCAAGCCGTCCGGCCAGGCCACCACCGTGATCCAGAACCAGCCTTACGCGCCGATCCGCAAGCCCGAAGACGATGGGCAGATTCCCGAGATCGAAATGTTCGTCGGCGAGTCGCGTGTGTTCCCGGCCCCCGGGGTGGCACGCATCGCGGTCGGCAACGGTTCGCTGCTGACGGCGGCAGCACTCGACAACAAGGAAGTGATCCTGTTCGCCAACGGCGCGGGCACCTCGTCGCTGTTCGTGTGGAACGCCGACGGGCGCTACCAGCGGGTGAAGATCAGCATCGTGCCCGGCGACACGACCCGCCACGCGCGTGAGATCGCGGCCTTTCTGTCGACCATTCCGAAGGCCAAGGCCTCGGTCGTCGGCGCCAACATCATCGTCGAGGGCGACGAGCTGTCCGACGCCGACATCACCAAGATCGAGGACCTGGCCAAGCGCTATCCGCAGATCGTCAACTTCACCAACCGCGTCGGTTGGGAGCAGATGGTGATGCTGGACGTGAAGGTGGTCGAGTTCCCCGTCACGCTGTTGCGCGACATCGGACTGAAGTGGACGTCGACCGGCGGCGCGGCCGTCGGCGGCATCTGGATGCCCGGCAGTCGGGGTAGCGACGGCCCCTACCAGATCAACATCAGCACCGGACAAAACAATGCGCCGCCGATCACCGCGCCGGGTGGCGGAATCGTGCGTCTGCCGAATGGTCTCAACATCCTGAGCGCGGTCAACCTGGGGCTCAACGCGCAACTCAACCTGCTGGCCCAGGAAGGCAAGGCCTCTGTGCTGGCCGAGCCGCAGTTGTCGGCGCGCAATGGTTCGAAGGCGAGCTTCCTGGCCGGCGGCGAAATACCCTACGCCGTCGTGACGCGCGACGGGGTCTACGTGCAGTTCAAGACCTACGGCATCAAGCTCGACATCACGCCCCGCGTCGACCACCGCGGCGTGATCCGCGCGACCATCCAGTCGGAGGTCAGCTCGATCGACCGTTCGGTCTCCACGGCTGCCGGGCCAGCCCTGTTGTCGCGCAAGACCGATACCGAGTTCAACGTGCACAACGGCGAAACCATCGTGCTGTCGGGCCTGCTGCAGCGCGAGGTCGGCAACGATGTCGACAAGGTGCCCTTGCTCGGCGACATCCCCGTGCTCGGTGCCCTGTTTCGCTCCAAGCGCTACCAGAACAAGGAGACCGAGCTGGTGGTGTTCGTGACGCCGACCGTGGTCAACGCGCAGTCGCCCGGCATGGTCGATCGAATCAAGCGCAGCACCGAGCGCCTCGAGCAACGCATGGGGCCCAACCCCTATCTGTCCGAGCCCCTGCAGCCGGGCGTGAACTACGAGAAGCCGGATGCCGTGGCGCTGCCCGAGTCGCACGGCGAGGCCACTGTCCCGGCCATCGAGCCGGCAGCGATCGTGCCGGTGGCGCCGGCCACACCGCAGCCGATCGGCAGCGCGGCACTGTCGAGCGCCGCCAATGTGCTGCAGCCTGCCGCGACTGTGCAGTCACTGCCGCCAGCGCGCCGCATCGAAGGGGGTAGCCCGCTGCGTGTCGTTGCCGACCGCACCGCCTTGCGCGCCGAGCCTCACCCGCAAGGCGCACTGCTGCTGCTACTCGATGCCGGTGCGACGGTGCTGCTCGGCCACGCCGATCCGCAGCCGCCCGGGGCCCAGACATGGCGCAACGTGGTGGTCGGCAACCTCCATGGTTGGGTGCCGGCCGATGCGGTCCAGCCGGCGCGCGGGCAGGCAGCGAGCCGCCCCGGCCCCGGAACCGCCGCACGCCGCGACCAGGTGGGCAAGCCGCTGCGGCCGCCACTCGCCGCCGCGCTACGTGGCCGCGCGAGCGCGCCGCAATCGCTGACGCTGGCCGAAGAGCCGGCACCCCCGCCGCGACAGTACCGCGTGACCCTCGACGGCCTGGCGCTGCGCATGACGCCCGACGTCAACGCCGACGTGCTGGCCAACTTGCTGGCCGGCGACATGGTCGCCGCGTTGCCGCAGGAACCGCGCGGCGGCTGGACGGCGGTGCAGTACGGCGACGGTGGCGGCCACAAGCGCGGCTGGGTCGCATCGCAGTGGCTCGATGCCGTGTCGCAGTAAGCGACCTTCGACCACCCACCGGGACCGCCCATGCTGCAGATCCAGATCATCGACCCGCAAGGCCAGCGCCGGGTGCTCGACGTGCCCGACGAATGTGTCATCGGCAAGGGCGCGCAGAACGAGGTGCGCCTGGACAGCTGGCGCGTCGGCAAGGAGCACGCGAGGCTGTTCCGCACGCCCGGCGGCGTGCTGCTCGAAGACATGGGGGCCTTCGGCGGCGTGACCGTCAACGGCCAGCGCATCGAAGTCCAGCATGGGCCGCTGCGTGCCACCGACATGATCGGCATCGGCCCGTTCCGCTTGCAGGTGTCGGACGGCCGCGCCGCCGCACAAGGCCCGGCGCAGGCCGCACGCTCGACGTCACCGAGCTCGCGGCCGGGCAGCGCCGGTGCCCGCCATCACCGGGCCGAGGCGCAGACGCTGCGTGGCGCGCCGCCGCTGACGCCACAGATGGCCCCGGCGCCTGAACCCGTCGACGCGCAGCCCGCGCGCGGTCCGGCGAGCATGGCGCTGGTGACGGTAGCTGGCCCCACAAACAAGGAACTCGAATTCGAATGGCGCCAGCGCCTGCATGCGCAATTGCTGGAAACGATGGACCTGCGCCGCCACGACGTGTCGCGCATGAGCGACGAGAAGTTGCGCCTCGAAACCGAAACGCTGATCCGCCAGTTGCTGAAGGAAAACGCGGCCGAGATCCCCGCTGCGCTCGATCACGGCCTGCTGTGCAAGCAGGTGCTCGACGAGGCGATCGCACTCGGCCCGCTGGAAGAACTGCTGGCCGACGACGCCGTCAGCGAAATCATGGTCAACCGCTACGACGAGATCTACGTCGAACGCAGCGGCCGCCTGCACAAGCACCCGCTGACTTTCACCGGCGACCGCGCGGTGATGGGCGTCATCGAACGCATCGTCGCGCCGCTCGGGCGCCGCATCGACGAGTCGTCGCCGATGGTCGATGCGCGACTGAAGGACGGCTCGCGCGTCAACGCCATCATTCCGCCGCTCGCGCTGAAGGGCCCCACGCTGACGATCCGAAAATTCGCCAAGCACAAGCTCAGCGCCGACGACCTGGTGCAGTACGGCTCGATCAACGAGCCGATGGCGCACTTTCTGAAGGTCTGTGTCGAGGCGCGCAAGAACATCATCGTTTCAGGCGGCACCGGTTCGGGCAAGACGACGCTGCTGAACATCCTGTCCAACTTCATTCCGCCCGGCGAGCGCGTGATCACCGTTGAAGACGCGGCCGAGCTGAAGCTTCACCACGAGCACCTGATCAGCCTGGAGGCGCGGCCGGCCAACGTCGAAGGCAAGGGCGCGATCGCGATCCGCGACCTGGTGAAAAACACGCTGCGCATGCGGCCCGACCGCATCGTCGTCGGCGAGTGCCGCGGCGCCGAGGCGCTGGACATGCTGCAGGCAATGAACACCGGCCACGAGGGCTCGCTCACCACGCTGCACGCCAACACGCCGCGCGATGCGCTGGCGCGGCTCGAGACGATGGTGCTGAT
>Ga0209515_10008946_pt1 | contig 11530 bp, 8 predicted proteins | sample Subgroupgradi54m_FD_187454 | JGI IMG/M metagenome (GOLD analysis project Ga0209515, IMG submission 187454) | Subsurface groundwater microbial communities from S. Glens Falls, New York, USA - GMW60B uncontaminated upgradient, 5.4 m (SPAdes)... ... | reverse complement strand
ACTTTACGATCGATAGGAATTTCAAAAAGACTGGCAACAAGATGGCTTATGACCCCGTCACTGGCCATGTCTTTATGGCCATTGAGGACGAGGGACTCTTTGAGTATGATCCGCTGGCAGACAGGTGGACACAGAGAAGTCAAGATTTTACGGGGTACAGTAGCGTGGCGGAAATTGATCCCATCCGTAGGAAGTTCGTGATGGTGGGGAATGGTGCAGTACGCATGTATAACATTGGTGCCTCAGGACCCTTGTCGATCGCTACGTTGAATACCACCGGTGATACTGAAATTGTAAAAGCGCTCTATCCAGGGTTGGCCTATGATCCGGTCAGCGGGTTGATTGTTGCCTGGACGAATGGCGGGTGGAAACCCGATCCGGCCGGGTTTGCTCCATGGAGCGGGAGCGGCGGCGATGTTTATACACTAAACCTCGATACATTGGTCTGGACAAAACGAATCTCGATCAGCGCCTCGGTTCCGCCGCTCGTTCCCGAAGGACAATCCAACGGCACTCACGGACGCTGGCGATATATTCCTTCAAAAAATGTGTTTATCGGGGTGGGTCACATTGATCAAAACGTTTGGATTTACAAACTTGCGACAAACCTTAATTCCGTACCCGTCGCTCCAACGATCACCGCACAACCCACGAACCAAATAGTCACCGTCGGTCAAACCGCGACCTTCTCTCTCGTCGCGACAGGCACCGCTTCCTTAAGCTACCAATGGCAGCAGAAGAGTGTCAATCTCTCAGGAGCTACCGGTGCAAGCTACACCACTCCCGTTACTGTCATCGGGGATAACGGAGCCACATTCAGATGTGTGGTGACTAGCGGCACACTCTCGACGACGAGTAATTCCGCTACGTTAAGTGTGACTACTCCAACATCTCCTCCCATCACAGGACTTCAGGCAAGCTATTCCTTGAATGAGGGCAGCGGCACAGTAGTGACCGACTCCTCCGGCAGTAACAATAACGGCACCTTGGTGGGTAATCCCACCTGGGGCATAGGCAAAGTCAACGGCGCTTTACAGTTTAACGGCACGAGTGCGTACGTGACAGTCAACCAAAGCCCCTCGTTACAATTCGGATTAGGCAGCTTCACCGTGGAAGGGTGGGTCAACTCTGCGACCATCTTTGGCCACGTCATCACCAATCTCAACAATGCCACGTTCATGGCCACCCCGGGCTGGCGCTTGGTAGGGGGGACCGCCTTCCAGATGCGCGTGAGTGACGGGACTCGGACTGTTTTTAGCACACCCACATCGCCGGCTATGACTCAAGGCACCTGGCACCATGTCGCAGCCGTCGTCGATCGAACAGCCCAGCGTCTCCATATGTATCTTGATGGCGTGGAGACCACCCCCGCTGTGGATATCAGCACCGTCGGATCACTGACCAATGCCAATGCGGCTATCACGCTCGGCAGTCTCGGAACAGGAGGCCAGTACTTTGCCGGCAGTCTTGATGAGATGAACGTCTACAACAACGCGCGCTCTCTCGCCCAGATCCAGCAGGATATGAATGCGGGGGTGACTCCACCAACTTCAGACACCACACCCCCCACAGTCTCCATGACCGCGCCCTCCAATAACTCCCCTGTGTCAGGGGCCTCTGTGATGTTGACCGCTATGGCCAATGACAACGCAGGGGGGACAGGAGTCAAAGGAGTCCAGTTCCAATTAGCGGACAACCCAAGTAACCCAGTAAACATTGGAGCCGAGGTCACGGCCGTTCCTTATACTGCGACCTGGGACACCACACCCCTTTCCAATGGATCACATGCTCTACAAGCCAGAGTACGAGACAACGCTAACCCAGGAAATGTCGCTACGTCGCCTGTAATCACGGTGACGGTGAATAACCCCACGCCTTCGGGCAATCAACCTCCCACAGCTAATCCGCAGAGTGTTTCAGTAGCGTTCAACACCGCCAACGTCATCACCCTCACAGGCTCCGATCCTGAAGGCAGCGCTTTAACCTACAGTATTGTGACAACTCCTACGCATGGTGCTTTAAGCGGCGCGGGCGCTAACCAAACGTATACTCCGAACTCCGGTTATTCAGGCGCTGACAACTGCACATTCAAAGTGAATGATGGTTCTCTGAACAGCGCACCTGCGACGGTGTCGATCACGGTAGCCAGCGCGCCGTCAAGCGGTCTCGCGATTCCTTTGACGATCCAGGAACTATTGCCGGCCGATGACGCCGGAGGCTATCCTCCTCGGGATATGCCCGGAAAAAACAGAACACAGGAACCCGCCACGTTCGGCGTGCCGTTGAAAGACTCGGATGGTGTCGCGGATATCACTCAGCTGGCCGTGTTGGATACGCTTGCGAATGCGAATATTCCCGCGCAGTTTCGAGTGTTGAAGCGTTATCCTTCGACACACATCCAGTGGGTGCTGATTGACGTGCAAGTGGATGTGCCGGCCAACGGTCAGAATACCGCACTGACACTGGTCACGGGCACCAGTCCTGTAGGAATGAATCTCGCGCAAGACACCGGCAGTACGATCACCGTGGCCACCGGTCCGGCGCAATTTACGCTGCGCAAGGCCAACCAGAACGTCCTCGATTCGGCTGTGGTGGATGGTGTGACGCTCGTGGCGGGCGGGCACAGTCTCGGTCTCAGTTGGCAGGATGCCGCTGGGATGGTGTACCGATCGGTGAACGATTCCGGATCAACCGCCGTGCTTGAGGAAAACGGCCCACTGCGGGCGGTGGTCAAGGAGACCGGCCGGCTCAAGAGCGCCGCCGGTGCCGCACGGATGGGTTACGAGCTGCGGATGTATTTCTACAAAGGCCACAAATGGCTCCGGGCGGAGATGACCATTGAGAACGGGTACCTCGATGATCTCACCAGGAAAGCCATCGGTGATGTGGAATGGCGCCTGCCACTCTCCGTCGGCGGCACTACCGCGGAGATCGCGACGCAAGCGGGAACGACCATGCTGAATGTGACGGCAGGGACTACGGCTTACGCGTTCCAGGGACGGAACTCGCACAAACGCAGCTCCACGGCCATCACGATGCCTGGGTTTAACTCGATCTATGATGAGGAGAATGATTTTGATCCGGGCGGAGCATTCAGCTTTGCCGGTGCCGGCCAAGACGGATGCGCGATTCAGAACGGCACGACGATCGTCCAAGGCTTCACCGGACAAAACCAGTTCTGCCGAGGGTTTGCGGATCTTCGCGACTCCTCGAACCGCGGTCTCACCGTCGCCGTTCTGGATTTTGACGCGTTCTATCCCAACTCGCTGGAACTGACCAGCCTGAACGGCAGCAGCGCCGAGATGGCGTATCAACTCTTCTCCATCCACAACACACTGGCGTCGCGCGTGTTCGATTGGGGCGTGCATGAAACCCGCGATGCGGTCTTGGAGTTTCACACCGCGGCGTCCGATCCACTGCTAGATCACTATCGTGCGAACTATCCGCTGTTCGGCCGCACGACGATTGCGCAGTACGCCACGAGTGGAGCGCTACTCGATAACACCCAACTTGTGGATTTGAGCGATTTGCAGGCTTTTTACGCCGCGCATGATTGGACGACCGCAAATCTGGCGCGCTACGGTCTGAACGCTTACCAGCTTCCGAATGAGCAGGATGTGCGGTTTCGCGCCTGGGTTTGGTCTTCAGGCGGGCGAGAAAATAACAATGACATTTCCTGGGCGAAGATTCTCGGGTATCTGCAGACTGGCAAGGGCGGCCTCTTCCGCCATGCTTTTAACTTTGTGCGTTTTACCGCCGACCAGGGTGTTCATCACTCAGATGCCTCGGATCGTACGGCGTGGCCGCAAGTCCAACTTGAGGATACGGTTACTCCGCCGATCGGTTCATCACAGATGTTCAACGGCAACGGAGCCGGACTTCTCAATAAGATCGAAGATAACATGGAGCATCAAAATGTGCTGGGGTTCCCCGCGCTGTATTATCTGACGGGCGATGAGATGCTGCGCGATGCGCTGATCGATCACGGCGAATGGTTCCTGAAGGAACATCCGTACAGTGCATTCCAGGCAACCTGCGATATGGGTAAGCGCGGTGTGGCTCAGCGCATGAAATGGCTCGGGGTGCTCTCGCAGTTGACGGGCGATGCGCGGTACCAACGCCAGTACACCCAACCAGTTGTCGGACTGATCGAGAACTCGTATTTGTGCGCCACCATCGCCAACCCGGCCAACTTCACTGATGTCGGGATGGATATGGATCGCGGCTATGTGTGGGAGCAAGATACGAACACGCCTGCCCAGTTTGGGCGCTGGCCGGTCACCGGCCCGGTCCATTCGATCCGCCTGGATGGTCTGTTTGAAGCGGTACGCGTGTTGCCCGAGAGCGATCCGCGCCGCGAGGAACTCCGCGACCGGCTCACCGGAGCGGCCTCTTGGGATATGCTCGAGGCGTTCCAGGATGAAAACGGCGGGGCTTGCCGTGGCTATGGCACCCCGCAGGGCAAGGGTGGGGGCAGCGATGAGGTGAACCTCGACGGTCAACCCATCACTGCGCGTACGCAAAACTGGAATGGGTTTGATCACGCGCGCCTGATGAAGCATGCGTGGGAGCGCACGGGGGACGTGCGATTCCGTACGACCGAACGCAGGGCCATTAGCGTGATGGGCGCGTTCTCACAGCCGACCTGTGTCGACAACGGGACGCATGTGGTGACTAGTCAGGGCTATGCGGTCTACGACGGCCTTGGCGCGAACGCGTTCGTATGGGACGAATTGCATCCGCCGGCCGTGACATTTCTGAACGATGATACCGCGACGTACGGCGGTCTGACGGTGAAAGATAACGGGGGAGGCAGCTATACCTTGTCGTGGACGGTTCCGCAGGGGGCTTCAACGTACCAGATCAAATACGGCCCCCAGCCCATGGTTCCCAACCTCAATTTCGACCGGGTGACCCGGCGGTACCAATACGACCCAGCGGTCTATGACAACTTCTGGGCCGGCAATGGGGATCAGGTCACGAACCAGCCCTGCAATGTCCCAGGGATCGGTGGGTCTTGCACGAGCATCCAGACCGAGCCAGCACCAGCGGCTGCGGGGACTCTACAGACGTTTACGCTCAGCGGTCTTCCAGCCAATCAGCACTTTGCGCTGACCAGCACGACGAATGCATCTGGCGGGAACCCGACGGCACTTCCCGGCGATGTCGATGGCAACGGGGTGGTCGACATTCTGGATCTACAGCGCATGGTGAATGTCCTGTTGGGGGTTGAGACAGATGTCCAGGTCATCGCCCGCGCCGACCTCAACGGCGATGGTAGCCCCACAATCCTGGATCTGCAGCAGCTGGTGAATCTGCTCTTGGGAAGCTAGCAATTGACCCCGTCCTCAGCCGCATGGTATCGTAGTAGCCAGGAGGGCGAAGAGCCAATGCGAGAACGCGTCGAGAAAGTGATCAATCGAATTCGTCCGGCCGTCCAAATGGACGGGGGAGATATTGAGCTGGTGGATGTGGTGGACGGGCTGGTGAAGCTGCGGCTGGTCGGTAGTTGTTCGGGCTGTCCGTCATCGACGATGACGCTCAAGATGGGGATCGAGCGAGCGATTCGCGCCGAGGTGCCAGAAATCGTTGGGGTCGAGGCCGTCGCCGGCTAACACACACCTTCCCGCAAGATAGCCACGCCGAGGCATTCTCCTCGGCGTTGTCTTTTTAGTTTACGTCGTTAGGAGACGCGTCAGCTACTTGCCGGCAATCCGCTCCAGCTCTTCCACGTGCTCCTGGCTATCCTGGAGGACATGCTCGATTGCTTCGTAGAGGATCACCTCATCGTGGGAAATGAGGTTGAGGAGTTTGCGGTAGAACGTGACGGTGTCGCGCTCGTACTTGAGGTTGATCTTCACCGCCTGTAGCGAATCCTTGTGGATCTGAATCTCGCCCACCTTGGTCGTCGGCGTACCGCCCAACGCGGCGATCCGTAAACGCAGGATCTGAGCGTGCTCCATCTCATCAGAGGCGATCTCCTTAAACCGGGCAATCAAGCCTTCCGCGTAGGGGCCGCTCGTAATCGCCGCCTGCGTGAGGTACTGAATCTGGCTGGCGTACTCCATCTCCAGGCCTTCGTTCATCATCGCGATGATCTTCGTTTTATCAAGTGCCATCTGAGTCCTCCTGATTGCCTCCGCGTCAGGAGGTCAGTCTAGCCGCCCCTCATCGCAGTGTCAATCGCAGCTCCGAAGAAATCAGTTGACAGTTCGCGCGAATAGGGCATAATTACCTGAATTTGAGACTCAGTCTCAACTAGGATTATACACGCCATGAAACGGTTTGTGGAAGTAGAGCAGCTCCTCCGAGCGAAGGGGGTTCGGTTGACTTCGCAGCGCCAGTTGGTGGTCCGTCGGGCCGTGGCCTACCTCCACTTCACCGCGGAGGAGCTGGTGAAAGACGTTCGTGTCATCGACCCCTCGGTCGCGCGGGGCACGGTCTACCGCACGCTGGCCCTGCTGCACCAGGCTGGGATCGTGGAGAAGCACGACTTCCGCTACGGCGCGCCCAACTACGAGGTGACCTTCGCCAAAGCGCACCACGACCATCTGATGTGCACGCAGTGCGGCGAGATCATCGAGTTTCAAGAACCCCAAGTGGAGGTTCTTCAGCAAGAGGTCGTGAAACGTTTCGGATACCAACTTCTCTCTCACACGCACAAACTGTATGGGCTGTGCCGGACGTGCCAACATGTGAAACCCGCGCGCGTCACTCGACCCCCGCACCTCCACGTGGAAGAAATGGTGGCATGAGAAACTCCCGGTCGTTGTGGTGTGGACTGCTCCTTGTACTGGTGAGCGGGTGCGCGAGTGCGGCCAGCGGCTTGCGCATGGCGAGCGCCTCGGAGTCGATGTGTAAGCATTGCAACTGCCTCATGCCCGCGGGCGTCGATCCTGAAGCGGTGTGCCCCGTCTGTACGTGTCGACACAAAGCCGCTGAGTGCGTGCGGGGACGCTAGCCATGCTGCCACAGGAGACCTTGCGCCACATCGAACGCGCCCTGCAACGATTAGACTACGGATCCATCCAGCTCGTCGTCCACGATGGACAGATCGTGCGCATCGAGCGGGTGGAGCGGACCCGGCTGACCGTGACCTCGGAAGCCACCTAGATGCATCTTGGCCAACCGACCCCTTCCACGGAGGGATGCCATGAGCCACAGGAGTCGTGATGTCTCTTTGGAGGATCGTCGTGTGCGGGGTCATGCTGTCTGTGTGTGGGATGTTGATGGCGGTGCCGAGTGCGGAGGCGCATCTGCGAGATTATCTGATCAACGAGCCGTACTATACCGCCAAGCAAGGGGAGTTCGAGGTGGAGCTGCGTAATGATGGGCACTTCACGGAAGCGGACAACAGCCGGACCTACAACTCCGAGCATCAACTGGAACTCGAGTACGGACTGACGAACCATTTTCAACTGGCCTACTATGAGGTGTACACGTGGGACCAGACGAAGCAGTGGGATCGCGATGCGTTCAAAGTGGAAGCCAAGCTGCGCTTCGCCGAGGCGGGGCAGTGGCCCGTCGATATCGCGCTCTACACCGAGTACAAGAATCCCGATGGGCATCGCCGTCTCAACAGCGATGAGCTCGAGAATAAAATTATCATGAGTAAAGACGTCGGGCCGTGGAACTTTATTAGCAACTTTACGTTTGAGCGGAAACTCAATGTCCACGACGAGTGGCACTTTGAGTATACGGCTGGCGCCAGCTACGCGCTCTCGGCGCGCACGCGCGTGGGGCTGGAACTGATGGAGACACTGGGTGGCTCGGAAGAGTTTGGGCTGCGGCGCAAAGATCACCAGCTCTACCTGGTGCCCGGCATCTACACGAGCGTGACTCCGCACGTGCGCCTCCTGGCCGGCCCGGCGTTTGGACTCACGCGAGCCAGCGATGACGTGCAGCTACGCAGTATTGTCGAAGTGGAGTTTTAACGCATGCACACAAGTTCATGGGTGCTGGGATTGTTGGCTGGGGTGACGATCTTCCTGGGATTTCCCATCGCCCGCCTCCGGCGCATTTCTACGAAGACGAAGGCATTCCTTAACGCCCTCTCGACGGGGATTTTGATTTTTCTGCTCGTCGAGATCACCGGACATGCACTCGAGGCCATTGAAGAGCTCATCAAGCGTGCCGCAGCGGGACAGCCAGGACTCAAGCAGGCGTTCGAACTGGGCGGCTGCTTTGTGGTTGGATTCACCGTCGGTCTCTTAGGGCTCGTCTATTTTGAGCATCGGTTTCTCGGTGCCGCCAACGACGTGCCGGCTCCGCGACGCTCAAAACAGGTCGCGGTGATGATCGCGTTGGGGTTGGGATTGCACAACTTCAGCGAAGGCTTAGCGATCGGGCAGGGGTATGCGAGCGGGGCATTTCAGCTGGCGTGGCTGCTCGCCATCGGGTTTGCGTTGCACAATGCGACGGAAGGCTTCGGCATTGCCGCGCCGCTCTCGGGTCATCAGGTGAGCTGGAACTTTTTAGGATGGATGGGGCTCTTGGCCGGTGGACCGACGCTCGTTGGTGCGGCGGTCGGAGGCTGGTGGGTGAACAAGCCCACCGAAGTGTTCTGTCTGGCGCTGGCCGCGGGCACGATTCTCTACGTCGTTGGCGAGTTGCTCCATCTTGGGCGACAGCTGAAAGAAGAGTCGGTCGTGGCGGTCGGACTCTTGGGGGGATTTTTCATCGCTGTTGTGACAGACTTTCTGTTGATGGGGGCGATGACGCATGGCCTTGCCAGGGGGAACGCTGGCGGGACGCAAGCCTCAGCGTACTATGTCGCGGAGGTCGGGGAGCATGGGCCGCGTCATGGCGGCTACTTTGGCGATGCGGATGATCTCTATCACTACGAAGTGGTGTTCGATGCGCCGAGCCAGTTGCGACTCTACGTCAACGACTCACTCAACCGGCCGCTGAATGTCCTGCGTTTGCAAGGACGCTGGACCCTCGACCCCGACAACTCGTCCCCCAGAAGAGGCTCCTTCCGTCCTTCGCTGGATGGCGGCTACTTCCTTGGCACGATTCCGCCGATTACCTCAGACACGCTCCATGTTGAAGTGGCGGTCCTCAAAGGACAACAGTGGGTTCGCATGGAGTTTTATCTGCCCGCTTCGCAAGCGGCACCACTACACGCCACCCCGCACTAACGCTAGTCGCATCTACTCCTAGCCGTATACTATTCGTGAGGCGAACGGTGTTCGTGTCTTTTGATACCGGAGCAATCTGGAGCGCTTACGCTTGGACGGGTTGAACGGACTGGGGCGGCCAAAATCCGGAGATAACTCTGACGAGCGCTTCCAGGCTGACGGGCTTGCACATGTATGCCTCGGCCCCATCGCGCATGACTTGCTGCGCGACCTCCTCGGTCTCCGTGGCCGTCACAATAATGACCCGGGGCGGAAACAGTCGCGCGCGGACGAGCTTGAGGAGTGCAAAACCCGAGAGGCCCGGCATGATGAGATCGAGGAGGACGACGTCCGGGCTGAAGCGCTCCAGGTGCTGCAGCGCCTCGCTTCCGCTTGAGGCGGCGACCACCTCGTAATTGCGCGCCTGCAGGAATTCGGACACGATCCTGCCGAACTTGACCTCGTCATCGACCACCAGCACCCGCGTTTTCCTTGCAGCCGCGTCAGTCATAGGCGTATCCTACCACACCCGTCAGGTGCCTGACGGAGAAATTCCGCATCGACGGCCAGGTGCGCACAATCAAGGGCGTCGGCACCCGCCGTTCATGCTATAATGCGCGATTGTTCCTTCCCTGTGATTGCTCAAGACGAGGCCGTGTGGGAGATCCATGACGTCACTTCGCATCGCACTCGCACAACTCAATCTCACCGTCGGCGATATCCCTGGGAATGTCCGGCGCCTGACGACGGCCATGCGTCAGGCCAGCGCCTGGCGTGCGGACCTCATCGTCATGCCGGAGCTGGCCCTCACGGGCTATCCGCCGGAAGACCTGCTGTTGAAGCCGAAGTTCATCGAGGCCAACGCTGCCGCACTCGAGTCGCTCATCGGCTGTTCACGTGGGATGGCGGCCATCGTGGGATATGTCGATCGCGATCGCGATCGCGACGGGTGTCTCTACAACGCCGCAGCGCTGCTCGTCAATGGGCACCACGTGACGACGTACCGTAAGCAGTGCCTTCCGAACTATGGGGTGTTCGATGAGAAGCGCTACTTTGCGGCCGGGACCCGTCCTGTGGTGGTGGTGCTCGGCGGTGTGCGAATCGGGATGACGATCTGTGAAGATCTCTGGGAGGAATGGCCATCTGAAGTGTTAGCGACGCACGGTTGTCAGCTGGCCATCAACCTTTCCGCCAGCCCCTACCATGCGGGCAAGCTCAAGGTTCGTGAGCAGCTGTTCGGTCGGCGGGCCGCGACGAATGGTTTTGCCATTGCCTCCTGCAATCTCGTGGGAGGACAAGACGAGCTCATCTTTGATGGGGGCAGCCTGATGCTGGATGCGCGTGGGCACGAGCTGGTTCGTGGACCCCAATTCCAAGAAGCGCTGGTGCTCTTTGATGTAACAGAGGCGCACCTCGGTCGGCGGAACACCCGTGCGCATCGTGGAACGGTCATGATCCCAGGGGCCCTCACAGCCCGCCCATCGCTTCCAATCGTGCCACGACAGCAGTTGTCAGAGGTGGAAGAGGTCTACGAGGCGTTGACCCTCGGGGTTCGCGACTACGTGAGGAAAAACGGCTTTTCCACCGTCGTATTGGGACTCTCTGGCGGCGTGGATTCCGCACTCACGGCGTGTCTGGCGGTCGATGCGCTGGGTCCGGCCCATGTGATGGGCGTCGTGATGCCATCTCGCTTTTCATCTCGCGCGACACAGGACGATGCCAAGACGCTCGCCCGGACACTTGGCATCGAGGTCCAGGAAATTGCCATCGAGCCGATCTTCACCGCGTACCTTGAAACACTCACCCCACTGTTTCAAGGACGAGCGCCGGATGTGACGGAACAAAACCTTCAGGCGCGGATTCGCGGCAGCCTCCTGATGGCGCTCTCGAACAAGTTCGGCTGGCTCGTGCTGACGACGGGGAATAAAAGCGAAATCGCCACAGGCTACACGACGCTGTATGGTGACATGGCTGGCGGGTTTGCGGTGATTAACGATGTCCCGAAGACGCTCGTCTATCGGCTCGCGCGCTTCCGGAATCAGCGCGGGCCCAGTGCGCCGATTCCCGCGAGTGTACTCGAGCGCGCTCCGACGGCAGAGTTGGCGGCCAACCAAACCGACCAGGACACGCTGCCGCCGTATGACGTGTTGGATCGGATCCTCAAGGCGTACGTCGAGGAGGATCGAAGTCTGCAGGAGATCTTATCGGCGAACCGGGTGAGTCCCACGATGGTGCGGCAAGTCATCCAGATGGTGGACCATGCCGAGTACAAACGGCGCCAGGGACCGCCCGGCATCAAGATCACGCCGCGCGCGTTTGGGAAGGACCGCCGCATGCCCATTACGAACCGCTACCACCAACCCTGATGTACCGCGCCCTCTTGATCACCGATGATTGGGCGAACAAAAAAT
>Ga0209515_10008944_pt1 | contig 11533 bp, 11 predicted proteins | sample Subgroupgradi54m_FD_187454 | JGI IMG/M metagenome (GOLD analysis project Ga0209515, IMG submission 187454) | Subsurface groundwater microbial communities from S. Glens Falls, New York, USA - GMW60B uncontaminated upgradient, 5.4 m (SPAdes)... ... | reverse complement strand
TTCGGCCTCGAGCACTTTCGCATTGGAGAGACGACGAGCATCGTGCAGGGCTTGCTGCGTCCGCTCGGCGGCGGGGAAAAGCTCTATGCGGTGATCGAGCGCGGGGCGGCGAAATCAGATTTCTGCAGGCAATGGATCTGGGGCCGGGCCACGCAGGCGGAGATCCGCTGGGCGCTGTGTGGCGTCGAAGACCGGCGGCCGGCGCTGTCGGCAAAGGCCATCTTCTACACCCTGATCATTGTGACCGGTGCGCTGTTCGCCTGGGGCGCGTATCGCGTCGAGTCGCACGGCGTCGAGGCGGCGTTGACCAAGTGGGCCGCGATCTGGGAGCTCAGCATTCTGACGATCGCCGGCGTGGCGTTTCTGCACGCGCACTACTACTACTACATCGTCTTCCTGCTGCCGCTGTCCGCTCTGCTCTATTGGTACGTCACGAGTGCGCAGCCGTGGCGCAAGACGAAGGTCGCGCTGTGGCTGGCGACCTACGTCCTGGTGAACGCGCTCATCGTGCCGACGACGTGGCTGACGACGTGGCTGAAGCGCGATGCCATGGATTTCTATCTCAACAGCAGCTTGTGTCTGCTCGGCACGCTGATGTTGCTCGGGCTCGTCCTCTGGGAATTCAGCACCTTGCCGCTCGCGCGACGAAGCGTTGCGCGGACGGCGGCCTGACGATCCGATGCCGATAGCTCCAGACGTTGTGCTCGGCGCGAATGTGCAGATTCATCACCCGTCGCTCGTCAATCTGTACGGGTGCCGCGTCGGAGACGACGTGAGAATCGGCGCCTTCGTCGAGATCCAGAAGGGCGTGCGGGTCGGCGACCGCTGCAAGATTTCGTCGCACAGCTTCCTGTGCGAAGGCGTGACGCTCGAAGATGAAGTGTTCGTCGGGCACGGCGTGATGTTCACCAACGATCCGTATCCGCGCGCGACCGCGGCCGGCCGCCTCCAGGCCGAGGCCGACTGGGTCGTTGTCCCGACGACCGTTCGTCGCGGCGCGTCGATTGGGAGCGGCGCGGTGATCCGGTGCGGGATCACGATTGGCGAGCACGCCATGATCGGCGCCGGCGCCGTCGTGACGCGCGACGTCCCCGCCCACGCGATTGTGGCGGGCGTGCCGGCACGTGTTCTTGGCGACGTGCGCACGGCTGGAGAACACGCATGATCGGCATCGGCGTGATCGGGCTGGGGTACTGGGGACCGAACTTGCTGCGGAATGTCGCCGAGTCGCCGGGGGCGTCGTTGCGGACGATGTGCGACGTGCGCGCCGACCGTCTCGCGCTCGCGGCCGCACGCTACCCTGGGGTGAAGGCCACGCGCGATCCAGGTGAGGTCATCAACGACCCATCCATCGCGGCCGTGGCCATCGCGACGCCGGTGTCGATGCATTTCGAGCTGGCGATGGCGGCCCTCGCCGCCGGGAAACACGTCCTGGTCGAAAAGCCGCTCGCGCCCTCGTCAGAGCAGGGACGCCGCCTGATCGACGAGGCCGACCGACGCGGTCTGGTGCTGATGGTCGATCACACGTTCGTCTACACGGGAGCCGTGCGAAAAATCGGGGCCCTGCTGGCGAGCGGCGAGCTCGGCGACTTGTACTACTACGATTCCGTCCGCGTGAACCTGGGCCTGTTTCAGCACGACGTCAACGTGATTTGGGATCTGGCCGTGCACGATCTGTCGATCGTCGATTACGTGCTTCCGGCGCGTCCGCGTGCCGTCTCCGCCACCGGCGTGAGCCACGTGGCCGGCGGCCACGAGAATATTGCCTACCTCACGCTCTTCTACGACAACAACCTGATCGGCCACATTCACGTCAACTGGCTGGCGCCCGTGAAAATCCGGCGCACGCTGTTCGGCGGCAGTCAGAAGATGATTGTGTACGACGATCTGGAGCCGAGCGAGAAGATCAAGGTCTACGACAAAGGGATCACGCTGAACAACAACCCCGAACGCGTGTATCAGATGCTGGTCGGGTATCGTGCGGGCGATATGTGGGCGCCACAACTCGACGCTGCCGAAGCGCTGCGGACGGAGATCGGGCACTTCGTCGACTGCGTCGAGCGCGGGACGCCGCCGATGACCGACGGGCACAGTGGCCTGCGAGTCGTGCGCCTGGTCGAGGCCGCCTGCGCGTCGATGGCGGCGCGGGGCCGGCTGATCGAGCTTGATGCGCCGGCGGCCAGCTGCTGATGATGGATGTGGTGACGCCGGCGGTCCTGCTGACAGATGGCGTCGTCGCGCTGCGGCGGCCGGCGCTCGTCGATGGTCCGGCGTACTCGCGCATGCGCAACGACCTCGCGCTCGTGTCGTCGGTGATGGGGTTCCGTCTGGGGGTCAGCGAGCAGACGATCGAGGCGTGGATCGCTCGCGGCGGCGTCGAGGGCGACGATCTGCTGTTCACCGCCGTCCTGGTCGCCGACTCGCATCGCCCGGTCGGGTACGTCAAAATGTATCGCGTCGATCGCTTTTCGCGGCACGCGTGGGTGGGCCTCAGCCTGTTCGACGAACGCGACGCCGGCGCCGGCTACGGCCGGCGCATCCTGACGCAGGCGTGCGACTACCTACGCGATTTCGTGGCGATCAGAAAGATCAGCCTCGAAGTGCTCGCGACGAATGCGCGCGCGCTCGCGCTTTACGCGGCCCTTGGGTTCGTCGAGGAAGGACGCCTGACGTCGCAGTTCTTCACCGGAGGACGTTTCGAGGACGTGCTGATCCTGTCGCGGTTTCTTGCGGACGCCCCACGATGATCTCGCTCAGCATCGTCATTGCCTGCTACAACGAAGAGCAGGCGCTCCCGGCCTGCATCGCCGGCGTCGAGCGCTACGTCGCGTCGAAGCCGGCCGACTCCGTGGAAGTGGTGGTCGTCGATGACGGCAGCACCGACGGCACGTGGCGGGTGATGCAGCGTCTGATCGCCGGGCGGCCGGGCTGGGCCGGCGTGCGCCTGATCACCAATCGCGGAAGCCACGTCGCGCTGCGGTGCGCCTACCGGCACACCACGGGCATGCGCGTGGTCAACCTCCCCGTCGACCTTCAGGACCCGATTGAAAACATCGATCGCCTGCGCAGCGCGATGGACGACCAGGGCGCCGACGCGGTGCTCGCTGTCCGTCGCAGCCGCGACGACGGGTGGTATACCGAGCGCATGAGCCGGCTGTACCACAGCGTGCTGCACCTGGTGAACCTGCGGAACGTGCCGGTCCAGGGCACATCGCAATTCCTGCTGACGCGGCGCGTCGTGCAGCAGATCAACGCGCACAACGACCAGGGGTTTACGTTCGAGGGATTCCTGGCCAGCGCTCCTTTGAAGCTGGCGATTGTCTGGTACGATCGCGCGGCCGCGATCGGACGCGTGTCGCGATGGACGTTTCCCCGCCAGGTGCAGCACGCGCTGAACACCATTCTCAGCTTCAGCAACGTGCCGATCCGGGCGCTCAGCGTGACGGGTGCGACCGTCGCCATGACCGGTCTCGTGTACGCCGCGTTCGTCTTCATACGATTCGCGCTGGCCGGCGGCGGTGCGGCCGGGTGGCCCTCGCTGATGACGGTCGTGCTCGTCCTGGGCGGTTTGAATCTACTGGCGCTCGGGCTGGTCGGCGAGTACGTGTGGCGAATTCTCGATGAGAGCCGGCGGCGTCCGTTGTATCAGGTGGATGAACGAATCGGATTCGAGGAGCACCAGCGGACGGGCGTGGCCGCGGCGATGATGGATGGAAGTCGTCTGCTCGACTGACATCGACCTGCGTGAGTACGTCCGGTTCCTCGACGCGTTCGGCGCGCAACCGGGCGTGGCCCTCGCCTATCACTATCCGTTCTACTTGAAGTTTCTGGCCGACGTGGCGTACCCCAACAGCACCTTGCGATTCGTGACCGCCAGAAACGGTGGCAGTCTGGTGGGCGTAATGCCTGCCGTGAACGTCCAGACGCCGCAGGTGAACGCGTGGCTGTCGCTCGCGTATTTCGGTCCCAATGGAGGCGCCCTGGTTCAGGATTCGAGGAACGCTGACGGCCGCGCGACTGTGTGCGCGCTGACGACGGGCGCGGAGGCGGACGCGCGCGGCCGCGCCTGCGGATCGATGACGATCTACACGCCACTCGATGCCGATCCCGAACCGTACGGGGCGGCCATCGGCCCGATCGATTTCGATCTGGCGCGACTGTCCCAGTGTGTGGCGATTCCGGCCGACCCGGAGCAGTCGCCCTGGCCTCGAAAGGTCCGGTATGACATCCGCCGCGCGGCGTCGCTCGGCGTGACCGTTCGGCCGATTGAGGCTGCGACCGAGCTCGACGCCATCTGGGAGCTGTACCGTGCCGGCTGCGAGGAGGCGGGCATTCCGATCAAGCCGCGCGATCACGTGCGCCGGCTGTACGAAAGCGCGGGCGACCACGGTGTGTTTCTCGCCGCGGAGCACGACGGTGAGATCATCGCCGGCTTGATCTGTCTTCAGGGCGGCGGTGTGTTGTCCTATTACCTGCCGTGCACGCGGGTCGACAAGCGGCCGTTGCAGCCGGGCCTGTTGCTGCTCGATCGCGCGGTCGCGATCGCCCGCGCCGCGGGTTGCCGGATCCTGAATTTTGAGGGCTCGCCTCGAGTGGAGAGCTCCGTGCACCGGTTCAAGGCACGATGCGGGGGGCAACCGGTGCCTTACCGGGTGCTGGTGAAGCTGCTCCGTCCGGGTATCGTCAATGACTACCGCGCGCTGACGAAGGATGGCCTCCGGCGTGAGGCGCCGCACGCGTTCGTGATTCCCTTCGAGGCGATCGCATGATCCGATCCGAAGACAGTGCCGGCGTTCCGTTCATCGACTTGAAAGCGCAGTACCGCGCGATCAAGGCGGAGATCGATGACGCGATCGCTCGCGTCCTCGACAGCAGCCAGTTCATCCTCGGGGACGAGGTCGAAGCGTTCGAGCGCGAGTTCGCGGCTTATTGCGGCACGACTTACGGCGTGGCCGTGAGCTCGGGGACGAGTGCGCTCCAACTGGCGCTGCTCGCCGCCGGCGTCGGTCCGGGCGATGACGTGATCACCGTTCCCTTTACGTTTGTGGCCACCGTGGCGGCCATTGGGTGTGTCGGCGCCCGCACGGTGTTCGTGGACGTCGATCCGCGCTCGCTCACGATGGACGTCGGCCAGGTCGAGCGCGCCATCACGCCGCAGACCAGAGCGATCCTTCCGGTGCACCTGTACGGGCAGCCCGCGGACATGGACCCGCTGCGCGAGATCGCCGCGCGGCACTCGCTGACGATCATCGAGGATGCCGCCCAGGCGCATGGGGCGCTGTACAAGAAGCGCCCCGTCGGCAGTCTCGGCGATCTGGCGTGCTTCAGTTTCTATCCGAGCAAGAACCTCGGGGCGTACGGCGAGGGTGGCATGGTGGTGACCGATCGCGCCGAGGCGGCCGAGCGCATCCGCCTTCTGCGCAACTGGGGCGAGCGGACCAAATACGAGCACGTCGTGCAGGGGTTCAACGCGCGGATGCACGGCCTGCAGGGCGCGATCCTTCGAGTGAAGCTGCGTCACCTTCCGGCGTGGACGGACCTCCGGCGGCGGCACGCGGCGCGGTACCACGAGCTGCTGGCCGACGCCGGCGTGACCCGTCCCGAAGAAATGCCGTACGCCGCGCACGTGTATCACCTCTACACCGTGCGTTCCCGAGAGCGCGACCGGCTCCAGGCGGCGCTTCGCGCGGCGCATATTCACACCGGGATCCACTATCCGATTCCGGTCCATCTGCAGCCGGCGTACGTGGACCCACGCTACGGTGTTGGCGCGTTTCCCGAGTCCGAACGCGCGGCGGCCGAGGTGCTCTCGCTTCCGATGTTTCCGGAGATGACCGAGGGGCATCTGCAGACGGTGGCCACTGCGGTACGCCATGCTGTCGCCCTGGACCTCCAGGGAGCGGTGAAGCCGTGACGCCGATGGCCCCGGTGGACCTGCGAAACACTCGAGTGCTGATCACCGGCGGAGCCGGGTTCATCGGGTCGCACATTGTCGATCGTCTCGTCCAGGAAGGTGTCGCCGACATCATCGTCCTCGACGACTTTGTTCGGGGCAGCCGCGAGAACCTCACGTCTGCTGTCGCCAGCGGTCGGGTGACGATCGTCGAAGGGGATATTCGGAACCGGACACTCGTGCAGGACCTGATGCGGGGTGTCGACGTGCTCTTTCACCAGGCGGCGCTTCGTATCACGCAGTGTGCCGAGGAGCCCGCGCTGGCCATCGACGTCATGATCAACGGCACCTATACGGTGCTCGACGCGGCGGTGCAGGCCAAGGTCCGTAAGGTGGTCGCGGCTTCTTCGGCGTCCGTCTACGGACTGGCGGAGCAGTTTCCCACCAGCGAAGATCATCACCCGTACGACAACCGCACGTTGTACGGCAGCGCGAAGTTGTTCAACGAAGGGTTGCTGCGCACGTTGCACGATCGCCACGGGCTCGACTACATCGCGCTCCGGTACTTCAATGTGTACGGGCCGCGCATGGACAGGCACGGCGCGTACACCGAAGTCCTGATTCGATGGATGGACCGGATCGCCTCGGGTCAACCGCCGCTCATTTTCGGCGACGGCACGCACACGATGGATTTTGTCCACGTGGAGGACGTGGCGCGCGCCAACGTGCTCGCGGCCAAGGCGGCGACGACCGATTGCGTCTACAACGTCGGCAAAGGCGTCGAAGTCAGCCTCAACGAGCTCGGCCGTCAGTTGCTGCAGATCATGGAATCCAGCCTCTCCATCGAATACGGGCCGTCACGGTCGGTGAATTCCGTGCCTCGTCGCCTCGCCGATACGCGGCGCGCGAAACGCGAGATCGGCTTCGAGGACACGATGTCGCTCGACGCCGGCTTGCGTGGCCTCGTCGAATGGTGGCGCCGCGAACGGAACGCAGCAGTGCGCGCATGACCACGCCCATGATTCCCATCGCGCGGCCGTGGATGGGCGAGGCCGAAGCCGAGGCGGCACGGCGCGTCATCCTGTCGGGATGGGTGACACAAGGCCCCGAGGTGGCGGCGTTCGAAGAGGAGCTCGCGGACTTCGTCGGCGCACCGCACGCGTGCGCCGTCTCCAGCGGAACGACGGCGCTGCACCTGGCGCTGATCGGCGTCGGTGTCGGGGCAGGCGACGAAGTCGTGACCGTCAGCCACTCGTTCATCGCGACCGCGAACGCCGTGCGCTACTGCGGCGCGACGCCCGTGTTCGTCGACGTCGATCCGGCGACGTTCAATATGAATCCGGCGCTCATCGAGGCGGCGATCGGTCCGCGAACGAAAGCGATTCTGTGCGTGCACCAGATGGGGATGCCCTGCGACCTGACCGCGATCGTGCCGCTGGCCCGGCGCCACGAACTGGCGGTCATCGAGGATGCGGCGTGCGCCATCGGCAGCGAGATCGCGTGGGACCGAGCATGGGAGCGAGTCGGACGTCCTCGGGGAGACGTCGCCTGTTTTTCTCTGCACCCTCGCAAGCTGCTCAGCACCGGCGATGGCGGTGTCCTCACGACGCGCGACGCGGCGCTCGACGGCCGGTTCCGCCGCCTGCGTCAGCACGGCATGACCGTATCCGATCGTTCGCGCCATCTATCACTCGAGGTGGTCGCCGAGCGATACGAGACGCTCGGCTACAATTACCGGCTGACCGACGTGCAGGCGGCCATCGGTCGTGAGCAGCTGAAGCGACTGCCGGTGGCGATCGAACGGCGGCGCGCGCTGGCGGCGGGATACGGGGCGCGGCTCGCCGATCTGCCCATCACGCTGCCGGCCGAACCCGCGTGGGGCCGGTCGAACTTCCAGAGCTACTGCGTGCGCCTCCCGAGCGGTTCTGACCAGCGCGGGGTGATGCAGCGGATGCTCGATGCCGGTGTCGCGACAAGGCGCGGCATCATGTGCGCGCATCGTGAACCCGCCTACCACGGCGGCGGGTGGCGTGCCTCCGGTTCGCTGATCGAGAGCGAGCGGGCGCAGGAGTCGTGCCTCCTCCTACCGCTCTTTCACGACTTGACCGATGCCGATCAGGATCGCGTCGCGCAGAGCTTGCGCGAGGCCTGCGCGCTCGCGGCGGTGACCTTATGACACGACTCACCGAAGTTCAACAGGCCCGGTCGTTCGGGCGGTCGGTCGGCCTCGTGCTGCTGCTGATCGGCCTCTTCCAACTGTGGCGCGGCCGTACGCTGCTCGGTGGCGTCATGCTGGCCGTCGGCGTTGTGCTCGTCGTCTTGGGGACGTTCGCGCCCGCCGCGCTCAGGGTCCCCAGCCGGTTGTGGTGGCGCTTCGCGACCGCGCTCGGCTGGGTGAATTCACGCATCCTTCTCTCGCTGTTTTTCTTCCTGGTGCTCACTCCGATTGGCCTCGTGTTCCGGTTGACGGGTCGCGATCCCCTCTCGCAGCGGGCGAAGGGGACCACGTGGTCACCCTTCCCTGGACGTCCCAGAGACCACTTCGAGCACATGTTTTGACTCGTGTGATCGGCATCGGCATGGGACGCGTCGTCGAGAGCGACGATCGGGCGCTGTACGGCCGATTGCTGCCGCTGGCTGCCGCGGTCAGCGCCGCCTACGCGTTCTCGCCGCTGAGCGTGATCGTTGGCGCGGCGATGTGTCTGCTGTTGCGCCGCGCCGCCCGCGGCCTCCAGGGAATGGAGCGGCGCTGGGTGCTTGGCGTCCTGATCACCGGGCTCGGCCTCCGCGCCCTCGCGTTGATCGGGCTCTTCGTGACCACGAATCCGTGGCGCGAACAAATCCAGGCGCTGTTCGGAGATGGGCATTATTCCATCCAGCGTTCCCTCTGGATCCTGAACGACTGGCAGGACATTCCGATCGGCCCGTGGTACCGGTTCAACGTCTTCGGCTACTACGCCGTGCCTTCGTTCGATCGCGTGCTGGCGGCCGTTCAGTGGTTCATCGGTCCGTCGCCGTACGCGCTGCCTCTCATCAGCGTCGCGGCGTTCTTCGCTGGAACCGTGTTGCTCTACCGGCTGGCCCGGCGATCCTTCGGGCCGGCTGCAGCGCTGACCGGGCTCGTCCTCCTCGTGTTCTGGCCGACGTTTTTCGTGTGGTCGATCTCGATGCTCAAGGAATCGGCCCAGCTTTTTTTGTACGCCGCCACGATTTCCGCCGCGGTCACGGCGGCCCGGATCGAGCGCTGGGGCGTTCGTGCCGCGCTGCTGGGCGTCATCCTTGCCGCCGCGTATCTGATCGCACCGTTGCGGGCGGGGAGCCACCTGATCCTTCTTGGCACTGTGGTGTTTGGCTACGCGTTCTCCGCGAGCCTCAGACGTTCGTCGGTCTTCGTCGCCCTCATCTCCTGCATCGTCGTCGGAGGGGCCCTGGCGGCGGGTCGTCCGTCGGTTCAGGCGCTCGTCCGGGGCGGTGTGTACTTTGCGATGGACCATCACATCGGCAACGTCAGGACCCCTGGCAATTCCTACATGGCGGCCGATCGGCGTTTCTACACCAATCGACGGTACTTCTCTCAGATCGCGCCGCCGACCTTCGACGAGTGCGTGCGCTTTCTGATCAGGTCCGCGGCGATGTTCGTGCTGGTGCCGCTTCCGGTGCACATCGTGAATTCCAGCGGGCTCGCGTTCGTGCCGCAGCAGCTGGCGTGGCTGCTCCTCCTGGCGTTTGCCTGCTGGGGCGCCTGGGTCGGTTTCCGGCGCGACCCGCTGCTGACGGGTATGTGTGTCGGCCATTGCCTCGCCGCAGCGGCCGTCATTGCTCCGAATAGCGGCAACATCGGCACGCTGATTCGGCACCGCGACATCATCGTGCCGCTCTCGGTTTGGCTGAGCGGCCTCGGCGTCATGGCGGCGCTCGGCACCATAGGTCGGACACACCATGCCTCTGATTGATGCTCGCGGACGGATCTTCGGCCGGCTCAATGTCATCGATGCGGCGCTCGTCGCATTCGTCCTGTTGCTTCTGCCGATCGGTTTCACCGCCGCGCGGCTGTTTCGTCTGCGGACGCCGGTGATCGATCGGGTCGAGCCGGCGGAACAGCCGGTCGGTCGGGATCGGCGGATTTCGATGCACGGCCACGACTTTCGACCGTTCCTGCGGGCGTTCGTGGCTCCCACCGGCAAGCCGTTTTCCCTGATCGACCGGGCGCGGGAGGGCGGGGAAGGCGTGGTTAGCGTTGAAACGCCGGAAGACATGGAAGTCGTGCTGCCGGACATCGCCGAGGGTGCATACGATCTCTATCTCTACGATGAGTCTCGCGAGGTCGCTCACCGGACCGGCGCCTTCGCATTGAAGACGCCGCCCGTTGTGGAGCAGATGCTCGAGGCGAAGGTTCGCTTTGTCGTGTCGCCCAACCTGGTCAATGTGATCAAAGCGGGCGATTCAGACGTGACCGAACCCGCGCCGATCAAGCTGGCCGACCCGCCGCAGCGTCCGGCCGTGTTGACGGCAGTACGCGTCCTCGGCCGCGGTCCCGCGATGTTCGAGATGATGCAGGTGCCCCACCGGGGCCGATGGTTCGGCCGGACGCAGCAGGACGGGATGGTGATCGACGCGAGCGTGACGATTCCCGCGCATCAGACGCGGGCGGGCATCTGGGAATACGCGGACCTGCCGGTCCGTGCCGGCGACCCGTTGTTCTTCCAGACGACCCGCTACTCGATCTCCGGGATCATCGACGAAGTGAACATCCCTGCTCACACCGGCGCGCCCCCCGCCGTTCCGAAGGCAGGCACGTGACGAACGTCATGGCCGCCATGCGTCGGCCGGTTGGCGCGGCGCTCGTGACGGCGGCGGCCGTCGCGGCGGCGTATTCGTTGTCGCCGCTGACGGTGATCTTTGCCGGCGTCATGGTCCTGCTGCTGAGGGCCGCCGTGCGGGGCGTGTCGGGTACTGAGCGGACGTGGGTGTTCGGCTCACTGGGGATTGCGCTCCTCATCAGGCTCGTCGCGCTCGTCGCGATCTACGTAACCACCAATCCGTTGCGCGAGAATTTCCAGGCGCTCTTCGGCGACGGGCGCTACTCCATCGAACGATCCCTTTGGATCCTGAACGAGTGGAACGGTGTGAGCATCGAGCCGCTGCGCTGGTTCGGTATCTACGCACACTACGGCACGATTGAATACGATCGTGCCCTTGCCCTGATCCAGTGGGTATTCGGACCATCGCCCTACGGGCTGACCCTTATCAGCGTGGCGGCATTTTTCGGCGGCGCCGTGCTGCTGTACCGGATTGCCCGGCCGACGTACGGTCCGGCAGCCGCGACGGCCGGACTCGTCGTGCTGCTGTTCTGGCCGACCTTCGTCATATGGTCTGTGTCGATGCTGAAGGAATCGGTCCACTTACTGCTGTCGGCCGTCGCCGTGACCGCGGCCGTTCAGGCGGCGCGCGTTCATCGCTGGCGCGAGCGTCTGCTGCTCGCCGCCGTGGTTGGCGCGGCCGTGTGGCTGATAGCCTCCGTGCGCGGCGGCAGCCGGCTGATCCTGATCGCGGCCTTTCTCCTCGGTTACGCGATCTTCGCGGGGGCTCGCCGTTCGGTCGTCATCGTCGCGCTGGTGGTGGCCGCCGTCATCAGATCGG
>Ga0209515_10008942_pt1 | contig 11536 bp, 9 predicted proteins | sample Subgroupgradi54m_FD_187454 | JGI IMG/M metagenome (GOLD analysis project Ga0209515, IMG submission 187454) | Subsurface groundwater microbial communities from S. Glens Falls, New York, USA - GMW60B uncontaminated upgradient, 5.4 m (SPAdes)... ... | reverse complement strand
TGCTCGGCGCCTTGTTCGAGTACGAGCTCGGCCGGCGCGGCGAAACGCTGAACATCCTCGGCGCGACCTCGGGCGACACCGGCAGCGCGGCCGAATACGCGATGCGCGGCAAACACGGCGTGAAGGGGTTCATGCTCAGCCCGCACGGCCGCATGAGCGCATTCCAGCAGGCCCAGATGTTCAGCCTGCAGGACGCGAACATCCACAACATCGCGATCGAAGGGGTGTTCGACGATTGCCAGGACATCGTCAAGGCGGTGTCGAACGACCTCGAGTTCAAGCGTGCGAACAAGATCGGCACGGTGAACTCGATCAACTGGGCGCGCCTCTTGGCGCAGGTCGTCTATTACTTCGCCGGTTATTTCCAGGCGACCAAGGCGAACGACGAAGAGGTGAGCTTCGCGGTGCCGTCGGGCAACTTCGGCAACATCTGCGCCGGCCATGTGGCGCGCACGATGGGGCTGCCGATCAAGCAGCTCGTGCTGGCGACCAACGAGAACGACGTGCTCGACGAGTTCTTCCGCACCGGCACGTACCGGGTGCGCTCCGGCGCCGAAACGCACGAGACCTCGAGCCCGTCGATGGACATCTCGAAGGCGTCGAACTTCGAGCGTTTCGTGTTCGACCTGCTGGGGCGCGACGCGGCGCGCACGCGTCAGTTCTTCAAGACCGACGTCGAAGACCACGGCTCGTTCAGCTTGAGCCGCGACGAGTTCGAGCGCATTCCGGGCTTCGGCTTCGTCTCGGGTTCCAGCACCCACGCCGATCGGCTGGCGACGATCCGCGACACCTGGCAGCGCCTGGGCCTGTTGATCGACACCCACACCGCCGACGGGCTGAAGGTGGCGCGCGAACACCTCGAGCCCGGCGTGCCGATGATCGTGCTCGAGACTGCGATGCCGGCGAAGTTCGCCGAGACGATTCGCGAGGCGGTCGGCATCGAGCCGGATCGGCCGGCGGCGCTGAAGGGCATCGAACAGCTCCCCAAGCGCTTCACAGTGCTGCCTATGGACGTGCAAGCAGTGAAGGCCTTCATCGCGGACAATGCGTAAGGACCGCGGCGTCGCGGCCCTCACCCCAACCCTCTCCCGGGAGGGAGAGGGAGCAGTACAAGGGCACATGAAGGTCATCGGTTTCAGCGGTTATTCCGGCTCGGGCAAGACCACCCTCGTCGAGCAGCTGATCGTCCGGCTCAAGCTTGCCGGCCAGCGGGTGTCGGTGGTCAAGCATGCGCATCACGACTTCGATATCGACCAGCCCGGCAAGGACTCGTGGCGGCATCGACAGGCCGGTGCGTTCGAAGTGGTGGTCGCGTCGGACCGGCGGCTGGCGAAGATCCGCGAGTACGAAGTCGAGGCCGAGCCGACCGTGCACCAGCTCATCGCCGAGCTGTACGAGTGCGACTGGGTGCTGGTCGAAGGCTTCAAGCACGCCGACCTGCTGAAGATCGAGGTCTGGCGTGCGGCGACCGGCAAAGCCGCGCAATACCCTTACGATCCGTACGTGGTGGCCATTTCCACCGACAGCCCCGGCGAGTTGCCGGTGCCGACTCAACTGCCGGTGCTCGACCTCAACGACGCCGACGCCGTCGCCCATTTCCTGCTCGGCAACCCTGCGCGTTATGAGTACCGTTCCCCACTCTTCGAGCCCGAGTCCGCGAGCGCCGATGCTGACGCTGGAGGAGGCGCTGCTGCGCCTGCTCCAGTCGGTCCGGCCGCGTCCGGCGGCTGAGGCCGAAACAGTCTCCACCTTCGACGCGCTCGGCCGGGTGCTGGCCGAGGACGTGCGATCGGCGATCGACGTGCCGCCGCGCGACAACACGGCGATGGACGGCTATGCGCTGCGCTGCGCCGACCTGGCCGAAGCCGGAGCGGTGCTGCCGCTGAGCCAGCGCGTTCCGGCCGGTGTCGTGCCGACTGCATTGCAGCCGGGCAGCGCGGCCCGCATCTTCACCGGCGCGCAGATTCCACCCGGTGCCGACGCGGTGGTGATGCAGGAGCAGTGCGAAGCGCTGGACGGCGCGGTGCGCGTCAACGCGCTGCCGTCGCCCGGCCAATGGATACGCCGTCGCGGCGAAGACGTAGTGGCCGGCGCCGTCGTGCTGGCCAAGGGCGACCGGCTCGCGCCGCAGTCGCTCGGCCTTGCGGCATCGGTCGGCGCGGCGACGCTGCGGGTCGCGCCGCGTCCGCGTGTGGCGCTGTTCTCGACCGGCGACGAGCTCGTGATGCCGGGCGAGCCGCTCAAGCCGGGCGCCATCTACAACTCGAACCGCTTCACCTTGCGCGCGCTGATCCAGGCGCTGGGCTGCGACTGCACCGACCTCGGCATCGTGCCCGACCGGCTTGACGCGACACGCGAGGCGCTGCGCCTGGCCTCGCGAGGCCACGATCTGATCCTCACCTGCGGCGGGGTGTCGGTCGGCGAGGAGGATCACCTCAAGCCCGCCGTGCAGGCCGAAGGCCGGCTCGACCTGTGGCAGATCGCGATGAAGCCGGGCAAGCCACTCGCCTTCGGCGAAGTCAATCGCGCCGGCGGCGGCACCACCTATTTCATCGGGCTGCCGGGCAACCCGGTGTCGAGCTTCGTGACCTTCGTGCTCGCGGTGCGGCCGGTGCTGCTGCAGTTGCAAGGCGCGCGGGTGCTCGAGCCGGGCGCGATCACGCTGCGCGCCGACTTCGATTGGCTGAAGCCCGACCGTCGCCGCGAATTCATGCGGGTGCGCCGCAACGCGACTGGTGGGCTCGATCTGTTCGCCAACCAGAGCTCGGGCGTGCTGACATCGGCCGTGTGGGGCGATGGCCTGCTCGACAACCCACCGGCGCAGGCGATCAAGAAGGGCGATCCAGTGCGTTACCTGCCGTTTGCCGAGCTGCTGTCATGAAGCTGCAGGTGCGCTACTTCGCGTCGCTGCGCGAGGCCCTCGGCCCGCTCGATGCAGTCGATGTACCGGCCGGCACCACGCTCGGCGAGCTGCGCGACCTGCTGATCCAGCGCAGCCCCGAACACGCCGCCGCACTGGCTCGTGGTCGCGCCTTGCGCTGCGCGCTGAACCAGGCGCTGAGTGACGAGTCGGTCGTGGTCCCCGAGGGCGCCGAGATTGCGTTCTTTCCGCCGGTGACCGGCGGCTGAACCCTGCTCACACGATGAACCCGCCGCGTGTGACCATCCAGACCGAAGACTTCGACCTGTCGGCCGAGGTCGCGCGGCTGCGCGACGGCGATTCGGGCGTCGGCGCGGTGGCAGCCTTCGTCGGCACCGTGCGTGACCGCAACGACGGCCTGGGCGTCAGCGCGATGGAGCTCGAGCACTACCCCGGCATGACCGAGCGCGCCATCGAGGCGATGATCGACACCGCGCTGCAGCGCTTCGACATCCGCGCCGCGCGGGTCATCCACCGGGTCGGCCAGTTGCAGCCGCAGGACCAGATCGTGCTCGTGGCAGTCACCTCGTCGCACCGCGGACAAGCCTTCCAGGCCTGCGAATTCCTGATGGACTATCTGAAGACCCAGGCCCCGTTCTGGAAGAAGGAACACACGCCGCAAGGCGCGCGCTGGGTCGACGCGCGCGTGTCGGACGACGCCGCGCTCGAGCGCTGGGGGCTGGCCAGCGGGAACGCCAAAGGCTGACCCTCGCTGGTCGTCATCCCGGCGAACGCCGGGATCCACTCCATCAGGATGCGCTTCCCGACGAGTGGACCCCGACGTTCGTCGGGGTGACGGTGTTAGTTAGGGTCTGACGACCAGCTACCCGGCTGCGTCCTTCGCATCCGGGTTGACCACACCGAACTTCGCCGGCATCTGCGCATAAAACACCCGCGCCCCTTCGCGCTGCACCAGGTCGAGCAACTGCTGCGCTTCGGCGTCGCTGACGATGAATTCCACCTCCACCGTGAGCGTTCCGGCGAGCTCGAAGAAGTGGTCCTCGTGCAGCTGGTGGCGGCGCCCGAATCCGGCCATCGCGCGGAACGCCGAGCCGCCGCGGATGCCCAGCTGGTTGGCCTGCTCGAGCAGCCACTCCCAGAACAGGCGGCCGTGGCAGCGCTGGTTCTCGTGGATGTAAAAACGCAGCAGTGAGCCTTGCATGACAGGTTCTCCAGAACTCAGGCGCGCGCCCAGATCGCCGTCGCGATGCCTGCAAACGTCAACAGCACCGAGCCGACGACATGGGCGGCCACGGCTCCCAAGGCCCAGCTGAGCCGCCCCTGCTGCAGCAGCACGACGAGCTCGGCCGAGAAGGTCGAGAACGTCGTCAAGCCGCCGCAAAACCCGGTGATCAGGAACAGCCGCCATTCGGGCGCGATGGCCGAGTAGGAGGCGAAGAACGCGACGCCCAGCCCGATGATGTAGGCGCCGACCCAGTTGGCCAGCAGGGTGCCGGGCGGGATCGCCGGCCAGAGGATGTTGAGCCGGTTGCCGAAGCCCCAGCGCAACAAGGCGCCGAGCGACGCGCCAAGCGAAATGGCAAGCACCGATTTCCACATCAACCTATCCTCGTCCTCATTGGTCGGGCATTGTCTTGAAATTGCGGCGTGGCGCCCAACTTCCCCCTGATCGGAGGATTATCCCCATGCGAATCGACAAACTGACCACCAAGTTCCAGGAAGCCCTCGCCGACGCGCAGAGCCTGGCGCTCGCGCGCGACAACCCCTACATCGAGCCGGCCCACCTGCTGACGGCGATGTTGACGCAGGCCGACGGGCCGAAAGCGCTGCTCGCCCGGGCCGGCGTCAACACCACGAAGCTGCAGTCCGCCGCCGAGGCCGAAGTGAACAAGCTCCCGCAGGTGCAAGGCGGCGAGCAGGTCCAGCCCGGTCGCGACCTGGTCGGTCTGCTGCAGACGGCCGAAAAGGAGGCAGGCAAACGCGGCGACCAGTTCATCGCGAGCGAGATGTTCCTGCTCGCGCTGGCCGACAGCAAGAGTGCCATCGGCACACTGGTGCGCGACCACGGCCTGACACGCAAGGCGCTCGAAAGCGCGGTCGAGGCGGTGCGCGGCGGCGAGAAGGTGAACAGCGCCGAATCAGAAGGCCAGCGCGAGGCGCTGAAGAAATACACGCTCGACCTGACCGAGCGGGCGCGCGCGGGCAAGCTCGACCCGGTGATCGGGCGCGACGACGAGATCCGCCGCGCGATCCAGGTGCTGCAGCGGCGCACCAAGAACAACCCGGTGCTGATCGGCGAGCCCGGTGTCGGCAAGACCGCGATCGTCGAAGGGCTGGCGCAGCGCATCGTCGCGGGCGAAGTGCCCGATTCGTTGAAGAACAAACGGGTGCTGGTGCTCGACATGGCGCTGCTGCTGGCCGGGGCCAAATACCGGGGCGAGTTCGAGGAACGTCTGAAGTCCGTTCTGAAGGAAGTCGCGCAGGACGAAGGCCAGACCATCGTCTTCATCGACGAGTTGCACACGATGGTCGGCGCCGGCAAGGCCGAAGGCGCGATCGACGCCGGCAACATGCTCAAGCCGGCGCTGGCGCGCGGCGAGCTGCACTGCATCGGCGCAACGACGCTCGACGAATACCGCAAGTACATCGAGAAGGACGCCGCGCTCGAGCGCCGCTTCCAGCGCATCCTCGTCGGCGAGCCGACGGTGGAGGCCACGATCGCGATCCTGCGCGGGCTGCAGGAAAAGTACGAGGTTCACCACGGCGTGGAGATCACCGACCCGGCGATCGTCGCCGCGGCCGAGCTGAGCCACCGCTACATCAGCGACCGTTTCCTGCCCGACAAGGCGATCGACCTGATCGACGAAGCAGCGGCCAAGGTCAAGATCGAGATCGACTCCAAGCCCGAAGCGATGGACAAGCTCGACCGGCGCCTGATCCAGCTGAAGATCGAGCGCGAGGCGGTGAAGCGCGAGAAGGACGAAGGCTCACGCCGGCGCCTGTCGCTGATCGAAGAAGAGATCACGCGGCTACAGCGCGAAGCGGCTGACCTGGAAGAGATCTGGAAGGCCGAGAAGGCGGCCGCGCAAGGCTCGGCGCACCTGAAGGAAGAGATGGACCGCACCCGCACCCAGATCGAGGAATGGAAGCGCAAGGGCGACTTCAACAAGGTGGCCGAGCTGCAATACGGCAAGCTGCCCGACCTCGAAAAGAAGCTGAAGGACGCGCAGGCCAAGGAGGCCAAGGGGGCAGGTGCCGGTAAGCCGCACCAGCTGCTGCGCACGATGGTCGGCGCCGAAGAGATCGCCGAAGTGGTCGCGCGCGCGACCGGCATCCCGGTCGCCAAGCTGATGCAGGGCGAGCGCGACAAGCTGCTGCAGATGGAAGCCAAGCTGCACGAGCGGGTGGTCGGGCAGGACGAGGCGATCACGGTGGTGGCCGATGCGATCCGCCGCTCGCGTGCCGGCCTGTCGGACCCGAACCGACCGACCGGTTCGTTTCTCTTCCTCGGCCCCACCGGGGTCGGCAAGACCGAGCTGTGCAAGGCGCTGGCCGGCTTCCTGTTCGACAGCGAAGAGCACATGATCCGCCTCGACATGAGCGAGTTCATGGAGAAACACTCGGTCAGCCGCCTGATCGGCGCGCCGCCCGGCTACGTCGGTTACGACGAGGGCGGCTACCTGACCGAAGCGGTGCGCCGCAAGCCCTACAGCGTGCTGCTGCTCGACGAGGTCGAGAAGGCCCACCCGGACGTATTCAACGTGCTGCTGCAGGTGCTCGACGATGGCCGGCTGACCGACGGGCAAGGCCGCACCGTGGACTTCAAGAACACGGTGATCGTGATGACCAGCAACCTCGGCTCGCACCAGATCATGCAAATGGCCGGCCAGAGCAGCGAGCTGATCCGCGACGCGGTCTGGGTCGAGGTGAAGCAGCACTTCCGCCCCGAGTTCCTGAACCGCATCGACGAGGTGGTGGTGTTCCACGCACTCGACAGCAAGCACATCGAATCGATCGCGAAGATCCAGCTCAAGGTGCTGGAAGCGCGGCTCGAGAAGATGGACATGAAGCTCGACGTGTCACCGCAGGCGGTGCACGAGTTGGCGAAGGTCGGCTTCGACGTGGCCTTCGGTGCCCGGCCGCTGAAGCGCGCGATTCAGCAGCGCATCGAGAACCCGGTGGCCAAGCTGATTCTCGAAGGCAAGTTCGGGCCGAAGGATGTGATCCCGGTGGGGGTGGACGGTGGCGAGTTCGTGTTCGAGCGGACGGTGCATTGAGCGTATTTCCCTCTCCCCCTGGGAGAGGGAGCAGACGGAGCGCTACGCGCTTTCCTCGAAGATGGCATCCATCCGCATGATCTGCAGCCGCGCCAGCGTCAGGTTGGCGTGGGTCTTGTCGAGCACCGCGTGCAGCGCGAGGCCGGTGTGCTTGGGCACGGCGCGCAGCACCAGGTGATGCGCGCCCAGCGTGATCGCCGCTTCGGGCAGGGCATGGCCGAGGCCCAGCGTGCGGCTGGTCGTCAACATTGCCGCCAGCAGCTCCGAGCCGTGCTCGGCGAGGTCGGCTGCGCCGGGGCTGGCGCCGGCATGCAGCAGGTCGCGCCCGCTCGCCACTTCGAAGATGCAGACGCTGACCATGCCGGTCAGCTCGCTCAGCTGCTGCACATAGCGTGACAAGGCGTCGCGTGGCACCGCGGCGCGTGACGCGGAGCCGGGCAGCGCAGGCATCGGGCGCAGCGGCAGCGGCTCGGACAAGCGTGAAGGGCCCGGCGCGGAAGGCGCGGGCACCGGCTCGCGGGTGGCCGGCGCAGGCCAGGGTGCGCGGGTGCTCTGCGGCGGCATGGGCCGGCTCGTGGGTGCCGGCGCCGTGCCGCCGCTGCGCAGCTCCTCACGCAACCGCGACCAGGTGCTGCTGATGAAGTTCCAGGCGTCTGCCGGGCGCGCCACCTGCGGCGTCGTGCGAACGCTGACGCCGGTGCCGCGCGACAGCTCCATGCCCTGCGTGACCAGCGCGTTCGCGGCCGACAGCGGCAACAGCAGCATGTGGCGATTCGGCCACGGGCCGGTGATCATGTCTTCGTGCAGCGGCTTGAACACGCCGCTCACCGAGTGCCCCGGCACGTCGCCCACCATCACGACGCCCAGCGTGCTGAACGCGAGCAGCATGCGCGCGATGGCATGGCGCGATGATGTTTCGGCGTCGGCCTCGGTCGAGTAGATGCGCAACAGGCTGCCGTCGGAGCTCGGAAGCTCGACGAATTCGATCGTCGCCAGCGTGTTGCCATAACCCTGGCGCCGGATCGCCAGGTGCTGGACCTCGCGTTTGCTGGCCGCCGCCACGCCGGCCAGCAGTTTGCGGGTCGAACGTGTCGCGACGTCGTGCAGCGCGATGAATTCGGGGTGCAGGTGCTCGAATTGCTGCTGCAAGGCCGGCCCGGCGTCGCAGGAGACGAACAACTCGTGCTGGTTGGTGCCGACCTGGCGTCCGATGTCGTGGACTTCGGCGGCGTCGAGGTACTCTTGTTCATCGCGCGCCAGATGGGTTTGCGCGCGCGTGGCTTGCCAGCCATCGGGCGGTGCCGGCGTTCCCGCAGGGGCTGCGCCCTCGGCGGCTTGGGTCGGGATGGTCATGGTGCTTTTTCCGTTACGACCTGGGGCCGCACTGCCTATCTCGATAGCCGCAGTGTAGTGGCTCGATGATTCCATGCCGCCAGGCAGGCCGCCATCCCTTATCGGAAGGACCGAGCGAAATCCTGCACGGCCGGCGGGGTGGCGTCGATAGAATGAAACCGTCCCCCACCGACACCAGCTCCATGACCCGAACCGAAGCGGCAACATCGAAAGCACCCGTGGTCATCGTCGGTGCCGGGCTGGCCGGGCTCACCGTCGCCTTGCACCTGGCCGAACATTGCCCGGTGGTGGTGCTCGCCAAGCGCGACCTCGAAGAGGGCGCCACCGCCTGGGCGCAAGGCGGCATCGTCGGGGTGCTGGGTCTCGACGACAGCGTCGAGTCGCATGTGCGGGACACGCAGGATGCCGGCGCCGGCCTGGTCGACGAACACACCGCACGTTTCATCGCCGAGCACAGCGCCGAGGCCGTCGAATGGCTGGTCGAGCGCGGCGTGCCGTTCTCGCCCGACCCGACCGGCCCGATGGGCCTGCACCTCACGCGCGAAGGCGGGCACGCGGTGCGGCGCATCGCACATGCGGCCGACGCCACCGGCAAGGCGATCCACGACGTGCTGCTCGAGGCGGTGCGCCAGCACCCGCGCATCGAGCTGCGCGAGCGCTGGATGGCGCTCGACCTCATCACCTCGCGCCACCTGAAGCTCGAAGAGGCGCCGCATTGTTATGGCGTCTACGCGCTCGACATCGACCGCCAGCGTGTCGAAACCCTGCCCGCGACCGCGGTGGTGCTGGCCACCGGCGGCGCCGGCAAGGTCTACCGCTACACGACCAACCCCGACACCGCCACCGGCGACGGCATCGCGATGGCGTGGCGCGCCGGTTGCCGCGTCGGCAACATGGAGTTCATCCAGTTCCACCCGACCTGCCTGTACCACCCGCAGGAGCGCACCTTCCTGATCACCGAAGCGCTGCGCGGCGAGGGCGCGCACCTGCTGCTGCCCGACGGCACAAGGTTCATGGGCGCGCACGACGAACGCATGGAGCTCGCGCCGCGCGACATCGTCGCGCGTGCGATCGACTTCGAGATGAAAAAACACGGTGTCGACAACGTGCTGCTCGATGCGACGCACCTCGGCGAGCTGTTCCTGCGCGACCACTTCCCGACCATTTACGCGCGCTGCATGGCGCTCGGCATCGACATCGCGCGCCAGCCGATTCCGGTGGTGCCGGCCGCGCACTACACCTGCGGCGGCGTCGTCACCGACCTGCACGGCCGCACCGATCTGCCGGCGTGTTACGCGGTGGGCGAGACGACCTACACCGGGCTGCACGGCGCGAACCGGCTCGCGAGCAACTCGCTGCTCGAATGTGTGGTGCTGGGGCGCACCTGCGCCAGCGACATCCTGGAACGCGGTGCGCGCGCGATGCCCGAGCTGCCGGCGTGGGACGAGAGCCAGGTCGAAAACGCCGACGAGCAGGTCGTGATCGCGCACAACTGGGACGAGCTGCGGCTCTTGATGTGGAACTACGTCGGCATCGTTCGCACGACCAAGCGGCTCGAGCGTGCGCTGCACCGGATCAAGCTCTTGAAGACCGAGATCGACGACTACTACGCTAACTTCCGCGTCAACCGCGACTTGCTGGAATTGCGCAACCTGGTCGATTGCGCCGAGCTGATCGTGAGGTCGGCGTTGATGCGACACGAGAGCCGCGGGCTGCACTACAGCCGGGATTTTCCGCACACGCTGCCGGTGAGTTTCCCGACGGTGCTGCTGCGGGCGCATCGGAACGGGAAGAGGAAGCCGAAGGCGTTCGGGTTGAGTGGTTGAGCGAGGGCGCCGGCATCCTCAATTGAGTGGAGGAAACGGCGACCCTGGCAGAGCGTCTGGACGACCCCCGTAGATTTCCCGGGGGGCGCTTGTTCGCCGACAACTACGCCGACTTTCGTGTTATGTGCGACCCGCTGGCACGGTATGTTTCAGTGAATTTGCCGGGCTTATCGTGACGTCTCGCGCTGCTGCGCGATGAAGCACGACGTCTGCCTATCCGGCCATGTAAAAACTGGCAACTGCAAACTCTTACAGCTGTCGGAAACCCGCTCCCCCATTCGAGGGTGCTACGGGCACGATCAGCGCCCGTACATTGCGAATCGCCATTCGCACACAACAAGCAGCAAAGCTGTTCCGGGGGGGATCTTGCAATACCAACCCAATGCGGCTCATGCGCGAGCCGAGAGCGCCCCTGCGAGTGTCGATGCAGACACTTTCGAGTCGTCACCCGGACGCGCCGCGCTCGCTGCTCTGTGCCTCATCGCGCGCCTGCACCACATCGCTGCCGACCCGGCGCACCTGGCGCACCAGCTCGGCTGGACCGCAAGCCATGAGCCCGGCACCGACGACCTGCTGCTCGCGGCCAAGCACATCGGCCTCAAGGCCAAGCTCAGCCGCACGACGATCGAACGCCTGACGCTCGCGCCATTGCCGGCGCTCGCCCTTCTGAAGGATGGGGCGGGCCAGCCACGCATCGTCGTTCTCGCCCAATGCGACGGCCAGCGGGTGCTGTTCCAGGACCCGAGCGGCGCGATGCAAGGCGGCCGCCCGGTGATCGAGCCGATGAGCGTGTTCGCCGCCCAATGGACCGGTGAGCTCATCCTCATCACCAGCCGCGCCTCGCTCGCCGGCGCTCTCGCCAAGTTCGACTTCAGCTGGTTCATCCCGAGCCTCGTCAAGTACCGCCGACTGCTCGGCGAAGTGCTGCTCGTCTCGCTGTTCCTGCAGTTGTTCGCGCTCGTGAGCCCGCTGTTCTTCCGGGTCGTGATGGACAAGGTGCTGGTGCATCGCGGCATGACCACGCTCGACGTGCTCGTCATCGGCCTGGTGGTGGTCGTCGTCTTCGAGAGCGTGCTCACCACCTTGCGCAGCTACGTCTTCAGCCACACGACGAGCCGCATCGACGTCGAGCTCGGTGCGCGGCTGTTCCGCCACCTGGTGAGCCTGCCGCTCGCGTACTTCCAGGCGCGCCGCGTCGG
>Ga0209515_10008941_pt1 | contig 11537 bp, 10 predicted proteins | sample Subgroupgradi54m_FD_187454 | JGI IMG/M metagenome (GOLD analysis project Ga0209515, IMG submission 187454) | Subsurface groundwater microbial communities from S. Glens Falls, New York, USA - GMW60B uncontaminated upgradient, 5.4 m (SPAdes)... ... | reverse complement strand
GGGCGCTGGCGGGTGAGACGGTCACCTACGAAAGCCGGCTGCCCTATCGCGACGGCCCCGCGCGCTACATCATGGCGACCTACGTCCCGCACGTCGACGGCGGGGGGCAGGTCCGAGGCTTCTACGCCCTCGTCACCGATCTGACGGCGCGCAAACAGGTCGAAGAAGAACTGCGCGCCAGCGAGTCGCGGTTCCGAGCGATGACCGAGGCGTCGCCGGTGGGCGTCTTCGTGACAGACCTCAACGGCGACTGCCTCTACACCAACCGCGTCTATCACCAGATCAGCGGGCTGAGCCAAGAGCAGGCGCGCGGGCAGGGGTGGGCCGGCGCGATCCATCCGGAGGACCGCGAGCGCGTCCGCCGCGAGTGGTACGACTTTGCCAAGGACCACGGCGTCTATCATTCGCAGCATCGCTTCATCCGTCCCGACGGGACCATGGTCTGGGCCAGCGTCAACGCCGCGGCGATTCGCGATGGCGAACACATCGGCGGCTACGTGGGCACGGTCGAGGACGTGACCGAGTCGCGCCGGGCCGAGCAAGAGCTTCGGCGGCGTCTGGACCAGTTGCAAACAATCTACCGGATGACCGACGCCGTCAGCCGCGCCACCGCGGTCGAGGAGATCTACGAGGAGGCGCTGCAAGGCCTGCAGCGCGCGCTGAAAGCCGACCGCGCCGCGGTCCTGCTCTTCGACAATGACAGGGTGATGCGTTTCAAGGCGTGGTGCGGGCTATCCGACAGCTATCGCCGCGCGATCGAGGGGCACTCCCCGTGGACGACGGACACCAAGAGCCCCGAGCCGATCCTCGTCTCCAACCTCGATGAGGATCCCTCGCTGGCCGCGTTCCGCGAGACCATCCTTGCCGAAGGCATCCGCGCGCTGGGCTTCATCCCGCTGGTGTCGCACGGCAAGCTGCTGGGCAAGATGATGATCTATTACGACCAGCCGTACCGCTTCCGCAAAGAAGACGTCGAGCTGGCGCAGAACATGGCCAACCACATCGCCTTCGCGATCGAGCGCAAGCGCGTCGAGGACGAGGTGCAGTCGCACCGCGAGCGGCTGGAGACGATCCTCACCAACGTGCCCGGCGTCGTGTGGGAAGCGTGGGGCAACCCCGATTCAACGACGCAGCGGATCAACTTCGTCAGCGACTACGTCCAGACGATGCTCGGCTACTCGCTGAAAGAGTGGCTGGCAACGCCGAACTTTTGGCTGCAGGTCGTGCATCCCGACGATCAGGAGCGTGCGGGCAAAGAGGCCGCGGCGATTTACGCGGGCGGCAAGGGCGGCGTGAGCGAGTTCCGATGGCTGGCCAAGGACGGCCGCACGGTGTGGGTCGAGGCGAGATCGATGGTCGTCCGCGATCATCTCGGCCGGGCGGTGGGCATGCGCGGCGTGACGCTGGACATCACCGACCGGCGGTTGACGGAAGAGGCGCTACGGGACAGCCGCGCGCGGCTGTCCGGCATCATCGGCTCGGCGATGGATGCGATCATGACGATCGACGCCTCAGGACGGATCATCGTCTTCAACACGGCCGCCGAGCGGATGTTCCGCTTTCCCGCCACTCGCGCCATCGGCCAGTCGATCGAACGATTCATTCCCGAGCGTTTTCGCAAGACCAGCCTCGACGGCGCCGAGGCCGGGGACAACGGTCACGGCAGCCTCTTGCTGGGCACGCCCATCGGGCTGAGGGCCGACGGCGAGGAATTTCCGATCGAAGCGACGCTGTCGCAGGTCGAGGCTAGCGGCCAGACGTTCTACACCGTCATCATCCGCGACGTGACCGAGCGGTTCCGCGCCGAGCGGCGCGTGGCGGCCCACCACGCGGTGACGTGCATCCTGGCCGAATCATCCAACATTCGTGATGCGTCGGCGCGCATGTTGCAAACGGTCTGCGAGACGCTCGGCTGGGACCTGGGCGCGTTTTGGAGCATCGATGGCGACGCGCAGGGCCTGCGCTGTGTCGAGTTGTGGCAGCGCGAGAATCGAGGCGCGAAGGAGTTTGAGGCGGACAGCCGGCAGCGGATCTTCACGCCGGGCCGCGGCCTGCCGGGGCAGGTCTGGGCGACCGCGCAGCCATTGTGGATCGCCAACGTCGTCGAGGACGGCAATTTTCCCCGGGCGCCAATCGCGGCGAAGGAAGGGCTGCACGGCGCGTTCGCGATTCCCGTCATCCTCGACGGCCGGGTGCTTGGGGTCCTGGAGTTCTTCAGCCACAGCATCCAAGAGCCGGACCAAGACTTGCTGCGGATGATGTCGACCATCGGCAGCCAGATCGGCCAGTTCATCGAGCGCCGCCGCGTCGAGGAGCGCATCAAGTCGTCGCTGGCCGAAAAGGACGTGCTGCTCAAGGAGATCCATCATCGCGTGAAGAACAACATGCAGGTGATCTCCAGCCTCCTCAGTTTGCAAGCCGACCAGATCACCGACGCCAAGATGCTGGAGCTCTTCGAGGACAGCCAGCACCGTATCCAATCGATGGCGCTGGTGCACGAGAACCTGTATCAGTCCAGCGACCTCTCGCAGGTGAACCTGGGCGAGTATCTGCGCGGGCTGGCCGAGGAGCTGTGGCGTTCGTACGGATCGCGGGCCGAGACCGTTCGGCTGGTGTTCCAGGTCGACCAAGTACTCGTCGGCATCGACACCGCGATTCCGTGCGGCCTGATCGTCAACGAGTTGGTCTCCAACGCGCTCAAGCACGCGTTTCCCGAGGGGCGCAGCGGCGAGGTGCGCATCCGGCTGCGGCGCACTCCGAAGGGGCAGGTGTTCCTCGCGGTGCAGGACACCGGCGTCGGGCTGCCGACGGAGTTCGACCTCAACACCGCCGAGTCGCTCGGTCTGCGGCTGGTCAACACGCTGATCGAGCAGCTCGACGGGACGCTGGAGCTGGATCGATCCGAGGGCACACTGTTCGCGGTGACCTTCAGTGGGCTGAAGCACCAGGGCCGGATGGCCGCCGTCGAGGCCACGGTGACGGGCCACAGCGGATGACGCGCTCCAAGCCGACGATCTTGGCGGTCGAGGATCTGCGCATCGTGGCTCGCGACCTGCAGATGCGGCTGAAGCGCATGGGCTATTACCGATGGTAGGTCGCCCTGGCCGCCAATGGCGCCGAGGCGATTCGATGCGCCGAGGAGCTGAAGCTGATCTGGTGTTGATGGGCCTCGTCCTGGATGGCCGCATGGACGGCATCGACGCGGCCCGCGCGATCCAGGAACGGCTCCGCATTCCGATCGTCTTTCTCACCGCGCACGCCGATGACGACACCGTGCGGCGCGCCCAATCGTTGGGCCCGGCGGGCTATCTGCTCAAGCCGTTTCATGACCAAGAGCTGCACACGGTCATTCAACGGATTCTGACGGCGCGTCAGCAATCGGTCGAGCCGCCATGATCCCACGCCAGGAGCGTGGGCCGTTGCCCGATCGGCTGCTGCTGTTTGACGCCGTCGAAGAAAGCCGAACCCGCCGACCACTGCCATCTCGATAGAGCCGGCGGCCAGACCGTGCTCCTGCCAATGGCGTTCGGCCGGCGGCCTTTTTTCGACTGTGACTCGAACCAGTCTCATACATGCCCACGTGAGTGATAACGTGGCTCAGTGGCGAAGTGGCCGCGTCGCAGTCACCGTGCCACGTTGCCACCCCTGCGCGTATTGATGAGGTGAGTTCTGATCCTCCGACTTCCGAAATAGCGCTTGACACAGGTATTACCTGGTATTATCCTCACCGTCGCCATGCGCAGCAAAGCCAGCCCCCCGAAAAGGACTCAGGAAGTCGTCACCTTCAAGGTCGACGCCGCGCTCTTGCGGTTGATGCGCGGCATGCCCAACCGGTCGGATTTCATCCGCACCGCGTTGCTGGCAGCGTTGAACAACCTCTGTCCGCTGTGCAAGGGCACCGGGATGCTGGGCCCCAAGATCCGCGAACACTGGGACGAGTTCGCCAAGGACCACGGGGCCGAGCACTGCAATGACTGCCGTGAGCTGACGATCGTGTGCCGGGACGAGAAGGCCTAACGCGATGCGACGCGTGATGGAATGGGCCAAGCGCCGGACGGCCGGACGCGCGACGCATCTACTGCTCGGCGCCGGCCTAATCGCGCTGATGCTGACGTTGGGCCTGCCGCATCGGCACAGCGACCACGCCGACGCGTTTGACTCCTCGCATCAATGCCAGCTCTGCAAGATCCATCACAGCGCGTCTCCGATCGTGCCGGCCGTCGCCGACGCGTTGCCCGCTCAAATCACCGTGCTCGCACGGGGGCAGCCGTTCCATCAGGCGCCCCGTGCTGCGGCGGTTCGTACGTTCGCCGCTTCTCGCGCTCCGCCTCGACTCGCCTAAGTCTGCACCCTCGCGCGATTGAGATCGCTGACTGACTTCCTTGGCGTCTCTGCGCCCACATGAGAACCATGCAACCGAAGCGTCGGCTTCAACCACCTGAGTGATCCGTCAGTGCGTATAGAGCCGACCGCCATCGAGGAACCCGATGCCTGTGCTGGAAATTGCTGATCTGACCAAACAATTTGTCGCGCCGGACGGATCCATCACGCGCGTGCTGGATGTGCCGCAGTTTTCTCTGGGCGAGGGCGAGCAAGTCGCCTTGGAGGGAGCCAGCGGGTCCGGCAAGACGACGCTGCTGCACGTGATCGCGGGCATCCTCCAGGCGGATGGCGGTTCGGTGTCGATCGGCGGCCGGCAGATGCTGTCGCTGACCGAGCCGAAGCGTGACTGGCTGCGCGCCTCCTCGATCGGCTACGTGTTTCAGACCTTCAACCTGCTGCAGGGATACACCGCGCTGGAGAACGTGCTGCTCGCAATGGCTTTCGGCCGGGGGATCGATGCGTCGCTGGCCAGGTCGCTGTTGAAGCGCGTGGGTCTTGCGGACCGCATGGCGTATCGCCCACGGCAGCTCTCCGTCGGACAGCAGCAGCGCGTGGCGGTCGCGCGGGCCCTGGCCAACCGCCCGCGACTGGTGCTGGCGGATGAGCCGACCGGCAACCTCGACGCGCGCCACGCCTCTGAAGTGCTGGAGCTGATCCGATCGATTTGCCGCGAACATCACGCCGCCCTCCTGTTGGTCAGCCACGACCGTGAGATGCTCAAACGATTCGATCGCGTGGTGCCGCTAGCGCAGCTCAACCGCGCCCTGGCGCCGGCCGTGAAAGAGCCCCAGCGATGAGGCAGGGCGTGAGCGTCTGGCAGGCGGTGGGGTTGATCGTGCGGCGCAGCTTGCGGCAGCACGCGGTGTCGACGGCGATCACGGCGGCGTCGGTCGCGTTGGCCGGCGGGCTGGTCTTCGCGGTGTTCAGCATCAAGCGGCAGGCGTATGAAGCGTTCACCGGCGGCGCGACGGGATTCGACGCGGTGCTCGGCGCCCGCGGCAGCCAGTTGCAGCTGGTGCTCAACACCGTCTTCCACTTGGAAACCTCGCCCGGCAATCTGCCGTGGACGATGTATCAGCAGATCGCGAAGGACCCGCGCGTGGCGCGCGCGATTCCGTACGCGGTCGGCGACAACTATCGCGGGTTTCGCATCGTCGGCACGACGCCGGAGCTGTTTCAGGCCGCGGGCGACGCGCGAGGCCGGCCGCTTGCCGTGGGACAAGGCGGCCGATTCTTCGAGGCCTCGGGCCGCGACGCGGTGATCGGCAGCGTTGTGGCGCGGCGGGCGGGCTTGCGCGTCGGCTCGACGTTCCATCCGTATCACGGCGTGGTCTTCAGCGAGCGGATGCAGCATCAAGAGGAATACACCGTCGTCGGCGTGTTGCAGCCGTCGAATACGCCGGCCGACCGCGTTGTCTGGATCCCGATCGACGGCGTCTTTCGCATGTCGGGCCACGTGTTGCGCGGCAGCGGGCAGGAGTTCACGCCGCAGGGCGGGCAAGAGATTCCCGACGAGCACAAGGAAGTCAGCGCGGTGATGCTCAAACTCAAGAGCCCGCAAGCGGGCTTCGCGCTAGAGCAGACGATCAATAAGCAAGGCAAGGTCGCGACGCTGGCCTGGCCGATCGGCCGCGTCATGGCCGAGCTGTTCGACAAGATCGGCTGGGTCAATCGCGTGCTGGCGCTGGTCGCGTATCTCGTCGTCGTGGTCGCGGCGGGCGCGATCCTGGCGAGCATCTACAATTCGATCAACGAGCGACGGCGGGACATCGCGATCCTGCGAGCGCTCGGCGCGCGGCGGCGAATCGTGTTCCTGTCGATCGTGCTGGAGGCGGGCGTCATCGCGGCGATCGGCTCCTTGCTCGGATTCGTCGTGTACGCGGCGATCCTCGGCGTCGCGGCGGTGATCGTCAGGGTGCAGACCGGCGTGGTATTGGACGTGTGGCGGCTGCATCCGGTATTCGTGCTGGCCCCGATGGGCATGACGCTGCTGGGCGCGCTGGCCGGTATCGTCCCCGCGATCAAGGCGTATCGCACGGATGTCGCGGAGGCGCTGGCGCCTTTGTCGTAGGATTTTTTTCTATGCACGCATCGCGAAGCCGACGGCCCGCAGAACTCATGAGAGCGCACGGAACTTGCCTTGGCCTCATCCTTGGACTGCTGATGACTCATCAAGCAGTTGTCTCCAGCCATGAGCATCGCGCGCCGCACGGCGGCTCGCTGGTTGAGTTGGGCGAGGAATTCGCTCACGTCGAGCTGGTCCTGGACGCGGCGAGCGGGCAGCTAAGCGCGTACGTCCTCGACGGAGAAGCCGAGGAACCGGTGCGAGTCACGCAAGACCGGCTCGCGTTGTCGCTGACGCCGCGCGGGCCGGGACAGCACCCGATCGCGCTCGAGCTGCGCGCCGTCGCGAATCCGCTGACGGGCGAAACGATCGGCGACACGTCCGAGTTCGGCGGACGGTCTGAGACGTTGCGCGGGACGCAGGCGTTCGAGGGCGTCTTGGCCGAGCTGTTCGTGAAGGGTGAGCGCTTCGAGGCCGTTCCGATCCGTGTTCCAGTAGCTGAGATGATTCCCGACTCGGGAGCAGGGCCATGAGCGTCGAAGCCAGTTCGGACAAGTCGGCTGCTTGGTTGGCGACGCTGTCGTGGCCGCGCAAGGTGGCGTTGGGCGCGGTCCTACTCGGATGCCTTGTCGTGTTGGGGTTCGTGGGCCGCGTCATCGCGGGCGCCGCGTTCGGGTGGGGCGGCGATGCCAGCGTCGAGACGCCGCAGGCTGACGCGATGCAGCCGCCGTTTCCCACCGTTCGCCGGTCCGACCAAACGTATCAGCGGATCTCGTTTACGCTGCTGGGCGGTTATGGCTGCAGCATTCCGGACGATCTGTGGCAGCAGCCGAAGGTGGCCGCCGCCACGATCGACGCGAAGATTCCTCAGGTCGTGCGGGACCTCGACGGCCAGCGCGTGAAGATCGAAGGGTTTATGCTGCCGGTCTTGGGCGAGATCGACAAGGTGCCGGGCTTTGTCTTGCTGGCCAACCAGATGGGCTGCTGCTTCGGCATCACGCCGCCGCTGAACTGGTGGATCGACGTGACGATGGCCGGGCACAAGACCGTGCGCGTGCGGCGCGACGAAGTGACGGCGGTCTATGGCACGCTGCACATAGGACCGCTCATCGGAAGCGGCACGGTGGAGAGTCTCTATCGGCTTGACGCGGATGCGGTCGAGCGCGGCCGATGAGCGACCGATCCTCGGGTGATGCATGATAAGCCGCGACGAGACGCTCGATCGCGATGCAGCCGGCGGGCCTTGGTCGCTTCGCGCGGGCCGTATCGCCTGGCTCGTCGTGGCGACAGGTGGCGTGGCGCTGTTGGCGAGCTCGCATCGATCAATCGGCAGGCAACAGCAGATGCGCCGGCGAGTGTTGCAAGCTGCGGTCAAAGCCTCAGCCTCCGCTGTGGTTGCGCCGACAACGCCGGCGTCGAATGGGCCAGGCGATCAGCGCCACGCGGTCGCCTCTCCGTCGGAGAAGCCTCAGTCGGAGCCGCTGATCCACCGGTATCATCGAGACTATCTCCAGGTGTCGTTTGATCGGCTGGCCAGTTACGCGTGCGACGCGCCGGAGGGCGTTGAGGAAGATCCTCACACGGCGATGCGCCGGCTGGCCGCGCTCATCCCGGCTTCGCTCCGTGCGCTCGACGGCCGCTCCGTCGCGGTCGAAGGCTTTATGCTGCCGACGATGGCGAGTAAAGACCGCGTCACCGGCTTCGTCCTGCTGAAGGATCAGATGGGCTGCTGCTTCGGCATCGCTCCCGCGATGAACGGATGGGTCTTCGTGACAATGGCTGGCCACAAGACCGTCGAGCCGACGATGGATGTGTCCATCACCGTCTACGGCACGCTCAGCGTCGGTCCCGCGCCGGCTGGTGAGGCCGGCATGAGTCTGTACCGGCTGGTGGCTGATGGCGTCGAGGCACCCAAGCCGCCAAGCGTCTGGACGTTTGGCAACTAATCGCCGCGTTCATCCCCATTGAAAACTCGACTTGATCCTCCGCCGAGCCGTGTTATCATACAAAAAATCATAACACGATGGCTTCCGTCTCCCGCTTCGGCGTCTCCCTGGATCGCGGTCTCCTGCAGTCGCTTGATCGATGGCTGCGGGCCAAAGGCTTTGCCAACCGCTCGCAAGCGATCGCGGAGTTGATCCGCCACGCGCTAGTCGGCGAGCAGTGGCGCAAGGGAGAGGGAACCGTCGTCGGCACGGTCACCCTCGTGTACGATCCCACCCACCACGTCCTCAGCCACACCTTGACCCGGACGCAGCACGCCAGCCACCATCACGTGCTCTCATCCCAGCACGTCCATTTGGATGAGCGCAACTGTCTTGAAGTGGTGGTGCTCAAGGGCACGCCTCGCCAAGTGCAGGAGATTGCCGACCACCTGCGCGCGCTCAAAGGCGTCAAGCACGGCCAGTTCATCATGACCACCACCGGCCTGTCATGACCGCCTCCTCTCCGGCCCTGCTGTTGTTGACGGGCATCGTGCTTGGCATGCGCCACGCTTTCGATCGTGATCACGTCGCGGCCGTGACACACTTCATCTCGCTGGAACCCGATCCGCTCAAGAGCGCCTGGTTCGGCGTTCGCTGGGCGTTCGGCCATTCGGTGATGGTGCTGCTGCTGGGCTCGCTGATCCTGATGCTCCACCTGAAGTTCGATCCGGCCTTTGAGCGCTATGCCGAGCTGGCCGTCGGCATTACGCTGGTCGGGCTGGGGCTGTGGCGTTTGGTGCTGCTGTATCAGGAGCGCCGGCACGTCCACAAGCATCTGCATCGGACCAAGCAGCACGCGCATGCGCACTCGCACGAGCCGGGCCGCGAGCACGTGCACTGGCTGGCGCCGACGCTGGTCGGCATGGTCCACGGTGCCTCAGGGACTGCCGAAGTGTTCGTCTTGATCCCGATTACGCTGATCAGCACTACGTGGCTGGCGTATCTGTACATCGTCCTGTTCAGCCTCGGCTGCGCCCTGACGATGGGCAGCTACGGCTACCTCGCGGGGCGGTTCTATCAGGGTGCCAACCATGTGGGCCAGCGCATCTATCGCACGCTAGTGATCATCACCTCGCTGTCCGGGCTTGTCCTTGGAACGATCTGGATCGTGAGAAATTTCTGAGTCGCTATTTTTTGGGTTATCGTGCTACGAAATATAAAATAGTAACACACAACAGAGAGGCAGAAGGGCAGCGCGATGCGAATTGAACAGCGAGGTGTTGACGGAGGATGGCTGCGAGGCGTGAGCGTCTTGACGGGAGTGCTCTGGCTGGTGCTTGGCAGTGGGCGCGTCATGGCGGAAACGGAAGACGGTTCCGTCACGCGGCTTGCACCGATCACCGTCACGGGCGAGCGGCCGATGTCCGCCTCGTCGGAGGTGCTCGTGCCGCAGAAGGACTTCGAGCTGCGGCCGCAGGGACGGCCGGCTGATCTGCTGCGCCTGTCGTCGGGTCTGGCGATCGCGCAACACGCCGGAGGCGGCAAAGCCGACCAGACCTTCGTGCGCGGCTTCGACAACGACCACGGCACCGACATCGCCATGTACTTTGACGGCGTGCCGATCAACATCCGAAGCCACGTCCATGGGCAAGGCTACGCCGACCTGCACTTCCTGATTCCGGAAACGCTGGAGCGCGTCGAGGTCGCCAAGGGTCCGTACAAAGTCGAGCAGGGCGATTTCGCGACGTCGGGTTCCGTCAACTTTGTGCCGCGGCAGGCGATGACGGAAAGGATGGCCCAGACCGGCTTCGGGCCGTTCGACACGCAGCGCCACGTGACGGTGATGTCTCCGATCAAGACAGCACAGGTCAAGACGCTCTCCGCCTTTGAGCTGTATCACACGGACGGGCCGACGATCAACGATGAGAAGTACGATCGCTTCAACACGTACCAGCGCGTGAGCTATGCGCCGTCGGAGATGCTCGACGGCAGCCTCGGGTTCGGCTACATGACCGGCAAGTGGCACGGCTCGGGCCAGATTCCGTTGCGGGAGGTCGAGGTCGGGCGGCTGGACCGGTTCGGCTCGATTGATCCGTCGGAAGGTGGCGACAGCCAGCGCCTGATGGCGACCGCGCAAGCGGGTTGGCAGCCATCGGATGCGCAGCGCGTGCAAACGCAGTGTTACGCGCAGCAGTACGCGCTGGACCTGTTCTCGGACTTTACGTTCTTCGCCGAGGACCCGGTCCACGGCGACGGCATCGAGCAGCTCGACGAGCGCTGGATCTACGGCTCGGACACCAGCTACCGCGTGACCGGATTTCCGATGGAGCGCGAGACCACCGGCACGCTGGGATTCCAGACGCGCTGGGATCGCGGCAGCGTGATCCTCGCCAAGCAGCAGGCGCGCGTCCGTCTGTCTGAGACGGACGATGTCGATCTTTCCGAAGTGTCGTACGGCCCGTACGTGAAACTGGAGAGCCAGGTCGCGCCGTGGCTGCGGGCCGTGGCGGGCAGCCGGGTTGATGTCTATCACTACCGCGTCAACGACCGGCTCGGCTCGACGCTCAACGGGTCCGAGACCGATTGGGTGCCGAGTTTCAAGGGCAACCTGATCTTCGGACCGTCGTGGGGCACGGAGTGGTTTGCCAATGCCGCCAGCGGGTTCCATTCCAACGATGCCCGCGCCGTAGTGCTCAATCCCGAGGCGGACACGCTGCCCAAAGTGGCCGGCTATGAGCTCGGGATGCGCAGCCGGCAGTTCGATGACCGGGTGGAGATGACCGCGTCGCTGTGGCTGTTGAACCTCCAGAGCGAGCTGGTCTTCGTTGGCGATGACGGCGGCACGGAGGCCAAAGGGCGCACTCGACGCTACGGCACCGAGCTGGGCGTTCGCGTCCATCCACTGGAATGGCTGTCGCTGGGCAGCGACCTGACGCTGGGCAAAGCCTACTACACCGCGACGGGTGAAGCGGTGGCCAGGGCGCCTCGGCTGACGGCCAGCACCGACGCGACGGTCCGATTCCCGTGGGGACTGGAGTCGAGCCTCGAGATGCGGCATCTCGGGACGCGATGGCTGACCGAGGATCGGAGCTGGCAAGCGCGGGGCTACACGGTGTTCGACTGGACCAGCCGCTTTCGGCCTCCGCAACCCGGGTGGCATCATG
>Ga0209515_10008939_pt1 | contig 11537 bp, 9 predicted proteins | sample Subgroupgradi54m_FD_187454 | JGI IMG/M metagenome (GOLD analysis project Ga0209515, IMG submission 187454) | Subsurface groundwater microbial communities from S. Glens Falls, New York, USA - GMW60B uncontaminated upgradient, 5.4 m (SPAdes)... ... | reverse complement strand
GCTGGAGGCGGCGCTCGCCGACGCCGCGCGGCTCGAGGCGGGCGCGCGCGGCCTGGCCTTGACCCTGGGCCGGACGCTCGAGCTGGCGCTGCTGGTGGAGCACGCCGCGTGGTGCAAGCGCAGCGGCGCGGCTGGCGCGGCGCGGGCGGCGGCGGCGGCGCGGCGGCTGGCCCGCAATGGCGTCGAATCGATCGTGGAGCTGGACGCTGCGGATGCGGCGCTGCTAAGTAATCCCTCGTGAAGAAGGACGTTTCGCGGGGGCGCGTTCGGCGCGTCGCCATCCTGGTCGGGGTGCTGGTCGCGCTGGGCAGCGCGCTGTGGTTGACCACGTTCCGGCGCGACACGTCGCGCGAGCTGCGCGCGGCGGCTTCGGCCTTCCTGACCCGCCTCGGCGACGGCCGGGCCAGCGAGGCCTACGCGCAGGCCGCCGATCAGCTGCGCGCCGAGGTCGATCATGGCGTGTTCCAGCTCATGGCCGACGACCTGACCGAGGCGGCGGGCAAGTTCAAGCGCATCGGACGCGTCGAGACCTCGCAGGTCAGCCACGACGCCGAGGTCACCAGGGCGACCTTCGTGGCCGACGCGGCATTCGAGAAGCGCGAGCTGCCCGTGGCGCTGACCCTGGTGCACCGCGAGGACGGCTGGCGAGTGGCCTCGTTCCTGGTCAAGTACCCCGACGACATGTGGCCGGCGCCCGACGCGGTCGCGCTGGCCAAGGACAGCACGCAGTTCATGAAGTGGCTGGCCGAGGGCGACCTGGGCGCGATGTACGCGCGCTTCTATCCCGACGTGTGGACGACCTGGAAACCCTCCAAGTTCGAGGGTGACATCGAGCGCCTGCGCGGCGGCTGCGCGGGCCTGCACGCCGACCTGCCCACGGTCGTGGGCACCAACAGCGCGGGCATGACCCTGGTCGAGGTGCGCACGACCTGCGCCAGCGGCGATGCCTTCGTGACCCAGCTCAAGTGGTCCTGGCTGCACGGCAAGTGGAGGCTGCTCGGTCTGACGTTCGCCGCCACCAGCGTCAAGGACGCGCCTTCCCCTCCCCCGTAACTCCTACGCCCCAACAAAAAGGCTCTGTCTCTGCGCCTCTGCGCCTCTGCGCCAAAACGCTCTCTCGCGCGCCTGGTGTGGCCTAACGCGGCTTCCGCGGCGCCATGGGCGGCGTGTACACGCGCGGATCCTCCGGCCACGCGTGGCGCGGGTACTTGCGCATCAGCTCCTTGCGGATTGCCGGGTAGTGTCGATCCCAGAATCCCGCCAGGTCGGTGGTCACCTGCACCGCGCGCTGGTTGGGCGCGAGCAGATGCAGCACCAGCGCGACGCGTCCGCGTGCCGCGCGTGGCCCGTCTGACATGCCGAAGAAGTCCTGCAGGCGCGACTCGATCCAGGGCGGCTTGCCCGGCTCGTACTGCACGCCCACCTGGCGTCCGCCCGCGAGCGCGACCCGCTCGGGCGCGAGTTGGTCGAGCGCGCGCCGCTGCTCGGCAGTGAGCTGCTCCCACAGCGCGTCGTGCAGCGGCGCCGTGCCCAGCTCGGCGAACGAGCTGGCGCCGCGGCAGCGTTCGCGCAGCGCCGCGGCCAGCGCCGCTTCGTCGGGCGGCGTGAAGCCAGCGTCGGGTGCGGCGCTGGCCAGGAAGGCGAGCCGGGCGCGCAGGCGGGCGAGTGCGGCGCCACCGTCGCCACCGCCGAAGCGTGCGGCACCTGCGGCCAGGGCGGCCTGCGCCAGCACGCGCGCGGCCTCGTCGGCGTCGGCGTCGCCGGGCGCGCCGATCTTCTCGTCGAGAACGATCTGATCGTAGCTCAGGCGTTCGACCCGCTCGACGCGCTCGCTGCTGGCATTCCAGCGCAGCTCGCGGGTCTCGCGCAGGGCGTCGGGCGCCACGTCGATGAGCCAGTCGGCCTCGATGGCGGAGGCCGCGCGCACCTTGGGTCGCGTCGACGCGGGCGCGCCGCCCTGCACGCCGCGCTCCTCCACGTCGACGACCACGAGCAGCATGGCGTCGCGCACCACGCTGGCGTCGGAGAGCTCGGCGGTGCCGCCGGCGGCGAGCAGTAGGTCGGGCGCGCCGGCGCGCCGACGCCTGGCCACGCGATCCGGGAAACCCGCCAGGATGGCCACCTGCAGCTCGTGGTCCGGGTCGGCGGGAGGCGGCACGCGGCGCGCCCCGCGGCCCACGAGGCGCTCGATCTGCCGGCGCGCACGGTCGACGTGGAAGTAGGCCTTGGGCTCGGCGCGGAAGCGTTCGAGCGCGTCGAGCAGGTCGCTCGGGCCCGACACGGCCTCGCGTCGTCCGCCGCCCGGGCCGCCGCCGCGCCCGCGCTCGGCCTTCTCGCCGCCCTCGCCCAGCCACGCGGCGATGACCGCGGCGTCGTCGCCCACGCCGCGCGTCTCGGCCTCGACGATCATGCGCGCCAGGCGCGGGTGGAGCGGGAACTCGAGCAGGCGGCGGCCGATGCCGGTGAGCGCGCCGTCGGCCCCCACGGCGCCCAGGCGCGCGAGCAGCGTCTCCGCCGCCTCCAGCGACGCGGCGGTGGGCGCCTCGAACCATTCGACCGTGCGCGCGTCGCGCACGCCGGCCGCGTGCAGCTCGAGCACCAGCTCGGCCAGGTCCACGCGACGAATCTCGGGTGCGTCGTGGGCCGGACGGGTGTCGAAGTCGTGCCGGGTGTACAGCCGGATGCAGCGTCCGGCGCGCGTGCGGCCGGCGCGGCCGGCGCGCTGGATGGCCGAGGCCTGCGAGATCTTCTGCACGCGCAGCGAGGGAATGCCGGTCCAGGGCGAATGACTGGCCACGCGCGCCAGGCCCGAGTCGACCACCGCGCCCACGCCCTCGATGGTCACCGAGGTCTCGGCCACGTTGGTCGACAGGATCAGCTTGCGCCGGCCCGGCGCCGGACGCACCGCGCGGTCCTGCTCGGCGGGCGGCAGGTCGCCGTGCAGCGTGACCAGCATCAGGTCGTGGCGGGTGGCGAAGTCGGCGCACGCCCGCTGCGCGCGCCCGATCTCGGCCGCGCCGGGCAGGAACACCAGCACGTCGCCACCGGCCGGATCGTCGACGACGAGCCGCTTCACCGCCGCGGCCACCTGCACGTCGAGGTGCCGGTCGTCCGGCTGCGCCGCGTGCTCGATGGCCACATCGAAGCGCCGCCCCTCCGAGCGCACGCGCGCCGCGCCCAGGTACTTCGCCACCGGCTCGGCGTCGAGCGTCGCCGACATGACGACGATCCTCAGATCCGGCCGCGGCCCCCGTTGTAACCGGCGCAGGAGCGCCAGGGCGAAGTCGCCCTGCAGGTGCCGCTCGTGGAACTCGTCCAGCACCACGGCGCCCACCCCGCGCAGCGTCGGATCCGAGACCAACCTTCTCGTCAGCACGCCCTCGGTCACGAAGCGCACGCGCGTCCTCGCGCTGCCCACGTCCTCGAACCTGACCGTGTAGCCGACGACGCCGCCCGCCTCTTCGCCCCGCTCTTCCGCCACGCGCCTGGCCGCCAGCCTGGCCGCCAGCCGCCGCGGCTCGAGCACGATGATCTCGCCCTGCACCTCCGTCAGCAGCGCCGGCGGCACGCGCGTCGTCTTGCCCGCCCCGGGCGGCGCCTCCAGCACCAGCGTGCCGACCTCGCGCAGCCTGGCGATCGCCTCCGGCAGCACCTCATCGATCGGCAGCGGCAGAGGGGACGGTGTTGCCAATTTAACTTTCGGCCCGAACGTACTGGAATTGCTGGAGTGGAGTGCGCATCCGAGCGGGAGTGTCCTGCGACGGCGAACGAGGTTTCGCGGGCTTACACGCGAAAGTTAAATTGGCAACACCGTCCCCTAGTCGTGCGTGAGCTTCTTGTACTTGATGCGGTGCGGGGTGGAGTCGCCGCCGAATTCCTTCTTCTTCCAGGCTTCGAAGTCGGTGTAGCCGCCCTCGTACCAGAGGACCTTGGACTCGCCCTCGAAGGAGAGGATGTGGGTGGCGATGCGGTCGAGGAACCAGCGATCGTGGCTGATGATGACGGCGCAGCCGGCGAAACCGAGCAACGCCTCCTCGAGGGCGCGCAGGGTGTCGACGTCGAGATCGTTGGTCGGCTCGTCGAGCAAGAGGACGTTGCCGTGCGACTTGAGCAGCTTGGCCAGGTGGACGCGGTTGCGCTCGCCGCCCGAGAGGTCCTTGACCTTCTTCTGCTGGTCGGCGCCCTTGAAGTTGAAGTTGGACACGTAACCGCGCGAGTTGATCTTCTTCTTGCCGATCTCGATGATCTCGGCGCCGCCCGAGATCTCCTGCCACACGCTGTTGTCGCCGTTGAGCGTGTCGCGGCTCTGGTCGACGTACGAGAGCACGACCGTGTCGCCGACGCGCATCTTGCCGGCGTCAGGCTTGTCCTGCCCGGTGATCATGCGGAAGAGCGTGGTCTTGCCCGCGCCGTTGGGCCCGATGATGCCGACGATGCCGCCGCGCGGCAGCTTGAAGGTCAGGTCCTCGATGAGCAGGCGCTCGCCGAAGCCCTTCTTGAGCTGCTCGGTCTCGACCACCACGTCACCCAGACGCGGCCCGGGCGGGATGTAGATCTCGACCGCCTCCTCGCGCTTCTCGCTGTCCTCGGAGAGCAGCTTGTCGTACGCGGCCAGACGCGCCTTGCTCTTGGCCTGGCGCGCCTTGGGCGACGAACGCACCCACTCGAGCTCGCGCGCGAGCGTCTTCTGCCGCGTCGACTCCTGCTTCTCCTCGTCGTGCAGACGCTTCTTCTTCTGCTCCAGCCACGACGAGTAGTTGCCTTCCCACGGGATGCCCGCGCCGCGGTCGAGCTCGAGGATCCACTTGGCCACGTTGTCGAGGAAGTAACGATCGTGGGTGATGGCCACCACCGTGCCCGGGTACTCGCCCAGGAACTGCTCCAGCCAGGCCACCGACTCGGCGTCGAGGTGGTTGGTGGGCTCGTCGAGCAGCAGCAGGTCGGGCTTCTCCAGCAGCACGCGGCACAGGGCGACGCGGCGCTTCTCGCCGCCCGACAGCGTGGTCACGTCGGCGTCGCCGGGCGGGCAGCGCAGCGCGTCCATGGCGATCTCGAGCATGCGGTCGAGCTCCCAGCCACCGCCCGCGTCGATGGCGTCCTGCAGCCTGGCCTGCTCGGCCAGGAGCTTGTCCATGTCCGAATCGGGATCGGCGAACTTGTTGTTCACCTCGTCGAAGCGCGCCAGGAGGTCGCGCATCGGCTTGACCGCCAGCTCGACGTTGCCCTTCACGTCCAGCGTCGGATCCAGCTGCGGCTCCTGCGGCAGGTAGCCGATGCGGATGCCGTCAGCCGGCGCCGCGTCGCCGACGAACTCCTGGTCGACGCCGGCCATGATGCGCAAGAGCGTCGACTTACCGGCGCCGTTGCCGCCGATCACGCCGATCTTGGCGCCCGGGTAGAAGGAGAGCCAGATGCCTTTTAGGATCTCCTTCCCCATGGGGGTGAACTTGCGGAGATCCTTCATGGTGAAGATGTACTGGTGGGCCATGGCGACTGCGGAGTGTACCTAGTCGGTAGGGCGCCGCAAGGGCGAGCGAACGGAGGGAGAAATCAGCGGCCGATCGGCAGCCGGATCAGCGGCCGTTGGGACCGAAGCCGCCGCCGCCGGTGACCGCGCCGATGCCGGCGCGCAGCGCGCCCAGCGCCTCGACCAGGCCAGCGATGCGCGGCCGCCACGAGATCTGGATGTGGTCGTCCTGCACCTTGATGTCGCGGATGATCAGCACCGGCGTGACCACGCCCAGGAGCGTGTGCACCTTCGGGTTGGACGCGATCTTGGGCACCTTCATCAGGTCGATGACCAGGCGGTCGTCCTTGGCCTCGACCAGCGCCGCCGGGCGCTTGGGCATGAAGTTGGCCAGGTTGCCCGGCTTGGACAGGTCGAGCGCGCCCGACTTGAGCAGCGCCGCGATGGGGCTCTGCCCGCCGTCGCCGATGACCTCCATCCTGACGTCGGAGAGCCGCACCGACACGCGCAGCTCCTCGGGCGACAGACGCAGCTCGTCGATGCGAATGGCCGCGTTGGCGCGTACCTTGGTGCCCATCAGGTCGAGCGTGGCGCCGAAGGTGATCGCGGGCGGCTTCTCGCCGATGACGACGTCCTGGGGCGCCTTCTTGTTGGGCGGCGAGTTGGCCACGAACCAGCGCAAGACGTCGAGTGGCACCACGGCGCGGAAGCCGGCGGCGTGACGGGCGACATTGATGATCTCGGTGGGGTTCCGCTTCAGGTAATCGAAGCCGGCGCGAAGCGCCGCCAGGGGCGAAGGCATGCGCGGTAGCCTATCACAGGCTCATTCGCGGGCGTCTGGCTCACTTTCCCTCGCAGACGCCGGCGCGTACCGCGTGGCGCGCACACGCCCAGGCGCTACAACCTGGGCGTGCGTTTCTTCACCATCGGGCACGGCACGCGCAGCCTGGACGACTTCCTGGCCACGCTCGCGAGCGGGCCGGCCACCCAGGTCGTGGACGTGCGCAGCTTCCCCGGCTCGCGTCGCAATCCTCAGTTCGGTCGCGCCGCGCTCGCCACCACGCTGCCCGCGGCCGGCATCGCGTACCACTGGCTGCCGGCGCTGGGCGGCCGCCGCCGCAGCGACCCGGCCGCGTCACCCAACCCGGCCTGGCGCGAACCCGCCTTCCGCGCCTACGCCGATCACACCGATTCGCCCGAGTTCGCGCGCGGCCTCGACGAGCTGCTCGCGCTCGCGGCGCAGCGCCCGACCGCCTACCTGTGCGCGGAACGCCACCCATCGAGCTGCCACCGGCGCATCCTCTCCGACAAGCTGTGGAGCCTCGGCCACGAGGTCATCCACCTGCTCGACCCGGGCCGCGTCGAGGCGCACGAGCCGCCGCCCTTCCTGCGCGTCGACGGCGCGCACCTGCGCTACGACCTGGGCACGCAGGCGGAGCTGCCCTTGCTGATGAAATGAAGTAGTGCGCGAGGTGGTCGCGCGGGTGGCCTACTGGCCGTCGCAGGTGGGAGCGGGCGTGACGCACTTGCTGGTGCCGCTGTCGCACTTGCCACCCTTGCACTCGCTGCTGTCGACGCAGTCGGTGCCGTCGGCCTTGAGCGTGGCGCACTTGCTGGTGCCGTTGTCGCAGTAGCTGCCGTCCTTGCACGGACCCGAGCAGGACTCACCGTTGCCCGGCACTGCCGCGCAGTGACCGTCGGTGGCCGTGCCGCCCGACGTGCCCTCGCAGAACGAGTCGGTGCCCGAGCAGTCGGTTTCGGCGGCGCACGCGCCACCCGCGGCGACATTGCCGACGATGGCCACGTCGCAGGCCGCGCTGACGGTGCCGAAGTTGTCCGGATTGAACTTGGTACACGCGGCGGAGTCGAGCGCGTCGAAGCACTCGCCTGCCTTGTCGGCGCTGTAGGTGGCGCGGCTCGCGGTGATCGACGCGTGCGCGTTCTTGAACACGAACTGCGCGGCCACCGGCGTGAGCTGCGTCTCGCACGCGGCCGCGTTGGCGGGCGCCCCACCGGGGAAGAACTGCATGAGCTCGGCCGTGGTGCAGCACTCCAGGAGCTTGGCGCACACCGAGTGGGCGAAGCGCGCGTCGAGCTGCTCGATGGGAACCGGGTTGCTGCTACCGCCACCGCCGCAACCGCCCGCGCCGAACAGCCCCAGCGCCAGCACGGCCGCATTCAAGATAGACATATTGCGCATAGGAGTCTCCCTCTGCCGCCAGTGCGGCACCTGACCAAATGAGGGCCGAATCCTAGACAGAAGTTTGAGGGGAAAGGGAAGGAAAACGCCGCGCGGACGGCGGCGGTAAGGAAGGCGAGTCAGCTCACGTCTTGGCGCGCGGCGCGCTACATGCCGGCGACGCGGCGGGCCAGGTTGCCGTGCTCCTGCCAGATGCCGGCGGGCGTGTGCTCGCCCAGCTTCTCGAGGAACTCGTGCTGCAGGTGCACCGCCTCGTACCACTCGAGCGGGTCGACCTTGAGCAGCTGGTCCATCGACGCGCCGGGCAGGTTGAGCCCGGTGACGTTGATGGCGCCCGGCGCCGGCAGGTAGCCGACCGCGGTCTCGACCGCCTCGCCGCGACCCTCGCAGCGCTCGAGGATCCACTTGAGCACGCGCAGGTTGTCACCGAAGCCCGGCCAGATGAACTTGCCGTTCTCGTCGGTGCGGAACCAGTTCACGCGGAAGATCCGGGGCGGATTGGTCAGCTTCTTGCCCACGTTCAGCCAGTGCGCGAAGTAGTCGCCCATGTTGTAGCCACAGAAGGGCTGCATGGCCATCGAGTCGCGGCGCAGCACGCCGACCTTGCCGGTCGCGGCGGCGGTGGTCTCCGACGACAGCGTGGCGCCCAGGAAGGTGCCGTGCTGCCAGGAGAACGCCTCGTAGACCAGGGGCACACGCCGCTGCCGGCGCGCGCCGAACAGGATGGCGCTGATGGGCACGCCTTCCGGCTTCTCCCACTCGGGCGAGATCGACGGGCACTGCCCGGCGGGCGCGGTGAAGCGCGAGTTGGGATGCGCGGCCTTCTCCTCGCCGCCAGGAGCCCACGGCCGGCCCTGCCAGTCGAGCATGCCCTCGACGGGCGGCTCGTCGTGACCCTCCCACCACACCGTGCCGTCGGGCTTGAGCGCGACGTTGGTGTAGATGGTGTTCCTGGCGATGGTCTTCATCGCGTTGGGGTTGGTCTTCAGGCTGGTGCCGGGCGCGACACCGAAGAAGCCCGCCTCGGGGTTGATGGCGTACAGGCGGCCGTCGGCGCCCGGGCGCAGCCAGGCGATGTCGTCGCCGAGCGTCTCCACCTTCCAGCCCTTCATGGTCGCGGGCGGCACCAGCATGGCCAGGTTGGTCTTGCCGCACGCCGACGGGAACGCACCGGTGATGTAGTGCTTCTTGCCCTCGGGCGAGGTGATGCCGAGGATCAGCATGTGCTCGGCCAGCCAGCCCTGGTCGCGGCCGAGCGCGCTGGCGATGCGCAGCGCCAGGCACTTCTTGCCCAGGAGCGCGTTGCCGCCATAGCCCGAGCCGATCGACCACACCTCGTTCGACTGCGGGAAGTGGCAGATGTAGCGCCGGTCGGGCGACAGGTCGCCGAGCGAGTGCAGGCAGCGGGTGAACTCGTTCGAGCTGGCCAGGTGCTCGAGCGCGACCTTACCCATGCGCGTCATGATGCGCATGTTGAGGACCACGTAGATCGAGTCGGTGATCTCGACGCCGACCTTGGAGAAGGGCGAGGCCGCCGGGCCCATGAGGAAGGGCACCACGTAGAGCGTGCGACCCTTCATGCTGCCGCGGAAGAGCTCGGTCAGCTTGGCCTTGGCGTCGGCGGGCGCCATCCAGTTGTTGTTGGGGCCCGCGTCTTCCTTGTTGTCGGGACAGACGAAGGTGAGGTGCTCGGTGCGCGCCACGTCGGTCGGGTGGCTGCGGTGCAGGTAGCAACCGGGCATCTTCTCCTGGTTGAGCGGGATGAGGACACCGGTGCTGACCGCCTCGGCGGTCAGCCGCTGCCGCTCCTCTTCCGAACCGTCGCACCAGACCACCTGGTCTGGCTTACAGAGGTCGGCGATCTCGTTGACCCAGCGCGAAACGTGCTCGTTCTTGGACATGTCTGGCAGGCTCCCTTTCGAGAAGTCCAAAAACTCTAGCCATGGTCAGCCGGGTCAACAACAAGGTGCGCCGAAGTGCGAGCCCGAAAAAGCGGTGTCGCAATCTTGCGAAACCAATGGATTATTTCTGACGGGAGTCGACGTTTTTCGATAAGTAGATAAACTTATCGCATTCTTGAATATCTGGTGACATCGACGGCGCGGCGCGAGCTGCTGCGCGTGCTCTGGCGGGACGGCGCGACCGGCACGGTCAGTGAGCTGGCCCGGCTCGCCCATGTGGCGTTTGCGTCGGCGTACCGTGAGCTGAGCGGCATGAAGCAGGTCGGCCTGGTCACCGTCGAGCGCAGCGGCGGCGCTTCGGAGGTCTTTCGCGCCAACCGCGCCAGCCCGGTGGCGACCGCCATCGAGCAGCTGATGGCGCAGGGCGCGCGCCGCGGCGGTGCCGCGCGCAAGGAGGCGCCTGCCGACGACGACGAGCTGCGCCGCCGCTTGCGCACGCTGGGCGCGCCGCTGCTCGTGGACGCCGCACCCGCGCGCGGCGCGCCGCCCGCGGAAGTGACGCTGGCCGAGGGCGCGCGCCTGGCCCGGCGCGACGCGACCATCGCGCGCGTCCTGCCCGTGGTGCTGTGGCGGCAGCGCGAGCAGCTCGACTGGGATCGTCTGCGCCACGAGGCGCGCCGCGTGGGCGAGAAGCACGCGGTCGGGCTCATGCTCGAGCTGACCGCCGAGCTGGCCGGCGAGCCGCGTCTGGCCGAGGAGGCCGCGCCGCTGCGCGACAAGCGCGTGCGCAAGCTGCACGATTTCTTCCTCGGCCAGAAGAGCGTGCACGAGCGGCGTCTGGCCGAGCTGCACACGCCCGCGGCCGCACGCCGCTGGGGCTTTCGCATGAACCAGGACCTCGACAGCTTCGCCAGCACCTTCCAGAAGGCACGGGATGCGTCGCTTCTCGCCGGCTGAGCTGGAGAAGTACTTCGAGGCCGTCGACGCGCGCCTCGATGCCGAGGCCAGCGCGCTGGTCATCGGCGGCGCCGCGGCCGCGCTCGCCTATGGCGTCGGCCAGGTCACCCGCGACGTGGATCTCTTCCACGCCCCGTCGCCGGCGCTGGCCTCGGCGCTCGAGCAAGCCCGGCGCGACACTGGCCTCGACATCCTGGCCGGCGCCGCGCCGCGCGCCGAGTTCCCGCGCGGCTTCGAGGCGCGCCTGCGCCCGGTGCTGTGGTGGCTGCGGCGCCTGCGCCTTCGTGTGCCCGACCCGGTCGACCTGGCCCTGGGCAAGTTCCGCCGCGCCGCCGAGTCGGACCTGCAGATGGTCGAGGCCATCGCGGCCGCGCAGCCGCTCGACTTCGACGTGCTGCTGGCGCGCTACCTCTTCGAGGACGACGCCGCATCGACGCGCACGGCCGTCGCCGATCTCGGCTTCCTCGCCGGCATCGGCCGCCTGCACCCGGACCGCCTCGCCGAGGCCGAACGCTCCCTGGCCAAGCGGCGTGCGAAGCGATCCTGAGGGGAAGGAGCCTGGGCTCTGGTAGCGTAGTCCTGGGACGATGACGATGCGCGCTCTCCTGCTCGTGGCGCTTCTGAGCGGCGCGTGCGCCGGGCCCACGCCCGCGCCACCCACGGCGACATACACCGACGCGGCGGCGGGAGCTGGCGCGGCGCCGCCGCCCGCGCCGGCGTGCGCGGCGCTGACCGGGCAGCGTGCGGATGGCCGGACGATGCACCTGCCCGATGCCAAGCAGCTGGCCGCGCGGCCGCGGGGGCGCCCGTGTGGAGCGTCCATCCAGGCGGGACGGGTGGTCAGCGTCGCGCCGCTCCTGGTCGAGCTCGCCCGCGAGAAGGGTGATCCGGGCATCTACCGCGCACGCGACGAGGTGCTGGCCGCGCCGTCGGCGAGCTTCGGGACGCGCGTGCTGGCCCGGTTCGCGATGGACGATGACACCCGCTTGGACCAGCCGGGTAGCGGCGGGCC
>Ga0209515_10008938_pt1 | contig 11538 bp, 9 predicted proteins | sample Subgroupgradi54m_FD_187454 | JGI IMG/M metagenome (GOLD analysis project Ga0209515, IMG submission 187454) | Subsurface groundwater microbial communities from S. Glens Falls, New York, USA - GMW60B uncontaminated upgradient, 5.4 m (SPAdes)... ... | reverse complement strand
CGAGTCAGGAAATAAGGTCTTAAGGCAGTGGGGAAAACCGAAGGAAGTTAATTTTAAACACAAAGAACATTGGGAACTAGGTGAGGAGCTTGGTCTTATAGACAACGAAAGAGCTTCAAGGGTTTCTGGTGCGAGATTTACATATTTGAAAGGGTCACTAGCTTTGATGCAATTTGCCTTGATCCAGCACGCGTTGTCTGTTTTCACTGACGAGAAACTTCTCAAAAAAATAGTTAAAGGAGCCGGGTTGAGTGTAAAGCCAAAAGCATTTGTGCCAGTCGTTCCGCCGGTAATGATAAGACCCGACGTCATGCAGAAGATGGCCCGACTTGAGCCGAGAGAAGAAAGGTATCACATACCGAGTGATGATCTGTATCTTGTCGGGAGCGCTGAACATACAATGGGCGCGATGCACATGGGTGAGACATTCAAAGAAGAAGAACTTCCGAAAAGATATATTGGCTATTCTACTGCTTTTCGAAGAGAAGCCGGCTCTTACGGAAAAGACATGAAAGGTATTCTGCGTCTTCACCAATTCGACAAGCTGGAAATGGAATCATTCTCTTTGCCAGAAGATTCTATACAAGAACAGGACTTATTCGTGGCCATTCAAGAATATTTGGTTCAATCATTGAACATACCTTATCAAGTCGTTGCGATCTGCACTGGAGATATGGGTAAGCCCGATGCCAGACAGATAGACATGGAAATGTGGATGCCTGGGCAAAACCGCTACCGTGAGACGCATACTGCGGATATGATGACTGACTATCAGTCAAGGCGCTTGGGGATTAAAGTAAAGCGTGGAAATGGTTCGGAATTCGTCCACATGAACGATGCCACAGCTCTTGCTATCGGCCGCACCCTAATTGCCATCATAGAGAATTATCAGACAAAAAAAGGAACTATTGAAGTTCCCAAAGTACTTCGCAAATATATGGGCGGTTTGAAAGAAATTAAATAGCTCACACAACCTCTATGCATACTGCGGGGGCAGGTCTTTTAAAAATTTACTAATTTTAAAAAGGCCTACCCCCTCCGCCGGTTGCCTTGTTAATAGAAGACGATTGGCAATAAGGGGTCAAACTAAATTAAGATGGAAAATTTAGAAAACCAAAAATCACCGGAGAAGAAAGAAAAGCCGCCGTTTCTTTACCACGGGTCACCACATAGGGGTCTTGAAGAAATAGAACCCAGAAAAACAACCGTAAGGGACCCAGAAGAAGGAGAGTTGGTTTTTGCCACTCAAGACATTGGGTTAGCTTCAGTTTTCATGGCTAATAGTCGGCATTATGGTTGCGGTAGGTTTAATGAAACAAAATACTGTTACATAGTTGAACCTGGAGAGGAATTTATCCGACGAGATAAGGGCGGCCACATATATGTTTTGCCAAGTGATAGTTTTGAAACGGATCCCAATAAAGGACTTGGAGTATATGAGTGGACCAGTAAACAAAAAGTTAAACCGATAGAAAAAATAGAATATACCTCTGCTCTTGACGCCATGCTGGCAAACGGAGTCCAGGTCTATTTTATAGATGAGGAAACTCATAAAAAGATTGAACAATCTCCAGATCACGGTTATTCTATTCTTCAAGGATTAGAATCAGAAAATCAGAGGCGAGGGGCTAATGTCAGAGAATTTAAATAAATGCTTCCTGCAAATGTAAAAAGTTATAGAGACCAAGTCGCGCGCCGGCATCGCCGGACTTTTGTTTTTAAGGTTGTTTTGGGGGGAATTGCGATTGGGGCAGCCGGAGTTGGGCTGGTCTATTTTTTATTTTTCTCGCGGCTATTTGAAATAAGGGAGATCAGCTTCAACGGCCTAGATACCATGAGTTCCGATGAATTTCGCGCTAAAGTAAGCGATTTTTTGGGTCAGAAGTTTCTTAAGTATCTTTCGAAAAATAACATATTATTCGTGAGCTCGGGTAATTTTGAGAAAGAATTTGCCTCCGGATATCCCATCTTTAAATCCGTGAAAGTCGAAAAAAAGTTCTTTCATGGACTGCTCTTCGATTTTGTCGAACGCAAACCAGCGGGGGTATGGTGTTTCAAAGGGGACTGTTCATATTTTGACGCCGACAAAGTTCTTTGGGGGCATCCGGCGAGATCGTCCGGATTTATCTTCCTGACCATAGAAGATAAACGGGACAGGACAAGCCGGGAGATAGATAATGAGTTCTTCAAACCGATTATTGAGGTTACGCAGGATTCGGGGATTGTTAAAAATGTTGTGATACCCGCAGATTCTTTCCGCGAGTTCAGGGTTTATACCGCCGACGGCTATTATATTATGTTCTCCCTCGATTCTAATGTTAAAAATCAGCTAGAGATTTTCAACATATTTTTGAAAGAAAAAGGGGATACAAACTTCAACCCCCAATATGTGGATTTAAGAATTGACGGGCGAATCTACTATAAGTAGTCAAAATGCAGTGGTAAAGGCAGTTTGACAAATTGACAATTCTAGAGTATAATGGTAGATATATTGAATCTTTCACATAACCGAGGCTTCTAAGGCCTCACAACAGGGAGAAGGGGTATGATTTCACGCTCGGATCGGATGGCGAACGCCATGGCGTTTGGAACCAAGAAGTACGGCTTCGAAGACGCGATGTTGGGGACGTTCATCCCCGAGAATCGCAACGAGCCCGGCTGCTTCGCATCGATGGAGTTCACTCCTGAGATCGCCGAAGAAGGCGTCCGGCTCGTGCGCAGCGACCGTCTCCGCCGGTTCGTTCCACTCGACCAGATCGTCGATCCACGGACAGATGGCTACGTAGACATCGAAGGAGCGCCGCTCGTTCCGAAGCTCACGATGTCGCTCCAGGACGGTCTCCGTCGGCTTCTCGCCGCCGGCCCGCGCTACGCGGTCCTGGTCTACACCAAGGCCTGTGAGCAGCATCGCGACGACATCCTGGCGCTCCTGCCCGGCGTCGTCGCCGAGCTGGTTGCCAGTGGCGTGTACAACGCGCAGGAGTTCCAGCAGATGCGCGGCGTCGGTCAGAGTTTGTATCGGACGCTCAAGGGGTACGCCAAGTCGTGCCCGGTGGCGAAAGGCATGATCCATGCCCTGGCGTCCGCGGCGTAGTCGTCGTCTCTCTCCCAATGGCTCGCAGTTGCACATCGTGTGCGGCTGCGGGCCTTGACTTTTTAATACAGATAGATTATACTATATATACACTAAGTTCTTTACATAGCGGGCTTCATAAAGGAGCCCGAGAAAAGCCAGTAAGTACCATCCAGGCACTCAAGTAAGATATATTTTTAAGGCCTCGCAGGATAAGAACATTTCTATAGATAGTTCGTAAGTAGGTACTGGTTTTTTTCGGGCTCTATTAGTTGGAGCCAAAAAGAAAGCTGTGGTGGCGGGTGACTTAGCGTTGCGACTCTGACCCGGGAAGGCAATACAAGCTTGACCAAGGCCGAATGTCGCCCCAAAACCACAGCTTCCAAGATGGTCGCGGCAGTTAGTGTCGAGAAGCAGGCAGAGTCGTTTTCGATAGCGACTTGCCTGTCACACGACTGCCGCGGCCAGCGTAATCGGCAGGACGTTCCTTCGACAAATCTAGTTTTGTGGTGTGGGCGGGGTTTGTACCTCCTTACGTTCTGACGACCATCGTGAGGCGCTGCTGGACAAACAACGCGCCTCCGACGCCCCGACAACTCGGGGCAACACGGTCCCGCCAAGGGCGGGGCCAAACTCGACGGGTGCTCCGCGCTCGTGTGCGGATATGTGGAGCAGTTCGTCGCTCTCGTCGTAACCAACCGGTAATGGTGGTAGCCGGGTCTCGCTGAGGCGGGATTTTCCCCACTTGTCGGGGGAGTCGGCGCGACTGCACCGACTCCCCCGACATCGTCGTTCTTTCTTCCCTATCGAGGTGCTTCTCGATGATGCATCTACTGTGCTCTGGCCCAGGACCGCAGATCCTGTAAGCCGAAGGCCTGACCTAACCCGTCGGGCCTTTTATTTTGATCATTCGCCAACCCCAACCCCTTCTTTTATTCCAACTTCGTGATCCGAACGAACCTCGCGCAGCATATTCCATACGCTCATTCTCGCTCGTCCAGCGACTTGCTCCGAGGGCTCGGCCATTTTGCTCTTCGGCAACCTAGAGACCATGCCAAAACGACCTCGGAATCCGCTTTATGGAATATGCCTGCGCAAGATTTCTAATTGAGAGAGCCCTTGACCCTCTTCCAGATCATCCTGGAGCAGTCCGGTAGACAAGAATAGAGGCCGAATCAGTAAATTACAGCTGTTTGAGCGAAAGCGAGTTCTGTAATTTACACAGGATGAGGCCTCATTTTGTCCGGATTGCGAAAATGGACCTGGAGAGGGTTGGGGGCTCGCAGGCTTTACTTAGTTATTTTCCAGACGAAAATTGAATTGCCGATATCGGCAACTGGCTTATAGCTATCCAGCCAGCCGTAGCTTGTTTCCGGATTCTCTCTGTTCATGTAGAATGTTTTGGAAACAGCAATATAGCCGCCACCGTGATTATCCACAAGGAATTCCCGGGCGTTTTTGTATTTGCCGGCGGATATCCAGACATATTTATTGCCAAGATAATATCCGGCATCAGCCCAGCCGAAATAATCTAAGCTTATTTTTTGAATATTATTTACGTTGACCCAATCAGCCAATCTCTTGGCGTCTTGGCCCCAATCGACATTGGAGTCGACTACATATTTGTATCCGCCTTTTGGCCCTCCGGCAGTTTCGTTAAAATATGTCAGGTAGTATGGGAACACCATTAAATTTTCTACAAGGTACCAGAGCAAAAGGCCGTAGATGATGCCGTCATAGAAAGCATGAGCTTTATGTTTGCGCTCATTGGATATCCTTCTTCCCAACACAACTATCTGACCGGAAATTAGTATATAAACGAAGCCATAAGTGGGCAGGAGATGCCGGACCCCGATATTAAGATTGGCTTTAATGCTTGAATACCAGTAAATCGCCAGCCATATCAGCATTGCAAATTCTGTGAAGTGAGCTCTAATCCAATTATTTATACTTTTAACTTTAAATTTTAAACTTTTAACTTGAGTAATTATTGCCACCAAGGCAATAATTACGAGTCCCCAGAATGGCAAGGGTTCCTTAAGAAAGTAAACTATCGGGAAATATTTCTTCCAGGCGTTCTTCGAAACTTCGCCTAGGAAATAGGTCACATTTCCGCCAGCACTTCTTTGGGTTACCATCAAGACACCAAGGCCGTAATGGTCCAAAGCTCGTATGTATGGCTTGTCTGAAAATTCTACAATCCTGTCGGCGATAAGCCGGTTGCCGTAGCTTCCCAGAAGATAATTAGTATCCGCTTTTTGCCTTGCCGGAGGGTAGTTCATCGTGTGCAGTCCATAGACCGGCCAAACAACCAGCAGATATCCCGCAATAATAACCCCGGCTGTCAGCGCGACTGTTTTTATAATCGAGCTTAGCCTATCTTTCATCGTCAGGCCCCAGGCAATGGCGAGAATTATAAAAAAAGGATTTAAAAGAAAAAGTGAAAACTTAGTCAGCTGGGCGATGCCAAAGGCAAGGAAAGCGTAAACAAAATTTTCCCTATTCTGGTGTTCAAGGAAATTGATGAAAAAATATGTCCCCAATAACACTCCGAACAAAGCTGGGATATCTGTGGTTACAAAACGGCTATGGGCCAACACTGTCGGGGAAAATGCAAATAAAAACAAGGCCAATAGTCCTGCCTTGTCTCCGTATAGCTTTCTGGTCCAATGGAAAATTATTATTGCCGATAAAATAAAGAACAGGAGCATGGGCAGTTTTGCCGCATGATATAATAGGATAGCGTCGTTGCCCGAGCCGAAGATGAGGTTTCTTCCGAAGTTCCACTGGCCGTTTATGTCCTGGTTCCAGTAAGTTGTATTAAAAGCCGACTGTTTTAAGTTAAGAAAGCTCAAAGCTATGCCAGCCAGGTCTTTTGCCAAAGGCGGATGCTCTGGGTTCAAGCGGTAGTCACTTTTCTGGATATAAGAATAACCGGCTCCGATGTGCGGTATCTCGTCTACAATAGGCGAATCGTTCCAGACGCTTAAAATGGCTAAAACCAGAGCTGAAGCAATTAGTATTCCCGCTATTGATTTTGAGGTCATTATTTTTTGATACTGTGTCTAAACGCCGCTGATGTTTCCGGAGCAGGCCCCCATGCTTGGAAATATCTCCAGTATTCAAGAAATCCAACGGAGGTCAGGAAAATTATCATAACCGTTGCGGTTATAGCACGGCTCTCGTGTTTTGAATGTGTGTCACGGATGTGGTACCAGGCGTTAAGCTTATCAAAAAACCACATTATGCCTTTGGCGGTAAAGATCATGACGACAGGAATAACGCCAATAGTTCTTAGAGCATTTGGGGCATCGGTTGATAAAAATCCAGGAAAAAGCATAACGAAGAACCAAGCAAAAAGAAATGTGTGGGCAGTAGAGAGGTGGCCATGCTTGTGCTTTAACCAGTGGATGAGCTCATTTATAAACCCAACAGCAAAAAATATTCCTATTGGCCATGGTAGCATTGGAGAGCCGGGGATATTGTAGCCCGGGTTCCAATCGCCTGAAAAATTGAACATACCCAAAGTTTTTACGATGCTTGCAGCCGAGATATTTAGCGGTGAGAAAAATTCTTGCGAGTGTCCCCAGAAATAAAACCCGATAGGCAGAGCCACAATAAAAGCCGTGAGAGCCATAAGGACAAATCCCTGAAGAAGCTTTGTCTTTGAGTGCTCGTATTTGTTGTGATCGAAGTCCTTTTTTAAATACCACCAGTAATTAATAAAAAGCACTACCGCTATCAGAGGCGCTATACGATAGGAGATATCGGTATAAAACCCAACCCCCCCGAAAATACCGGCCACAAAGAAATTGAGCAAGTGATTGTGTTTCAGACCCTTCCAAAGGAAGTAAAAAGTCCAAACGAGAATAAAGGGGAGCATGATGGCGCCAAATCCAGTGCGTGAAAAATTAACATGCCAAAAAGAAACAGCCAATAGAAAACTCGCAACAGCTGATAGCTGCCATTCAAATAGTTGTTTTACCAGAAGATAAAGTCCGACAATGGTGAGGATTCCAACTATTCCCGAGAATATTCTTAATGACCAGGCATGAGTTTCAAAACCAGGTGGGAAGAGGTCAAGCTGATAAAGCCGAAAAAAGGCTCCCACGCCGATTATACCCAAAAATATTAAGAGTTCTCGTCTTCTCATTGCTATAATTTTACCATATACTATATGTAGGATGCCAGAGAATGCTTCCACAATCGAACAGGAGATAGCCCAGCTTGAAAAACAGATCCAGGAAAAGCGGGCAAATTTCGAACAGAATACCGAGCAAAAAGAAACCCCAACAGACAGGGAAATTTTAAGGCAGGTTGTTGGAGAAAAGCTCCAACAACACATGCCAACCTATTCACCTCCTATAAAGACCAAACAGGATGATGCTGGAGCAAGTTATCTTGCCCCAGAAATAAAAGAGCAGGTTCAAGAGCTGGTGAACATTGTTTTTCAAAATAGTTTAGGGGACGCTATCAAGCAAGCGGCAAAGTTCGGCAACCCGGCTTTGATAGACGCTTTCCATGATGTTCTGGTTGATCAGCTATACGACGTGCTTTTAGAGAGAAAGAAAATTGACCCTATTAGCTAAAGAAATTTGTCAATATTTCTCCTGATAATTTATTTCGGAGTACTGGCGATCATGTTTATTGCCGGGTTAGTTTTGGTCGGCTCGTTCAGGACCAAAGGCAGTATTGCCAGGGCTTTGAACATGTCTTTGTTTCTCATCACTCTGCCGAGAGAAAATCCGGCAACTGCTGGACAAAGGCCCGAGAAAGAATTGATATCGGTGATGGAGCAACTCTACTCCTCGTTTATCAATCTCCACGCCAAGGGCTGGAACAAATTTATTTACGGCGAGCCATATGTCTCTCTGGAAATGGCAGTCCACCACATCGGTGAGGAGATACATTTTTACATGGCTGTGCCCAGGAGTTATGAGCAAGTATTCGAAAAGCAGGTCCATGGCTTTTTTCCGACAGCTCAAGTCGATAAAGTGAAAGATTATAATATTTTCAATCCCAACGGTGTTTCTGCCGGTGCATACCTCAAACTCAAAGACAATCCCATCCTGCCGTTTAAAACATACCAGAACTTGCAGGCCGATCCGTTGGGTGAGCTGGCAACAGCACTTTCCAAGCTTGAAAAAGAGGGCGAGGGCGCTGCTATCCAGATATTGATAAGGCCTTCGCACCAGGAAGGAGTAAGAAAACTGGCCCAAAAAATTGCTAAAGAGATGCAGTCGGGCCACAAATTCTCAACTGCTGTATCTCGCGCCAAAAATCCGCCTAAACCCAATCCGGCAACTGCCGGACCAAACCAAGCTCAGCCGCCGCAAGTCGTCACACCATTTGAGGGCGAGATAATCAAATCTATCCAAAACAAAGCCGTGAAACCGCTTTTTGACACCAATATCAGGATAGTTGTTTCGGCTCCTGACGAAGGTCTATCTAACCGTTTGCTCAACGAATTATCCGGAGCGTTTGTTCAGTTTTCTGCCAATGAGATGAACAGCTTGCAGATCTTGAAAGTCACATCCGGCGCGCTTGCCAAACTTTTATTCAATTTTTCTTTTCGGCTTTTCAAGGATTCCCAGTCCGCACTTTTGTCGAGCGAGGAAATAACGAGCTTGTTCCATTTTCCTTTAGCCACGATGCTGGCTCCGAGAATAAAATTCCTCAAATCAAAACCATCCGAGCCGCCGCCGAACCTTCCGCAGGAGGGGATTATTCTTGGCCGAAATGTTTTCAGGGGCGTTGAGAGCCAGATAAGAATGACGAGGAGCGACCGAAGAAGACATTTCTATGCTTTGGGGCAGACAGGAACCGGCAAGTCAACGCTAATGGAGAATATGATCTACCAAGATATTTTGAACGGCGATGGAGCCGCGTTCATTGATCCTCATGGCACGGCGATCGAGAGAGTACTGGGTTTGATACCGCCGGAAAGAATAGATGACGTCATAATCTTTGACCCGGCGGATATCAGCCATCCTTTGGGCCTGAATATGCTCGAGTTCGACCCCAATTATCCTGAGCAGAAAACTTTTATTGTCAACGAGCTTTTGGGAATTTTTCAGAAATTGTTTCTTGCTGAAACAATGGGGCCGATGTTTGACCAATATTTCAGGAACGCCCTATTACTTTTGATGGACGATTATGCCACAGAAGTTCCTACTCTGGTGAATGTTCCTCGAGTTTTGACCGACGATGCTTATCGCAGAGACAAGCTTACCAGAGAAATGAATCCCATAGTAAAGAATTTTTGGGAATTAGAAGCAGAAAAAGCAGGCGGCGAAGCAGCTCTGGCCAATATGGCGCCATATATTACCTCCAAGATAAACGGTTTTATCGCCAATGAGTTTTTGAGGCCAATACTTTCCCAGAAAAAAAGCGCGTTTAATTTCAGGGAGTTGATGGATTCTAGGAAAATACTTCTGGTCAATCTTTCCAAGGGTCGGATAGGAGACATCAACGCCAATTTGCTTGGCATGATAATCGTAGGGAAGATATTGATAGCCGCATTGTCTAGGGTTAATATGCCCGAGGAGCAAAGAGCCGATTTCTATCTCTATATTGACGAGTTTCAGAACTTTACTACCGACTCGATAGCTACTATTCTTGCCGAAGCCCGCAAATACAAGCTCAACCTGACTATTGCCAACCAGTTCATCAAACAACTGGTGGACAAGATACGCGATGCTGTTTTCGGAAATGTCGGCTCTATTGCCGCTTTCAGGGTTGGTGCGGACGATGCCGAGTTTTTGAAAAATCAATTTGACCCGGTTTTTAGCCCCCAGGATCTTTTGAACATTGATAATTTTAACTGCTATGTTAAGTTGTTGATCAATAATCAGACGACGAGACCATTTAACATAAAGATAGACCCGCCGCCGACAGCAAATCCAGAATTAGGGACACAACTAAAAGAAATGTCCCGCCAGAAATATGGGATGGCTCAACCTTAATGAAATTCACCAACAAAGACCTATATTTCAGTATCACTACTGGTTTGATAACCGGTTTTTCAGCTTGGAAAGTGCTTTCTTATTTAGGCAGGCCGACTGAATTCGGCTATTCTTTGGCTTGGCTGATGGTTGTCATTCCGATCTTGTGGATCTTGGGTGTGAATCTTGGATATTTTCTAAGCAGGTGGTTTTCTTTTTTTGATCAATTCGGAAAATTCGCGGCCATCGGATTTACTAATGCGGCGGTGTATTTCGGGATATTGAATATTCTCATCTCGCGAACCGACTACACGGCTGGTGCAGGATACTCGGCCATATCGTCGATCTCGTTTATTGTTGCTTTGATGGCAAGTTATGTTTGGAATAAATACTGGGCATTTAGATCGGATAATACTCAAGGCAGAAGAGGGGAATTTGCAAAATTTGTTGCGGTCACAGTTATTGCCTTTGGCATCAATGTCGGCATCGCGTCGTTTGTGGTCAATTTTATCCATCCCGTTCTTGGCATGAATGCCCACGCTTGGGCCAACATCGGCGCTGTCGTCGGCTCGGCTGTGGCATTGATATTCAGCTTTGTCGGGTTTAGAATGACAGTGTTTAATAAATAATGGCATGAAAGAAGGCGAAAAAAATATTTTAAAATTTCCATCCAAAGAAGAAAGAGACAAGGCCAGAGGAGAAAATAACGAAAAGTTGATCGAAGGAGCCCTTAAAGAAGGGATAAACGCCGATACTCCCAAAAGAGTCTTTCAGGCAATTGCAGAGCAGGCCTATGAAATAACAAAAGGCCGGCCTTTTCGCTTCAAAAGAGGAAGAAGGGTAAATGTTAAACGAAGCTCCGGAGAGATACAGGATGACTGGGAAGTCCTTGAAAACAACCCTTCCATGGGGTGGATTAAAGTCATAAGACCTTCAGAAAAAGCAGAAAAGAAGATGTCTTGGACAGAATTATATGCTATTAATCCAGAACTTAAGGTTGGTGATATTGTCAGTGTTGAAAGAGGAAAGCAGGGTAGCGGAGTAATTGAAAATGGTTGGAAAATTATTAATTTTAGCTTTGAAGAAGACGAAGAAGGTAAAAGAATAGAACTCGCTACAGTCCATAAGATAGAAGAGGGTAGTGGGGATCTTCTTGAAAAGACAATTTCGATGACTGAAATTAAGAAATTCAACCCATAAATGCTTTACCGGAAATATCGACCGCAGACTTTTGCCGAAGTAGTCGGACAGGAGCATGTGGTCAGGACATTAAAGGGCGCGTTAACAACTGGCCGAGTGGGCCATGCTTATTTATTTACCGGCCCAAGAGGTACGGGAAAGACAACCCTGGCGAGGATATTTGCCAAAGCATTGAATTGTCGTGAGCGTGGGAAAGATGGAAATCCTTGCGGCAAATGTGCAAATTGCCAAGCCGTGGCCCAAGGCAACTCATTGGACCTTATTGAAATAGATGCCGCCTCCCAGACAGGTGTTGATAATATCCGCGAGCTCACTGATTCG
>Ga0209515_10008936_pt1 | contig 11541 bp, 12 predicted proteins | sample Subgroupgradi54m_FD_187454 | JGI IMG/M metagenome (GOLD analysis project Ga0209515, IMG submission 187454) | Subsurface groundwater microbial communities from S. Glens Falls, New York, USA - GMW60B uncontaminated upgradient, 5.4 m (SPAdes)... ... | reverse complement strand
AAGAATTAATCCCATAAAGCACGAGTAAGAATAATATATCTATCGTAGCAAAAAGCACGATGCGATTCCAGATTTTTTAAAATAAGAGGGTGTATGCAGAATTGTCTGCGTACACCCTTGATAAGGCAAGGATATAAGTTAATGATCAAGTTGGTTCAAAAATCTGTCGAAACGATCAATTTTAGTCAAAAATCCCTCGAATAGTTTTTCAATTTGAATCATCGAAATAAAGAACGCGACTCATACCGTCTGTCCTCCTTGCCGCCCTACTCATGAGAAGGGTATTGGCTATGCTGTACTGCCGAGCCATGCAACAGTAATGTTTTCATATCATATATGGCTAGATAAATCAATATTAGACCCGTCCCCTTATAATTTTTCCTGCGTCTCGCTCGAAATCTGGGAATCTCGTAACGAAAATTATAAGGGGACGGGTCTATTTACATCTCTTATGCAAAAGCGACTTAAAAATTAACTGTCATCGGAGTGCCAAGTCCGGTAATGTAGTCATAGTGTTTTCTTGCTTGGCAATAATAACGGCAATCTCCATTGGAGCCGCTCACGATATCATGAAAAAATGTTGCATGAGTATCAGACGCCTTGTCTGCGTAGAGGTTTTCGTTTGTCGCAGAAAGGCCAAGCGACTGGATCGCCGCCCATTGCGGAGCTCCGGCTGATGTTCCGCCGAGCACATACCAGATATGTTGAGCATATACCGAAAAACCGGAGCGCGGATCAGCATTATATGAAACATCAGGTATTGCCCGCATGCCCATTGTTTTTTGAATTGAATATGAATGTTGATATGAGGGTTGAGGTTCGTAGGCGCTTACTCCGCCGCCGCTTCCTTGCCACGCCGTTTCGCGGTCAACTGATGTGTCACTCTTAAACGAAAGCGATGTTCCGCCTACTGCCACTACATTGATGGACGAAGCGGGCCATGATACTCCCCAGCCATTGTCTCCGGAAGAAGCGAAAAACACCGCCCCTGATTTGCTTACAAAATGAGAGTCCAATATTTTTTCTTCTGCAAATTCGCCGCCGCCCCAACTCATAGAAATTGCCACAACATCGGATCGGGAAGAAGCGTAATCAACCGCCTTCAGAAGATTTGCGCCGCTCGGAGTAGGGGATTCAACCAAAAGAATTTTTGCATCCGGAGCAATCGCATGGGCCCACTCAACGTCAAGCGAAGTTTCCATGTTCCATCCAGAGTCAGATTTGATATGTTTGCTCATGGGATGTTGCTCAAAACAGGCATTTTTAGTCGTGCATTGCGGCAATCCGAATGTTTGGTTGAATATGCTAAGATCTTTTTCAATCAACGCATCATGATATGCCCCGATAATTGCGATCGTACCATGCCCCCCTCTTTTTGGCAGATGATATACTGTTTTAATCACATCAGGCGAAACTCCTTTTGGCGCAGTATCTTTTGCAAAAATATGAATCGGGTTACGCGCCCGGAAATCAGAAAAATGATATGCCGCATCGGCGGTTTGAATAAACGATATGAAGATAAGAGCCGCACATAATCCAATCAAATACTTTTTCATCATGAAATATATAAAAACAAGTGAGCAATATTTCATCACTATTGATATTTAGGATATCAAAAAATGGAAGATGTTTCCAGATTTTTATATGATCTCGCAGAGAAGATAACGTGCGCAAAACATATATAATAGACCTACTACGTAATTATTTTCCAAAAAAAATGAGGGCGACCATCTTTTGATAGCAACCCTCTAGAATCTTAACAGTATCCAATTACAGTTGTACCCTCTCGGGTATGCACTGCTCTGTTGTAGCTCTCGTCAAACCGCGCTTGGCGACGCAACATCAAGCATGGCCGCGTAACACCAGAAACATGTATTATCTTTGTATGAGTAGCGATCATGCTCCTCACAGTAGACGACATCACCCTTTGGTTTTATTGCCGCACCAGACTGATTGATGAGTATAAATTCGCTCGGCCCCTTCCGACAAGAGGCCGCGTCATAGACATGTATGGCTTCCTTGGGAATCCAGAATCTCTGGATGCCTTCCCCGTCATCGCGTATCGACCATTGGTCAACGAAATCTCTTGTCTGGCTTTCGGGCCAAGAATTCCAGTGCTTCTCGTAGATCTTGCCATCGTCGCCAATGCCCCGTAAGCTCTGCGATGATACCGGGTTCCCTGAGAACTCACCAGGGGCACCTGTTTTGATCTCGGTAATGGTGACGATGACTTCCTTCAGAACACAGAGTTCGGCGGAACCAAATTCTTGCCTCACCTGCCAGAGGCATATGTTCTGTCCAATCGCGTAAATCATTTTTGAATTCTCCTTATGGTCTGATGACCATAGTAAAGGCGAATTTGGGAACTATACAATAATAATATAACAATATAATAAATAAGTCAAACTACTACATACGTAATTAGGTTTAATTTCCCCCTTCTTTCGATATAAAATATCCCCAATATATATGGGGATATTTTATAAAACGGGAGTTAAGGAAATCAATTTTGCCTCCTTGAGCAAAATCCGGCGTGCGCAAAGAATGAAAACATTCAGTCTAAGGACTCTGAAAAGGCGGCACTTCCTTGATTATCGGCGGTGGGGGCGGAGGTTTCATTTCTGTACATGAGGCCGTAGAGCCGCCGCCTGATCCCGTGCAATCCCAGCTCCATAATACGGGAGTTTCATTATTATTCGCGCTCGTGCCTGCGATGCACCCATAGTGAGTGGCACTGCAGATACCACTGACAGGCGGTGGAATCGGCGCCATATGGATTTTGTAGTTGGATCCCGAACATGCGCCCGCCTCATTGTTGCAGTTTGTGCTCATCCAGCCCAGTACCTTATCCGACCATGCCCAGCCAGAAAATTCACCTGTTACCCCATTCCATGTAACTCCATAGGGAGGTGGCGTTCCATTACGAAAATGAATCCATCCGTCCCACCCGCCTGCGCTTGGATCTAAAACGCCTTCACATGTAATTTTATCGGCAACCGCACTGCACACGCGCGCCCACCCGCAGACATAATTGATACTTCCGCACCCCGTACCATCTATGTCCAGCCGCACAGGCTTTGCCGATGCTTCGCCAGGCGGAATTGTCGTGGGAGCAAACTTTATCCAACCTATCTGTTCAGACCATGCGTAACCGGAAAAATTGCCTGTGGCCATATCAACCGTAACGTTATACGCAGTCATTGCAGTGCCTGCGGGCGGACAACCAGGTGAACCATCTGACTGCCCATTGTTATCGGCATCACAATTTCTGCTATTGAAACTGATCCAGCCGATATTTTCCGACCATGCCCAGCCAAACACATCTTGAGTACTTGCGGCAGATACCCTGTGATGATTAAAAAAAAGAAATATAAAAAATATACCAATAATGGCAATAAATAATAATCCAATAAATGCCGCAGAATTTTTTTTGATAAAGCGGGCCATAATTGACGAATGATTAGAGCCTATCTCAAAATTAAATTTTTACTTCATTCTGAGCGTTAACGAAGAATCTCTATCAAATATCTAAGGCGTTTTTTGAAATTCTTCCTAGAGCGTCCGTGAAACGCACGGAGTAGTGCACAACGCGCTTCAGGATGATAAAAGGGTATTTTGATTGGTTCTGTTATTGTTTTTTGCGCTCAACTTCCAATGGCGGCATGTCGCTGCGCACCGATTTCACCTCCCAGTCAAATTCACCATCCGACTTTGTGCCGTAAACGATAAAAGATTTTTCATCAAATTGATCGTAACTCAAAAGAAATGGGGTTGTTCCTTTCGCTGTTAACAGAACTGTGGCTTCGTGATCGCGCGTAAGTGCGTCAAAATAATCAGGAAGAATGATTTTTGCCTTCCCGTCTAACAGCTGCGCAGTTCCGCGATAGTATACACCTATTTCCGGACCCTCGAGCGATGAGTGTACCAATTGATATCCGCTTTTTAGAGGATGATCAATCGCAAAATCCTTAACCCCGGCAGTAATACTTCCAGAAACATTAAGATTTCCATTCACATCAAGTTTTGCTCCAGGGGTTTTCGTCCCAATGCCGACATTACCCGTAGCAGTAATTCTTATGCGCTCATTCGCAGCAAAAGATCCGCCAGTAGTAAATGCCATAAAACCGCTTAAATCAGTCGCGGAAAAAGCAAGTCCATTGGATGCACCCGTATAGATATACCCCGTATCAGGCAGGCCGCCTGTTGGATCCTCCAGGATACCGCCCATTGATAAGTTGAGATTATGACCCATGTGATTCGTGAGAACCAGCCTTGGTCCTTGAGTCGAATCCGTAGACTGGATTCTTAATCGTGTGGCGCTTGAACCAAGAAGATCAAGGTGGCTGCTTGGGCTTGTCAGCGTCCCTACTACAACGTTTCCAATACCATCATCAGAAATAGTGGAATTCCCGACGTGAGTTCCGTCAGGAGTAAATTTTGCAACGAAATTGAGCGTGCCGGGGCCAACACCACCTGATCCGCCTGAAAGACATGGACCACCACTCTGTCTAAAGCACCCTGTGGTGTTGACATCTCCTGTGACATCAAGCTTGTATGCGGGTGCCGAATTCCCGATGCCGACGTTGCCAGCACTGTTTATTCTCATTTTTTCGGCGCCACCTGTATACCAAACGAACGAAGTCGCGCCGGGTATCGTGAAATCCATCTGACCAGCCGATACACCCATACCGTAGATCGAGCTACCATCGTCATACAGCTTGAGTTTTGAATTGGCGCCAGCCGTACTGCTATATGTGCCGCCCAATGAGAGCGTAATCGGAGCGGCGCTTCCGATCGGAATCTGCGTACCGATTTGCAGACGATTCAAGGGGTTCGATGTCCCCACACCGACGTTGCCTGTGGATGTAAGACGCATGTATTCCGTACCATTTGTCGCAAAACGCATATCTGTGTTTTGGCCGTTCCATACATCATAAAAAGTTCCATTACCAATAAAACTTATACTTGAGCCCACCTTTTCAAACCTAATACGAGAGTCAGTGGTATTATAGATATCCAATGCACCGATGGGAGTCGTCGTCCCGATGCCCACATTGCTATCTTTAACGGTAAGCACCGCATTGGTGAGCGTTGCTCCTACAAACGTAGGTGTTACAAGAAATGAATATCCGGCACCCCGTGAAGTATTAATTGTCGCGTATGAATTGGTGCGAATCAAATCGCTGGTAACGAGCGCATTACTTGCATTGGAGACGACAAAATCTCCCGTCTTTGTCTGTGCAGTATTGCTTACATTGATCGGTGCAGCCGCATTAACTGATGGCGGGGGGGCGGTTGGTTCGCTGAATGCATAAATCCTCACAATAAAAAAAACGTTGATCAAGACCAAAAGTATAGCTATATTGAGGAACGTCCTGGTTATACGAGAAAACATTATCATTGAGATCTACAAAAAGGTATTCGATTTGCATCAAGACGCATAACGCCCATAGATTGCAAATCTTCTCCTTTTTGCTGACTTAAGGATGAGAATTTAGATTTTTTATTACATCAGGAGGCACATAGAGCGGAGTTTTTTTGGCTGAAGGAACTGGTTTTTTAACAGAATCAGGTGATGCGGTGGGCGAGGGAGTAAGTTCAGCAGACGAGCTTGCATTGAGATTCTTGATGACCTGTGAAGTAACTTCTTGGCTGCCAGGAACAGGTGATTGCTTGTGTAAAAGATACTGATTGTCTGTATGTATCGTATCTCTTGGTAATAAAAAACTAACCACCATGTAGATTAAAACAATGGCAAGAATCGGTTTCCAATACGAAAAGATACGCAAGAGAAAGAATTTTTGCCTATTCTCCTCATTATCCAAATACTCTTTCACCATCTGATGAGTAGATTTAAGTTCTTGCCTTAATCGTTTCATATAATTGATTTGTTGTGATTCTTTTGCTATTTGAATCTTAATTGGCGTGTGGTCGGATAGAATGCTTACAGATGCCAGCTAGATACTTTCATCTTAACAAATTGTCTTTTCTTATGTAAGGCGTACGGGTGTGCATAACCCCATGTCTGTTCTTGAGGGCATAATTTTATGTTTATTGGGAGGATGGATATCCTTTATAATTAAAATACCTGCCTTGTGGCAGGTATTTTAATTATAACCAACGGGAGCTGAGGGAATCGAACCCCCGAATGCGGTTTTGGAGACCGCCGGTATACCACTTACCTAAGCTCCCACCCGCATCTATTATATTGAAAATATCAGAAAGACGCGAGTGTTATATTATGTTTTTTTGAGTTCTTTGTGGGGATGACTTTTCTTGCACCAGTTGCAGTATTTGCTTAACAAAATTTTCCGCTCTACTTTGCGGACATTTTTGTGCGCCCAATAATTGATGCGCTTACACTTGCTACACTGGAGGCGAATTAAGTTTGGTTGGGGCATAATGGTTATTTATCTGATATGAATGTCAGCCCGAGAGAAGAATCGAACTTCCGACCTACTCCTTACCATGGAGTTGCTCTGCCACTGAGCTACTCGGGCCCTCCTATGCTCTGTTTGCAGCCAATATCTCAATGGTAACAAATTATAGATATCTGACTAAGGAATACTGGCATAGTTTTATTAATTTGGCAATGTGCGTGGATGGCGTGGTTTTCTTTTGGCTCTGTAATCTTTATACCCTTCTATAGATATGGGTAGGGTGGGATTTGAACCCACAACCCTTGCGGGACAGGGTTCTAGGCCCTGCGCGTATGCCAATTCCGCCACCTACCCTTGTAATGAACTATAAGGCGTTTAGAGTGTAGCGTATAGTATGCAGAAGCATGAATCAAGACTTATCCTTATCTTTTAAATACTATGCATTACAGTGCTTTATACATTAGTCACATGACATTATGAAATCGGACATATCTCTTTTTTGTGTTGTATTGTTTCAGAGTGTAATATTTATAGTTGTTTTTTCCTCACAAAGATAACCGCAAATTCATCATCATACTGTTTTTCCCATACAGCAGGAAGCGTTCCGAGGACAGCGGCAAGGGGAGTAGATTTTCTGATGATAAACCAGTCAATGCCATACTCGTTGATTTTTTTATCCCATCCCTGGCTCACGCGTTCAATCGTAAGATAGTCTTCGAGGATATTACGATCGCCTAACTGCCAATAAGGCATTCTCCCGTCAATAAAAACCTTATATTCCGGAAATGACCAGATGAGCGTGCCACCCCAGTCGTAGTCGTTAAACATATTTCCTTTCATGGGATGAGCGCGAAGGTAGGCGAGAGCTCCTGTGGGAGCTTGTGCATAGAATCTATCTTTTATGCGTGCGGATAATGAAATCGGAGATGAGGATGACGCGGCGATTGCGGCTATATTTTGAGTATGTTCGGCATTTCCATACACTACGCTTATAAAAAATCCAGGGAATAGAAGAAGCAATAATATGGGCAGGAAAAGTTCATTTTCGCTGTATGCGTATGCCAATATCGGCAAAGAAATAAAGAGAAAAAAAGGGATAAAGCGGATCGAGGAAAGCGCAAGGAAAAGAAACAGAAGAATAAGGAACGCATGTCGGATTGCAAGCGGCTTATCTTGTTTTCGGATCATCAAGAGAAAAATAAGAGAAAAGACATAGATAACAAATGGCAAGATGAGAGCAGAAGAGACAACGCTTGGCTGCCACTCTTTAATGGTCGTGAGCATGGTGTGGTTGCCGAGCGTGCGGATAATGTCCTGATAAAGATGGATGCCGTAAGGATTGATAAGGGTGGCGATACCGCCCATGAGCAATATGCCAAACACGGACAAGAGATGATATTTCTCGCGCCGAAACCATTGAAGGAGCGTTCCGGATTTTATCCGGTCGATAATATCAAAGAAGAATAGGAAACTTAAAAGTAGCAAACCTATGAAAAATCCTCCGTGTATATTTGCCCACAGAAAAAAAAGAGGAATACACCACAAAAGCGTTTGTCGAGAGGAAGTTTTTTTGTAATGATTCCATATAAGAATGACGAGTAAAAATCCAAGCCAGTCAAATACTTGGGAGCGTATACCAAAGAATGCCCGAGAAACGAGAAGAGCTATGAGACCCGCAAACAAACGCTCGTCGGTCTGTAGAGCATGGGGGAATGTGCGCGGGAAGACGACAAGAAATGTGAGCACCCCAATTGCGAGAAAAAAGAAAGAAAGAAGAATGGTCGTGTCTCCTCCCAAGCGATACAAGAAGTAATAAAAAGTATCCGCTCCATACTCGTGGTTTACCCATAAATAATTATTCATGGTGTAGGAAAAAATATCATGCGCAGGGATCTGGCGGGTTTGAGCATATAATTGTCCGCTTTTAAGGTGCCATCCGAAATCAGGATCGTCTACCAGAGGGAATGCCAAAATAAGAAATGTAACAATAAGCAGAAAAACTCCCGCCCATGTGCGGGTGGGAATACGGTGAAAAGGATTTAAATGATAGTTATGCATATTTGATTGAAGAGCTATTTGTGTGCAGAGTTTTTATATATTGCGAGTATACGCTCATTGAAATAACCCCGCAAAGACGGGGTTATTTCAAAAAATAATATGGGAATAAAAATTTAGCACGTATTTCCAAAAAAGTTGCAAAGAAGTTTTACTATTCCGTATGCGGATGCCATGATGAATAAACCGATAATACCTCCCAGCATGATATTTTTTCCTTTTTGGGTCTGTCCTTGACCGGAAGAATAAATATACTGAACAATACCCCATACGAACATAACGGTTGCAAGGGCAAAAAGCAGATAAATAGTCGGATTAATAATTTCTTTTGTAATTTTATCGATAATGTCTTTAATGCTCATAGTATATTTTATCCTAAAAATGAAGAGGAGATGTAAGTAAAATTAGGCGCCTGAATCGGTGTATTATCGGGAACGCCGAGATATGTTTTGATGAAAAAAATAATGCCGTACATGCTTGCAAGGACAAAAAGTCCGATTAGACCAAAAAAAATAATTTGTTTTGCTTGAGCTATTTTTTGCGGATTGGTCGGATTAAACATTAATCGGACAACGCCCCAGCCAAAGACTATAATTGCGGATACGATGAGTATTTGGATCAGCAGGGTGAGGAGATTGAGTACATTGGTGAGAATAGTATTAATAGGCGCGGAATCCGGCGCTGCAAAGACCACGAGAGGAGTCGCCACGGCTATGGACGCAAGAGACAATGAAAAATAGAAAATACCTTTTTTCATTTTAGAATTGAGGGATTTTTATGGGAACGCCGCCCGATATGCCGAAATATGTTTGAAGAAAAGCAATAATTCCGGTCATCATTGCCAAAATGGCAATAGCGATAATGCCATATAGTATAGTTCCTTTTGCTTGTCTTATTTTTTGAGGATTTCCGGCAGCGGCAATAAATTGCACAATACCCCAGATGAATACGACCAATGCGAGGGTTATGAGGATCTTGATTACGAGGTTGAGTAGATCTTTGGTATTGTTTAAAATTTTAGTGATGTCGGATTCTGCCGCTAAAGCGGCTGCGGGCACGACAACCGCCGCTATGGAAAACATAGCGGCGGTTATGTGGTTTGCTGATATGCGCGTAACAGTTCTATCCATGAGAGTGAAGAGAAAAACACTACATGCTTATTGAACTGTCGGCTGGTTAATAACAAGTGCAGAGTTTGAAACACCAAAATATCTCTGCATGAAGTCAATAAGTCCGAATACGCTTGCCATTACTGCCATGCCGATAACTCCCCAAAGAAGGAATGATTTTGCTTTTCCAAGCGATGCGGGATCCCCGCCGGCAAAAATAAACTGGACAATGCCCCATCCAAACGCAACGACTGCGAGTACGAAGACGACCGTAACCAAAATCTTTACAAGACTAAGGACCTGGCTTGCAATGGGGGTGACAATATCTTGTGCGGTGCCTGCTGCCGATGCAATCAGGGGGAGGGCAATTACTGCTACTGCAAGAACGGGCATGATTCGACTGAAACGAGAAGCAATTTTCATAATGTTTTAAGGATACAAAAGTTTTTATAATGCTTTTGTATTGTGTAAGTTAGATTAGCTTAACTTATAAATTAAGTATGCTGATTGAAACAATTATCACTGACGCACCATTCATTTCTCGACCTTTTTTATTATTTTTAAGGCGTAGAACTCGTAGCGAGTCATCTCCAAAGCGTCATTCTAAGCGTAGCGAAGAATCTCTTTATTCTTTATGGCAAGAGATCCTTCACTTCGTTCAGGATGACAAAAATGGAAAAGCTTTACTCGCTATAAATTCGTGTTAAAAACGCAATTTTTTCTAAATAGGACCTTTAAGGAAATTTATTATGGCAAGGGCAAGGGCGTTAGCGCCCACCACCACAATGCTTCCAATAAGTATGTTCTTAAGGGTCGTTTTTGCTTGCGATGTTTTGCTGGAATTGCCGGAAACTGAATTCACTATATAGTAAAGTCCCGACAGGATAATAGCAAGGACTGCCAAAGGAATGGTAATCGCAAGAAGACTTTCAAGAATTTTTTTAATAAGAGCAACGATATCCGATGTAGTTCCTAAAGGATTGCAATAATGACCATCAATTCCTCCGGGTGGGCATGCGGCAAATGCAAAAAATCCCATTACCAGTATACCAAAAGGAATGAGAAACAGCAATTTTTTTTTCCACAGGTAGTTCATGAGGCAGGAATTAGCTTACAGGAAAGATAATAATTTTTTCCTACAAGCTCATTTTACCTATTTATAGCTCACGTGCAAATGACGCGTACTCGATCCGCAGTCACTCACCACGCCTCCACTTGCATTTTCGCATTGGACAAGCCTGATATAAGAGCTTTCAGGAGTCACATTTAAAGCAATGATTTTATTTTTCATCTCGGCATAGCTCATTCCTGAAACACGGCCTAAGTCTATTCCCTTGCCTAGATAGTGGTCAGAGCTTGTCGTATGATCTCCAGTTGCGATGCTGTTGACTTTAAATTGGGAACCGGCATCCCAGAGTTTTACAAGGTCAGTCATCATTTTGGGGGTAGCGGTTACTCCGGGTTTGCACACAATAGAAGTATCTGTTGAACATCCATGAGCGCAGGTAGTAAGTGGTTGTCTGCTAAGCATTTCCTGATAATTGGTCAGGGGACCCACGTGATTGCCTGCCGTATCGGAGCATTCGCCGGATGAGTCAAACGTAACTCCTCTCTGTTGAAGATCTTTTGCTGCAGTATAATCGGCATCTACATCAACAGTTCCGCTGCACTCATTTCCGCCGTCCGTGCAGTTATCAGTGGTAATTCCGGGAGCGGTAGTGACCGTACATGTCCCGCCTACGCATCGGTGGTGAGTTTGAGGGCATGTGCTGTCATCTCCAAATGTACATGTATCTTTGCCCGTGCCATCAATATTCTGGCATGTATTATTTTTGCATGCAAAATGCTTTGCATCTGTCCCGCAATTCCTATCCTCCGTACACCCCGCACTCCCCGCCCCATCCACCTCTTTGCATGTATCTCCATCGCATCCCATATGCTTAGGAAAGGTAATAGCAGGGGAACTGCATTCAATAACATTCCATGGGCCGAAGTTG
>Ga0209515_10008935_pt1 | contig 11542 bp, 10 predicted proteins | sample Subgroupgradi54m_FD_187454 | JGI IMG/M metagenome (GOLD analysis project Ga0209515, IMG submission 187454) | Subsurface groundwater microbial communities from S. Glens Falls, New York, USA - GMW60B uncontaminated upgradient, 5.4 m (SPAdes)... ... | reverse complement strand
GGTGTGTGAACTTCTGGAGCGCGGATCCCTGGACGAGCACGACCAATTATGCCAGTGATCAAAATGGGAATGGCGCGCTCTACTATCCCGTCATCGACGGACCGGTTCCCTCGATGCGTCTGGAGGTCCTGCGAGACGGGATTGAGGACTATGAGTATCTCTACTTGCTTCGAGAACTTGTCGGACGAGTCCGTGCGATGCCAGCCGCGATGTCGGATGGAGCGACGCAACAAATGCTCGGGCAGGCCGAGCGGTTGCTCAACGTCGATCCCGCACTGGTCGATTCGCTCCGTCACTATGCGAGCGACCCGAAGATCTTGCTCGAGCAGCGCCGCCTCATTGCCGAGGTGCTTGTGCAGTTACAGCAGCGGTTGGCTGGTCTGCAGCCGAAAGGATAACGATGCGAGTCGTCGCGTTGACGTTTCATGATGTCGTCGCCAATGGACAGGCCAGCGGGGCCAAGAGCGATGCGTTCTATCGCATCGAGCTGAGCGAGCTAGAACAGTTGCTCTCCGAGTTGCGCAAGCTCGGCTATCAAACCATCAGCTCCCGCGAGTTTTACGCCTGGCGACAGGGGCATGGGACGTTGCCGGAGCGCACCGTCGTGTTGACGTTTGACGATGGCCACGCCAGCCACTTCGAACTTGTCGCACCACTCTTGGTGCGCTACCATTTCGCCGGGACCTTCTTTGTGACGACGGGCTACATCGGCAAGCCGGGTTACGTGACATGGGACCAGTTGCGTAAGTTGCGGTTTCTCGGTATGGAGATCGGCTCGCACGGGGCGACGCACCGTCCGTTGACGCAGCTTTCCGCACATGAGCTCGCCGAAGAGCTGCGATCATCGAAGCAGCTGCTCGAGGAACGCTTGGGCGTGCCGATCGTGGCGATGGCGGCTCCCGGCGGGTTCTGGAATGGTGCGGTGGCGAAGGCTGCACAACACGCGGGGTATGAAGTGGCGTGGCTGTCGAACATCGGCACGAATGGGAAGGAGACCAGCCTGCTGGCGCTGCGACGCGTCGTCGTGCGTCCTCATTTTTCCATCGAGCAAGTGGTGTCGATGGTGGAGGGCTGGCAGCCGTCGTTTTGGTGGGCGGCGAACCAGCAATTGTTGATCCGTTTTCTCAAGCGCCTCCTCGGCGTGTATTGGTATGAGCAACTGAAGCGGAGAGTCGTACCTAATGCGTAGACGAATTTTGGATTTTAGATTTTTGATTTTGGATTGGGTCACAGGGCGCGATGATGAACGAACAGCAATTTAAGGATCGGACGAAACAGCTTGGACTCCAGGTGATTCGTTTGGTTGAGGAGCTGCCGAAGAGTTACACCGCAGATGTCTTGGGGAGGCAGCTGCTCAGGTCCGCGACGTCGGTGGGAGCCAACTATCGTGCAGCCTGCCGAGGGCGCTCGAGTGCCGATGTTTTAAACAAGCTAGGAATCGTCGAGGAGGAAACGGACGAAACGCTCTATTGGCTTGAGTTGTTAGCTGAATCACGGCTGGTTCCTGCGCCGCGGTTAACCGATCTGCTGTCCGACGCGAATGAAGTGTTGGCGATGACCGTTGCATCTATCAAAACGCTGCGCGTGCGGACCAGTACGCTGGTGTTGGGTTCCAAAATCCAAAATCCAAAATCCAAAATACGCTCATGAGATTCCTTTTTTGGTTTTCCTTCGGTACGCTGGTCTACATTTATGTCGGCTATCCGCTGTTGGCGTACGCGCTCGCGCGTCTCTTCGGGCGCGAGCCGAAGCAGCGAGACATCACACCGACGGCGTCGCTGCTCATCCCCGCCTACAACGAAGAGGCGCACATCGAGGACAAGCTACACAACAGTCTGGTACTCGACTATCCGAAGGAGCGACTCGAGATCGTGGTCGCGAGTGATGGCTCAACGGATCGCACCAACGCGATCGTCGAGAGTTTTCGTGCTCGGGGCGTGAAACTCTTGGCCATGCGCGGCAACCTCGGCAAGTCGACGATGCTCGGTCGCACCGTCCCGCTCTTGCACGGGGACATCGTCGTCTTCTCGGACACGTCGAGTGAGCTGGAGCCCGACGCGCTGCGCCAATTGGTGCGCAACTTCGCCGATCCGCGCGTGGGCTGCGTCTCGGGACTCTACCGCCTCAAAAGTACCAACGATCTACGAGGAGAAGGGGAAGGGTTGTATTGGAAGTACGAGACGTTCCTTAAGAATCAGGAGAGTCGTCTACACTCCATCCTTGGCGCGCACGGCGCGTTCTACGGGATTCGCCGCGCGCTGTTTCAGCATCTGTCCGAATCGTCGATCAACGATGACTACCTCATTCCGATGCGCATCGTCGATCAAGGCTTCCGGGCGGTCTATGAGCCGCGTGCGGTCTGTTGGGAGCGCGAGCTGGCCTCGGTCGATGGAGAGTTCGCGCGCCGTCGGCGCATCGCGGCTGGGAACTGTCAGCAGATCGTCGAGCTGCGACGGATGTTCAACCCGCTGCGCTACGGCTGGGTCTCGCTGTGTTTTTTCTCCCACAAGTTGCTGCGGACGATTGCCCCACTATTCATGGTGATGGTGCTCATCTCAAGCGTCTGGTTGCCACGGCCGTGGGCTGTGCTGCTGCTGGGACTCCAAGGACTGTTTTACGTAAGTGCGATGGTGGGCTTTCAGTTCCAGCGTCGAGGACGCCTAATCAAGTGGCTCTCAGTACCGCTCTACTTTTGCCTTGGCAACTTGGCGATGTTGGCCGGACTCTTGAGATTCTGTTTCAGCCGCCACCGGCTGAGCTGGGAGCGCGCTCGATGAAGCGCAAAGCTGTCGTATCTTTTCAACCAGCTGTTGTGCTTTTACGAATAGAGAAGTTTCTTTCAACAGAACGATGGACAAGTGCACGAAAGTTTCTTGGTAATTCATCATAGTTATTTATGCTCTATTGAGCAGAACGATCAACCGTTTTATCATCTTGGATGTTGGTATGGAATGTGCACGATACAGTGTTGAAAGAGCACAATCGGAAGAAAAGGCTGAACGCTTTGTCGCTGGAAGCCGTCCAAAACAAGAAGCCTCTGATGAACATCCGAAACACGACGAGCACAAACGACCGTATCGTGTCGTTCACCGGCATCCTGTTGTGCGTGTGTGCGGCGTTAACCTTCGCGGCGGCTTCAGCGCACGCGTCGCTCATCAGTTTCGATTTCAACTCCCTCAAGGACGGCGCGAGCAACTCAAAAGTGAAGACGTACATGCAAAGTGTGGTGACGACGAAGCATCCCGGCGGGACAGTGAACGTGACCGGCTCGCAGGCTGAGAAGGACTACACCGGCGATAATCACGTCGTCGGTCCGGTCTCCGGCCATTCGGTATCGTCAGAGACGCTGGGCACGTCAGATGGTGGCGTCCATCACACAGGGGACAACGACACCTATCTCATCAACAACGACGCCGACCGCATCACGATCACGTTTTCGTTTCCCATCTATCTCGCCTCATTTGACCAGGAGATCTTTCCTGATGGCACGTGTCCCAAGCTCAGCCTGACGTGCCAACCGACCAGCGCGAGCTGGCCCGATCTCACCTTTCAAGCGAACAACGTCGCCCAATTTGAAGAGCTCGGCATCGTCCCAGGCCAATCAGGGACGTATCCGCATTCGCCCGATAGTCACTACAACGTCAATGAGAAAGCACCCCAGTATCTTGGCGTCAGCGGCAACTGGGCGTTTGCCAGCGGCGTGACCAAGTTGGAGTTCATTGACTGGCCGCAACACATCGGGATCGATAATCTCCAGGTCTACGACAACGTGTGCGATCTCCCCAATGGTTGCCCCTCAAACAACACCCCCAGCGATCCAACCCCCCACACGCCCGAGCCGTCTTCACTCTGGCTCGTTGGCAGCGGTCTGCTCAGTGCGCTCGGTGTTGGCACGTCGCGCCGCAAGCGAAGAACGTAACCTTTCCCAGCTGTTCCTAAAAAGCATCGGCATCATCCAATTTCTGTCCCATCAAAGTTACAGCTTTCGAGTTCAAATGTTGCGTCCATTCGTCACTGTTGCAGATCACGACTTCCTGTTGATTCAATTCGACACTTTGATATGACGCAGCGTACCCCAGTGACCTCCTACAGGGCAAAAGAGAAGTTTGATGGATATAACTCATATAAATAAAAGCAGTTACGTGGCTAATCAATATCAAAATCCTTTCCTTGGAGTTGGCATGGTACCTGCTCTATATGAGGGTGTTCTAGCCAGAGGAAGAGCTGTCTAGAGATCTTTTTGAGGTTGAAAGGAAGCGCTTCCGTAGCGATTGCAGCCTTAACGAGGTAACGAGGATTCAAATGAGTGTGTTAGTAGCGCGGATGTTGAGCTTGCGACAAGAACTGGCCATTGAGCTGCAGCGGTTCTGGCTGCTGTGGCGCTATCAGCACCAGGTCCCCCCATTTACCTTGTGGTGGCGGCTGGTTCTGAAGCGGGTCGTGGATTTCATTGGAGCGGCCATTGGGCTGGTGATGGTGGCGCCGATCCTGGCGGTCGTTGCGCTCGTGGTGAAGCTGGACTCCAAGGGGCCGGTGCTCTACGCACAAGAGCGCGTCGGCCGGTTTGGCGACACATTCAACATGTACAAGTTTCGCACCATGCGCGTGGATGCGGAAGCCAACGGCCCGGTGTGGGCGGCTGGTGAGGGCGACCCACGCATGACGGGTGTTGGAGCGTTTCTGCGCCGGACGCACCTGGATGAGTTGCCGCAGCTCTTCAATGTCGTCAGTGGAGATATGAGCTTGGTCGGACCTCGTCCCGAGCGGTCCTGCTTCGTCGAGCAACTCAATCGTGAGATCGCCCGCTATGACGAGCGGCTCCTGATCAAGCCTGGCATGACCGGCTTGGCCCAGATCCATTATCGCTACGACCAATCGATTGAAGACGTCAAGCGAAAGCTGCGATTCGATTTGCTCTATGTGAAGCGCATGTGCCTCATGTTGGATGCGCGGATTCTTGCGTGGACACTGCTTGTCGTCGTGACGGGTCGAGGGATCCGCTGATGATGGGGAACAGGAACACGATAGGAGATGCAATGATGAGACGAACTGGATTAGTCGGATTCGTGCTTGCGGCGATGGTGTCGTTGAGTCCGTCGGTGTGGGCTGGTCCGGTCATCATTGATGGGACCGATTCCAACGACCACGGCTCAGCCTCCGGTAGCACGAACCTCGATGGCTGGCTCTATATTCAGAAGGCATTAGAGAACTTGGCCGGCACTGTGACCGGTTCCGCCACCAAGGTGCTCGTCAATCTCGGGGCCGATAGTAGCACCCAGGCTGGAAATGCCATCGCCTCGGCGTTTGGCAAGTCAACCCTTCCTGGGCTGGGTTGGGTGCAGACCAATGTCAATGGCGATGTGGCGATCGGAGCTTGGTTAGACGCCATCGCGACCAGCAATACCGGTATTCTCTACATCCCGACCGCTGGGCTGACCTTGGGCGATCTGACGGCTGCCGAGCTGGCGGCGATCAACACCAGAGCTGCTGCGATCAACTCTTTCGTCTCCGGAGCCGGCGATCCCACCTTGGGTGGGGCGCTCTTTTCGGAGGGTGAAATCACCCTCGGTGCCTCTAGCGGCTATGGGTGGCTCTCCACGCTGATCCCGGGCATCGTCATCACGCAACATGGCGCTGGCGGGGTTGGTAGCGCCTTGAGCTTAACCGGTGATGGCACCGCTGCCTTTCCTGGATTGACCAACGCAGATCTCTCGACCGGGCCGTGGCACACGGACTTCTCCGGCTCGCTCGGCGGGCTGAAGATTCTGGCAACCGCTCCGGATGCCAGCGGGGCAACTCGCAACGTCATCTTGGGTGGTGGTGCAGGGACGGTGATCGGATGCGGCGGAGAGAACCAAAGGCCATGTCCCCCCTCGACGGTCCCAGAACCTGCCTCCATGTTGCTCTTCGGGCTCGGCGGATTGGGCGCAACCATTGCGCGCCGCCGACGGATCGTCTAACACAGACTGTGGTGATTGAGAATTTCGTGTAGAAGATAGTGTGGACAAAAGGAGCATGGCATCGATGAAGCGAAGTGAGAAACTGGGAGTCAGCGTGTTGCTGGCGGGATTAGCATTATCGGCGGTCGGAATCACGCCGGTGGTCCGCGCCGATGACACAAGCGGCGACATTTCCTATACGACCTTTAGTGGGACGGATCGGGTCTTCAAGCGGAGCTATAGCTTTATCGGAGGCACGCTGACCTACGGGCCGCAAATCACCATCTCTTCGTTGACGGATACCCCTCTTGCTGGCGCGGATGGGTTGATCTTCGATCCCACCAACACGAGCTTCCTCGTCATTGGTGGCCAGAATCAAGACTTTTACCGTCTCAGTGCCACGACCCCGCATGGGGTGGTGCAAGATTCCGGCGACGCGTCTCCAGCGTTAAGCGCGAGCATCTTCCACGTGGTGGCCGACTTCTCCGGGACCTCGGCGTGGGGCTCGGATATCCCTGGGACGCATCTCGTCAACATTGCGCTGACCGGTTCCGGCTTTGGCGCCTCCTCGGTATCCCCCCTCATCAGTGGGGGTGATACGAGTATCACGGGTTTGGCGTTCGACGGCTCGGGCACCGCGTACTACACCAATGCTGGCGCTGGTGGGACGGGAGACTTTGGCACCATCATTCCATCCACCGGTGTAACGACGAAGTTACGCTCTGCTGTCCCGGCGGCTCATGGGATTCAGTTCGATTCTTTCACAGGCGATCTGATCCTCTTCGGGGACAGTCATATTACCCAGCTCGCCCCCGGTGGGGCGACTGTCTCAGACCTCGATCTGAGCGCTGCGGGAGTGGTGCTTGATCAAGGGACCGTTGATGGGAAAGGTCACCTCTTCGTCGCCTCCAACACCGGCGGCAAGATGCTCTTTCTCGACTATAGTGGCACCAGTCTCGTGGGCGCTGGGACCAACTTCCTGGACATCAACAGCACAGCTTTCCCTGCTAGCCTCGATGATGTTGCACCACTCTCAGGTAAGGGCTCGCAGCAGCCGAGCGTGCCGGAACCGGCGTCACTGACGCTCTTTGGGCTTGGCAGCCTCGCGGCAGGGTTTACTCGTCGTCGCAAAAGTTCGTGAACGGTTAACACTAGGAATCAAGGGTTGGGACACGTTATGCAACATAACAAGGAGGGGTGCATGAAACGGTTTGCGGGATTACTTGTGGGGGTGTTCCTGGGGTTTGTGGGCTTGGTCCCACAGGCGTCAGCCGGGCTGTTCTTCTATCCCGGGCAGGTGAACGAGATTCTCTTTAACGACTACGAGAACCTGTTTGACAGCACCGGGTTGCTGAAGTCTCCCGCATCGCTCCCGGTTGCCGGGGACTACTTGGCGGGGATCGTCCAGGTGAACCGGGTCATTAACCTGACGGGTGGTGGCGCTTCAAACATTCCGGATGCTTTAACCTTCACCGGGGTGTTCGCGCAGAAAATCACGTCAGTGACGCCGATCGGCGGTGGGTTCTCCCTGACCTTCACCAACCCGTCGGTCACGACCTTCACCGACGGAGCTTTGGACACCTTTACGTTGAGCGCTCTGGGTCCGTCAAAGATGTTCGCGATCTATGCTGATCCCGTGGCGGGCGGCACGCCGTTTACCTTCCAGGGAACGATGCTGAGCAATGTTCTCTCGGCAACAGATTCTGCCTTGTTGCTGACGGCGGGTATTGATGTGGCGCACGACCCGAGCAACATCGGGTTTGCCAGCGTGTTCGCGCCCTTCCCGCCATTCGGGGTGTCGACGTTCTCCCTGAGCATCGAGGACAACTTTACGGGGTTAACTTTTGCGCCCCACACACCGCTGACCTTCGTGGGTCCTTCCGGTGAGCTGGTGCTCCAGGCGCGGTTTGTCCCGAACAGCGACCCGTTCTCGAAGTGGGGCTTTACGAGTTTTGATCCAGCTGAAGTCCAGCCCAACGTGGTTCCCGAAGTCTCCAGCATCTGGATGCTTGGGATGGGCTTGAGCAGCTTCGGCATCTTTCGCCGAAAGAAGTTCTTCTTAGTCTAAGTTTGGTACGGTAAGTAGTTTTACCAACCCCTCCTTAGACAGTCTCGCCTCTGCAGTGGATGCAGGGGCGAGACTGTTTTTGTGTGTCCTGAGGAAGCTGGTGACCGGACCGACGCGGAAGACGAGGGTTAAAAGTAGTAGGTCAGCTCGGTGTAGAGGCGGCTGTGCTTGTTGAATTGGCCAAAGAGGCCTGAGGGATTGCCCCGGAAGATGTCCGCGCCACACCGCCACTGGAGGTTCTTGGTGAGCTTGTACGTCAGCTTGGGTCGCAAGAGCCAGTCTTGCTCAGCGAAACGAGTGATGAAGAGCAGCTCCGGCCCCAGCTTGCCGCCGAAGAGGCTGGTCTTGAGCCAAATGGAGAGGTGCGTGCGCGTGGTGTCTTGGTTGGCCAGAAGCGTGGTGTGATTGGCGATGATGCGCTGCAGCAGCTGGACGTTGAGATCGATCGTGTGAAAGAGGGTGTAATCCAACCCGATGAGGTAGTCCACCACTGTCCGCTGCACGATCCCATCACTGTCCGTGGTATCCAGCGTGGCGAGGGCTGCGTGCGGATTGATGAGCAGCTCTCCTTTGAGGACGACGTCTTGAATCGCTTTGGAGAACGAGCCGCCCAGCAGATTCGCCCGTTGGTACTGGGGAAGGAAATTGTAGACCCCGCCGCTGATGGTTCGGTACGGGACCGGAAATTTATCCCAGGTATAAAAGTAGAAGACGCTCGTATCCCAACCATCAAGCAGATAGGACAGGCGCAGCCCAGCCTCGCTGTTGCTAAAGCTCGCCGGTGGCTTTGAGGGATCCGTCAGCGTGACCGCGCTCGTGCCGGCAGGGACCGGCAGCGGAAACGCGAACTCGGAGCCGCTGACGCCCAGGCGATGGAAATCTCGAACCGGCAGCCAGACGAACTCCGCGTGTCCTTGTCCTGAGGACGCTTCGACATCGAGCGCCCATTGCGGGATCCGGATCAGATCGAAGTCGGGGAGGATGTATTCGCGCAAATCCTTTGCGTTGACGACGTCGGCAAAAAAGAGTCCCACCGCATCGCCCCACACGATCTGCTGCTTGCCCAACCGTATATCGAACGGTCCGTGCGAGTAATCGAGGTAGGTATCCCGTAACTCAACGTCCCACCGCTGATCGGACCGGACCGTTTCCGGATAGGTGTCCGTCCAGTCAAAGATCGTGTCGTAGGACGCGCGCTCAGTCGCTTTGACCCGCAACTCATCGGTCAGCCGGCTGCTCTGCGTCAGGAGGATCGATTGCCGAATCTTGGTAAACTCACTCGTCCCAGAGACTCGATACGCGGTTTCCTGACGCACGTAGCCGTGGAATTCCACGCGCTTGATCCACGACTCAATCGCGGAGGCGGTGCCAGCCGGCGCCTTCAGGGGAGCGACGAGCGAGTGGCTCGATGCGTCCTGTTCACTCTCCGACGGCATCGATGGGGAATCGGCGCGGGCTACTCCACACCACACGAGGCTCAGAACAGTGAGTACGACACGACCGGAAACGAGTGGGCGCATGGTTACTCCATGAATTTTTTCATATAGTCCTTCGTAAAGTACTTGTCCGGCAGCGGGGCGACGACCATCCGGTCGTACTCGATGACGGAGTGCTGTCCCTTGGTGAGCGCGTCGGTCATGACGAGTCGCGAGGGCCTCAGGCGTCCGCCCAGTTGTTGGTAGCGTTCGTAGGAGCAGGTTTTCAGCAGTCGGCCGGAGATCGTATAGAACTCTGCCCGGCTGGGATGGAAGGTGTGTTGCGCCACCCACAACACCACCTTGCCGTACGTCACATCGTTCGCATTCGCGCTAAGCCCCAAGACGTCCTGCGTTGTGTCCTCGACGGATTCTGTGCGTAGGAGTGTAGGTGTATAGTCGCCCGAGAAGTTTGTCCGAGCCACATCCCCGTTGGCTACGTCGCCGATGAGCCGCTCTCGCAGCGAAATCCGCAGTGGCTTCGAGACGGTGGGAAGGAAGGCCCACAGATCTTTCCCGCGCATGAGCAAGACGCGCCCTCGATCCGTCGGGGGGCTGAGCGTCTTCACGACGGAGAGTTCGCGTCCTTTGACCAGCACTTCATAGGTGGCCGTTCGCGTGGGAATGTCCGGACTGTAGCTGGTGACCGTTGCGGTGATCGTGTAGTCCATCTGAGGGTTTCTGACCTCATCCGCCTTGCGCAGGATCTCTTCTGCTTGCGCCACGCGCTCAGGTGAAGGAGCGATCTGCTGTGGCACAGGACCTGACGCGGTTCTGATCGCTGGGACCGAAGACTGCTGGTGCGCGGGTACTTTGGAGGACGCCAGTGAGGACTCGAACGGATTCCCCGCACAGCCATTCAGCCAGAGGACGCCCACGAACAGCCAGTGAAGATGCACGTGCACGCCAAGCCTCATGTGTGTCGGAGCGCCTCAGCGATCTCCAGCCGGGACGCTCGGTAGGCGGGATACCACGACGAGATCAGCGCGGTGACCAGCGACAACCCGAAGGCGTAGAGCAAGACGGATGGTACCACCCTTGGCTCCGACGTCCACACCATGGTGGCGCCCGGTGGCGGGGGCATGGGAATGCCGATACGGCTGACCAGCAAGGTGATCAGCCCTCCGCCTGCCACACCGATGATCCCACCCAAGAATCCGAGGGCGGCGCCTTCGTAGAGAAAGAGTTGGACGACGCCGCGGGGCTTCGTGCCCATGGCCATCATCGTGCCGATCTCCTTCGTGCGCTCAAGGACGGCCATGTTCATCGTGTTGTAGATGCTGAGGATGACGATCAAGGCGACGACCAGCTTCAGGATAGCGAACATCTGGTGAAAGAACGTCCGGCTCTTCACATAAAAATCACTCAACTCATCCCAGGATTTTACGTCGAGATCCAGATGACGTTCACGGAACAGTTGCACCAACGCAGCCTTGACGCGCGGGGTCTCACGTGTGTCGTGGAGCATGACGACCAGTGTTTGCACGGACTCGGTTTGGAGGAGCTGCTGCGCGGTGGAGAGCGGGAGCCGCAGCGCGTAATCGTCAAACTCTTTTGAGCTGGTGAAGAAAATACCTTTAACGGTCACATCGAGTGCGTTGATGGAGCCGCCGATCGTATGCGCGACCAGAATCAGGCCATCGCCTGGCTTGGCGCCGATACCCGACGCGAGCCCTTTACCGAGGATGGCGCTATACGGTTCATTGGGTGCGAGTGGTTGGCCAGCCTCCATCACGCTGCCTGCAAGGACCCGATCCTTGTGTCCTCGCAGACGCGTTCCGACAGGGACGGTGTGCTCGTGCGCCGGTTCGATGCCTTGCGCAACGCAGGCAATGGTGTTATCGCCCGTGCTCAGTAGGGCCGCAAACTGCAGCCGTGTCGTTACGTAGGCTACACCATCGATCTGGCTGATGAGCGGGGTGAGCTCGTTTGGATTCGTGATCAGGTACTTAAACGGTTTCGCACTCCCTTGTTCGAAGAACCCCCTCGTGTAGATCTGGAGATGACCGGTATGGGCTTTGATATAGCTTTCCTGCATCTTATAGAGAATGTCTTCAAAA
>Ga0209515_10008934_pt1 | contig 11542 bp, 9 predicted proteins | sample Subgroupgradi54m_FD_187454 | JGI IMG/M metagenome (GOLD analysis project Ga0209515, IMG submission 187454) | Subsurface groundwater microbial communities from S. Glens Falls, New York, USA - GMW60B uncontaminated upgradient, 5.4 m (SPAdes)... ... | reverse complement strand
GCTTCGCTCATCGGCATGGCCAAATGGCTCCTGGTTGACGGTTACAACATGGCATTCCGCGCATTCTACGGCATGCCCGAGCTGACGCGCACGGATGGCTTTCCCACCGGGGCGTTGCACGGCTGGGTGAAGACGATGTGGCGGTTGCTGGACCAGGAAAGGCCCGATGCGATGCTGGTGTTCTTCGACCTGGGCGGCTCGCAGGACCGGCTGGCCTTGCACCCGAGCTACAAAGCCCAGCGCAAGGACACGCCGGAGCCGCTGGAAAAACAGATTCCCGTCATCAAGGAGCTGACGCGGGCCATGGGCCTGGTCGGCGTGGAACTCGATGGCGTGGAGTCGGACGATTTGCTAGCGTCACAGGCGCGGCTGCTGGCCAATGCGGACCACGACGTGCTGATCGTCAGTGCCGACAAGGACTTCGCCCAGTGCGTGGATGACCGGATCAGGATCCTGCTGCCGCCGCCCACGGCCAACCCGAAGCTCGGCTGGCGCGTGCTCGATGCGGCGGGAGTGGTCGAGAAGTTTGGCGTGCCGCCGGCATCGATCGCCGAATACCTGGCGTTGATCGGGGACACCTCGGACAACATTCCCGGCATCAACGGCGTCGGCCCGAAGACGGCGGCGAAGTGGTTCTCCGAGTTCAAGTCGCTCGAAGGCATCATCGCGAACGCCGCGCAGCTGAAGCCGGAGCGCTTTCGCGAGCTGGTCGCGAATGAGGCGGACAAATTGCGGATGAATCTGAAGCTGACGACGCTCCGCACGGAATCACCCTTGCCCCACGTCGGCCCGGGCGAGCCGGCGGCGGCGAAGATTTTCGAACTGCTGGAGCTGCTGGAGATGAAATCGAGCCTGGTGGACGCGAAGAGCCGCTACACGGGGCAGGCCGAGCTGTTTTGAGCGGATTGCCGGTTTTTCAGGACGGGCGTATAGAGGGTAGGTCGGGGTTTATCCCCGACAAGGCGGGCAAGGTGTCGGGCGTAAAGCCCGACGTACAGGCGCGGCGGGACGGGAAGACCGCCGGCGAAGTCCGTGGTCCACTAACAAACCGCAGCGGGGTCGCTGCGGCTCCAGTTTGCAGCCTGTGCGCTGCATCGGCGGTGATAGCCGCGCTCCTTTTCGAGGATCCGGGCGTGAAACATCCGGGCTGAAGCACCGCGCTACCACGGCGATATCTCACGTGGCCGCCGGCGGCTCGAAGATGTAGCCGATGCCGTGCACGGTCTTGAAGCAGTCGAGCGAGAGGCCGTTATTTTCAAACGCGGCCCGGACCTTGACGATGTATTGGTCGAGCGATCGGCTCCGGATGTCGGCGTGAATGCCCCAGACGGAGTGGATGAGTTCCTTGCGGGTGATGACGACGCCGGCGTGAGTGTTGAGGTAGGCGAGGATGCCGAGTTCCTTGCGGCCGATCTTGTGGACCGCACCGTTGGGGAACTGGATTTCGAGCCGGTCGGGCTGGATCGTGGCGCCGAGAAATTGGAAGGGCGTGTCGGTGGTGCGGACGTTTTTGGTGACGTTGAAATCCGCCTTGGATTCGGAGCGGCGGAGCACCGCGTTGATCCGCGCGATCAGTTCGGCGTAGCTGAACGGCTTGGTGATATAGTCATCGCCGCCCATGTTGAGGCCCTTGACCTTGTCCTCCTCCATGGTGTTGCCGGTGAGAAAAATCACCGGAACGTTTAGGTCCTGCTGCTTGAGCTCCCGCAGCAGATCGAAGCCGGAACTGTCCGGCAGGGTGATGTCCAGGAGGATCAGGTTCGCGAAATTGTGCTGCAGGAAACGCTGGGCGGGAGCACAGCGGTTGTAGGCCTGCACGTTCATTCCGGCATTCTCCAAGTGCTGCACGATCAGCTTCTGCAATTCTTCCTCGTCTTCGACGACAACGATCAGGGGACGGGGTTGGGCACACATGGTAGGGAGGGTAGGAGTGGCAGAGTGGTTTTTACAATTACCGGGCGACTTGTCAAAGCCTACTTGCAAGTGCTGCAGGAAGCTGAGGCACAGAGATTTCTTGTCATTCCCGCCCTCAGCCGTTCGTTTTTTCGAATGAAAGTCACTCTCGGGCTACTGCAACACGCCTGCTCCGCGAGCCCGGCGGAAAACCTCGCCAAAGCCTTGGCCCTGACGGAAAAGGCGGCGAAGAGGGGGGCAAAGATCATCTGTACCCAGGAGCTGTTCCGTTCGCAATATTTCTGCCAGGCCGAGGACCACGACTGCTTCAAGCTCGCGGAGCCCATCCCCGGGCCGAGCACGGTGGCGTTCCAGAAACTGGCGAAGAGGCACAAAGTCGTGATCATCGCCTCGCTTTTCGAGAAGCGGTCGTCGGGGCTCTACCACAACACGGCGGCGATCATCGATGCCGGCGGCGAGCTGCTGGGCATCTACCGAAAGATGCACATCCCGGATGACCCGCTCTATTACGAGAAATTCTATTTCACGCCGGGCGACACGGGATTTCGCGCCTGGCAGACCAGGTATGGAAAGATCGGCGTGCTCATCTGCTGGGACCAGTGGTATCCCGAGGGCGCCCGTCTCACGGCGCTGCAGGGCGCGGAGATTCTTTTCTATCCGACGGCGATCGGCTGGCACCCGAAGGAAAAGAAGAAGCATGGCAAAAACCAGCATGGGGCATGGGAGACGATCCAGCGCTCGCACGGCGTGGCCAACGGTTGCTATGTGGCCGTCACGAACCGGGTCGGCTTGGAGCGGCCCGTGGGCGGTGCCGGCCTCGAATTCTGGGGCCAGAGTTTTGTCGCCGGCACCAGCGGCGAAATTTTGGCGAAAGCGAGTGTGGCGCAGGAGGAGATTCTCCTCGTGCCGGTTGACCTGGGCGCGGTCGATACCACGCGCACGCACTGGCCGTTCCTGCGCGACCGCCGGATCGATGCCTACGGGGATATGACCAAAAGGTTTATCGACCAGGAATCGCGCGACGCGATTCCTTAAACCCCACCGCGGGGCGCCAACCGAATTGAATACGACATTATCCGGCTCATTGCGACGCGTAGCGGCGCCCAAGGCATTTGGAACCCCAGTGCCGAAGACACTGGGTTTCCAAATGCCTGCCGAGTGGGAACCGCAAGCTGCCGTCTGGCTGTCGTGGCCGCACAACCGCGCGACCTGGCCCGGACAGTTCCGGCCGATCCCCGGGGTGTTCGCAAAAATTGTCGCGCAAATCAGCCGGTTCGAGGCGGTGCGGATCAACTGCGCGGCACGGCTGCAGCCGCGCGCGCGGCGCCTTTGCGCGCGTGCCGGCGCCGACATGGCGCGCGTCACTTTTTTCAACCACCCGACCAACGACGCCTGGTGCCGTGATCATGGACCGATCTTCGTGAAGCACCGGCGCACCGGGGAGGTGGCGGTGACCGACTGGGTGCACAATGCGTGGGGCGGCAAGTATCCGCCCTACGACCTCGACAATGAAGTTCCCCCGCGCATCGCACGGAAGCTGAGCCTGCGGCGGTTCGAAAACGCCATGGTGCTCGAGGGCGGATCGATCGACGTCAACGGCCGGGGTCTGTTGCTTACGAGCGAGCAATGCCTGCTGAACCAGAACCGCAATCCTCACCTGACCCGGGCCCAGATTGAGCGGAATCTGAGGGATTATCTCGGGGTGAAGACGGTGCTGTGGCTGGGCGAGGGCATCGTCGGCGATGATACGGACGGCCACGTCGACGACATGACCCGCTTCTACAAACCCGACGGGTTCGTGACGGTGAGCGAGGCGAACCACCGCGATCCGAACCATCGGCCGCTCAAGGAAAACCTGGAGCGGTTGCAAGGCTTCCGCACGCCGGCGGGAAAGAAATTCGACATCGTCGAGCTGCCCATGCCGCGGCCGTTCGGCTTTCGCGGGCGGCGCGTGCCGGCCAGCTACGCGAATTTTTTGATCATCAACAGTGCGGTGCTTGTGCCGCAATTCCGACAGAAGCGGCGCGACGCCGCCGCCCGCGAGATACTCGGGGATTGCTTCCCGGGGCGAGAAGTCATCCCGATTGACTGTTATCATCTGATCTGGGGCCTCGGCACCCTGCATTGCATCTCGCAACAACAGCCGCTTTGAACTCCACTTTCCTGTCATCAATCGTAGGGGCGCAGTCTTGCTGCGCCCAATTTGGGGCAGGAGCCCGTGGGCGCAGCAAGACTGCGCCCCTACCCCGGATATTTCACACTCTCCTCTCCGGCTCACCCACACCCTGTGAGAAAATCCTTCCTGCTTTTGCCGCTTTTTTGGCCCATCCGGGCGGCAACAACCGCTTGGCTGACGGGTCTGATGCTCACCTAACATGAAAACCTTTGCTTACGTCGGTTTCTGCCTCGTCGTCCTGCTCGGCGGTTGCGAATCCATGTCCTCGCGCGTGCACGATCGCTTCACCCCGGTCCCGCCGCACACGCGGATTTTTTCCGCCGAACGGAAGTTGGTTTACGAGGCCGCCCAGCAGGCTTTGAAAAACGTCGGCCTGCGGATGGGGCGCAAATCACTCGCGGAGGGCATCGAGGGCTACGCGGAGATCCGCTCCGGTGACAAGACTCGCGACGCGCGGCAGACCACCATTCAGATTCGGCTGTTCGAGACCGATGACGCGGAAACCCGCGTGGAATTGCTGGTCGGCGAGAGTACGGAGGGCGATTTTCCCGGCGGCGTCACCAAACAGGATCTGCGCGAACACAGCCTTTATGGGCTGTATTTCGCTGCACTGCAGCAAGTTTTGATGGAGAAAGGGACGCTAAAGGCACCGGAGAAACCTTGATTTTTCGCTTGCTGGGGGTGGAGGGATAAGGGACTTTCGACCCCCTTTCGCGACGTTCTTGGTCAGGCCGGTGTTGTCGCGACGCTCCCACCGGCTTGTCAGTCAGTCCAACCCTCAACCACCGGATCCGCAAGGATCCAAGCCGGAAGCCGTGCGCCGTGGAGCAAACGCCCGACATTCCGACCCCTGTTCATTATGAGTTCGTTAATGCAAGACCTGCTCGCCCAGAGCTCCTTCGACAAGCTGAAGGAAGGCTCGATCGTCTCGGGCGTCATCACTGAAATCCGCGCCAATGAGGTGGTCGTCGACATCGGCGGCAAAGCCGAGGGCGTCATCTCCGCCAACGAATTCGCCGACCTCGGCGAACTTCAAATTGGCTCCACCATCGAGGTCATCCTCGAGAAACTCGAGGACAAGGAAGGCAATCCCATCCTCTCCTACGAGCAAGCCCAGCAAAAGAAGAACTGGGAAAACATCCTCCAGAAGTGCCAGGAGGGCGCCGTCGTCGCCGGCCGCGTCAAGGCCAAGGTCAAGGGCGGCCTCATCGTCTCCATCGGCGTCGATTCCTTCCTGCCGGCCTCGCACATCGACATCCAGCCGCCGAAGAACCTGGATCAATACGTCGGCCAGACCTACGACTTCAAGGTTCTCAAGATCAATCACGAGCGGCAGAACATCGTTCTCTCCCGCCGCGAGCTCATCGAGGAACAGCGCGTCAACAAGCGCCGCGATCTCCTCGAGAAGCTGCAGCCGGGCCAGATCCGCAAGGGCGTCGTCAAGAACATCACCGACTTCGGCGCGTTCATCGACCTCGACGGCATGGACGGCCTGCTGCACATCACGGACATGAGCTGGGGTCGCATCGGCCATCCGTCCGAGATGCTGAAGCAGGGCGAAGAGATCGAGGTGATGATCATCGACATCAACCGCGAGAAAGAGCGCGTCTCCCTTGGCCTCAAGCAGACCAAGAACAATCCGTGGGACAACATCGATCACAAGTTCCCCGTCGGCTCCAAGATCCACGGCAAGGTCGTCAACCTCGTTCCCTACGGCGCCTTCATCGAACTCGAGCCCGGCGTCGAGGGTCTCGTCCACATCACCGAGATGTCCTGGACCAAGCGCATCAGCAAACCCTCCGAGCTGCTCAAGGTCGGCCAGGAGCTCGATGCGGTTGTCCTCGGCATCCAGAAGGAAGAGCAGAAGATCTCGCTCGGCCTCCGCCAGCTCGAGCCCAACCCGTGGGACATGGTCCGACACAACTACCCCGTGGGCGCCCGCGTCCGCGGCAAGGTGCGCAACATGACCACCTACGGCGCCTTCGTCGAACTCGAGGAAGGCATCGACGGCATGGTGCATGTTTCCGACATGTCCTGGACCCGCAAAATCAACCACCCGTCAGAGATGCTCAAGAAAGGCGACGAAGTGGACGCCATCGTCCTCGACGTCGATCCGAACCAGCAGCGCATCAGCCTCGGCATGAAGCAGCTCGCGACCGATCCGTGGACGGATATCGACAGCTTCTTCCGCATCGGCGACGTCGTCCCCGGCGTGATCTCCAAGCTCACGACCTTCGGTGCCTTCGTGGAGCTGAAGGACGGCATCGACGGCCTCGTGCACATCAGCCAGATCCAGGAAGACCGCGTGGACAAGGTGAAGGACGTGCTCAAGCCCGCTCAGGAAGTCCAGGCGCGCGTCATCAAGATCGACCGCGAGCAGCGTCGGATCGGTCTGAGCATCAAGGCCGCGAACTACTCGGCCGAGCAGCTTGCCGCCGAGACCGCGACCTACGACCAGTTCGCCAAGAACACCGGCGCCTCCGACATGACGAACCTCGGCGACATCTTCGACGAGGCCTCCAAGAAGGACGAGTAAGCCGTTCCCTGTGGACGGTCCCGCTTCGGCGGGATCACCCCGCAAAACACTTCAAAGGCGCCCGCTCATCCCGGGCGCCTTTTTTTGGTGCGCCCGGCAGGGCGCACCTGCTGGACAGTGAACATGAACCAGAAAATAACATGCAAGTCTGTTGACCGCCTTGCAGAAGGAAAGTCTAGCCGAAGGGCAACTGCGGCACCGCGAGGTGCTCGTGGGAAGGAAGCCCATGGCAAAACGCTGGCCTGATGAACAAGAACCGCATGAGGCGAACGCACGGGGTGAGGAGGCCAATATCTCTGAAGTCCGGCGCTGCCCGTTCGCGTGCTCAAGGAAGGCCCGCGCACTGCGGTTTGTCATCTATTATATGACAAACGTCCGGGGAGAATTTGTAATATAATACGTTACAAATGGGCCGGGGTCGGGAGGAGAGGGGGGAGGCGTTTGAGGAACCTCGGGAGATTTTCCGTTTTTCCCGCTCGAAACTCGCCAAATGACGGGACGTGGTTTCTGGTTCTTCCCCATGAGTCGCGAAATGTGCTACCGCTGTTTCTGGCCGAAAGCGCTGTGCTGGTGCCCGTCGCTCCTGCCGATGGAAACACGAACCCATTTTGTGTTTCTCCAGCATCCGAAGGAATTCAAGGAGGAGAAGGCCGGCACGGGCCGGCTGACCCACCTCTGCCTGCCGAACAGCGAGCTGCACATGGGCAAGGGCTTCGATGGACACGAGATCGTGCAGGCACTGATCAATGATCCCGGCAATCATTCCGTGCTGCTTTATCCGGGCGTCACGGCGGTAAATCTGTCAGAAGCCGGGAGCAGGGAGCCCATTCGACCGGCTCAGAGCGAGTTGGGAACGGGAAGCCGGGCAGGCTCCCAGCTCTCGGCTCTTCGCTCCCAGCTCGCGCACCGCCGGCTGGTCGTGTTCCTGCTTGATGCCACGTGGAGCGGGGCGCGGAAAATGCTGCGGCTGAGCCCGAGCCTCCAGCGGCTGCCGCGCGTCATGTTCACTCCTTCCGCGCCGAGCCGCTACATCATCAAGCAGCAGCCCCAGGAAGGCTGCCTCTCCACGCTGGAGGCGGTGCATGAGCTGCTGCTGGTGCTCGAGCATGCCGGACTCGACCACTATCCCCAGCCGGAACTGCTGCTCAGTGTATTCAAGCGCATGCAGGATTTCCAGATCAGCTGCGCCGCCGACCCGTCGCGTCCGGGCTATCGACGCAAGCCCTACGGCGTGCCCGCGGACCGTATGGGACCGCAGGGCCGGAGTGGTTCGCGCCGGGAGAGATTTCTCAAAACACCGGCGGCGGCATCGGGTCAGGATTTGACGAAACAATAGGAGCGGTAAGAGAGCTGCCCGTTCTGGAGGGCGGTGTAGATGCGCGAGCCCCGGATGCCGGCAAAGTCCCGGCCGAGCGAGTGCAGGAATTTGGGCAGATGCCGGACGATCAGTTTCAGCGAACGCCCTGAGTTGATGTCCATGCCGCGCAGCACTTCGGCATTGATGATCCGCGAGCGCAGGAGTTGCAGCGGTGCCGAGGCCAGGGTCCGTTCCCATGTGGCGATTTCGCCGCCGAACCGGAAATCGGCATAGAGAAAGTGCCCGCCCGGCCGGAGCACGCGGGCAACCTCGCGCAGGAAACGGGGGAAGTCGGGGTAGCAGTGCGATGCCTCGACGTTGACGACGGCGTCGAAGGTGTGGTCGGCGAACATCAGGCTTTGCGCGTCGCCCTCCAGAAAGTCCAGGCCGTCAACCGGGTGGCGTTTCCGGCAGAAGGCGATGCCAGCGCGGTTGAGGTCAATGCCGGTGTAATGGGCCGGGTGCAGCGTGCGGGTCAGATAGGAAGCGCCGCCGCCGTGGCCACAACTGACCTCGAGAAGCTTTCTCCCGCGCAATTCCACCTGCGTGGCGACGTGATGATACAGCTGGATGCAGGCGCGGTAGGGCTCGTCGGTCGGGGAGAGCGGCAGGCCCATCGGTGGTTCTGTTTCAAAGGCGTAGTTAAGAAACAGGACCTCCTCATCGCGCAGCCGCCGGGTCAGGAAAGGATACCATAGTTTCCAGATGGCCTTGCGCAGGAATCCGACGGAAAAGAGGTGGTCGATGAGAGGCATGGCTTATTCGGATATTTTGCATCCAGAGGGAAATCAGCATCAGACTGTGTCGGTGGCGGTGATGATGAGTCGCGCGGTGCTTCAGCCCGCGATTAGAACCTCCAAGCGCGGGCTGAAGCACTGCGCTACTTTTCCGAGCATGAGGCTGCGAAATGTTCAGGCTACGGCAGCTTCGCCTGGATGAGCTTGCTGGCGGCGCCGAAGTCGATGAGCCCGGCCTCGGGGCGCTGCTTAAGCGCGCCGATGACCTTGCCCATTTCCTTTTTTGAAGTGGCGCCGGTGGCGGCGATGACCTCGGCGATGAGCGCCTCGAGCTTCGCGGCGTCGAGTCCGGCGGGCAGGTATTTCTGGAGGATGGCGATCTCGGCGGAATTGGCGGCGACGAGGTCGGTGCGTTCGCCTTTCTTGAACTCGGCGCGGGCATCGGTGAGGTTTTTGACCGCCTTGCGGACGGTGGCGAGGGCGAGGGCCTCGTCGATGGGCTTGCCGGTGTCGAGGGAGGCGCGCTGGATGGCGGCGTCCATGGTGCGGAGCGCGGTGGCGGTGGCCGTATCGCGGGCCTTCATGGCGGTGATGATGTCGGCGCGGAGATTTTCGTAGAGGGTGGGCATGAGTGGAGAAAAAGCTGAAGGGCTGAATGACTGAAGGGCTGGGGGGAGTAGCGGGTAGTGAGTAGGTTCGGAGATTTAACCGCAGAGGGCGCAAGGAGCGCAGAGAACAAGGCGAACTTTCTTTGTGATCTTTGCGTTCCTTGCGGTTAAAACTGCTTGGTTGGGGAATTCATTAGCGTCGATTTGCGAGTATTTGCGGTTAAGAAACAGGGAATTGGTTAGGAAGTTTAACGCGGAGGACGCGGAGAGCACGGAGTCGGATGGATGTCTCCGTGAACTCTGTGGGCTCTGTGTTTCATTCGGGTCATGCGTGGGCAATCTGTGATTCAGACTACGGAAGCTACCCGGTAGTCGCTGCGCTTGCCGCCGAGGTCGAGTTGGAGGGCGTCACCTTGCTTCCGGCCCATGAGCTGGCGGCCGAGGGGCGACTGGGGGGTGATGACCAACACCGACTGCCCGTCGGCCTCAATCCCGGTGCCGCCGGCCCGGGGACCGATGAAGTAACTGTTCCGCTCCTTGCCTTCCAGCACGACCAGGGCGCCCAGGCTGATGGCTTCACCCGGGCCGAAATTGCGCGGTGTGAGAGCCTCGAAGGTTTGCACGGCCTGTTGTGCCTCCTCAGCCTGCTTCGCCTGGCCCATGGCGAGATAGGAAGCCTCGAGGCCGCGCGTATCGTATTTGTCCTCGGCCTTGTTCTCCTCATGCGTGGCCTCGTCGTGGGTGGCTTGGGCGGTCGCGGTAAACAGCGCCAGCTCCGCCTTAAGCTGTTCAAGGATTTGGGCGAGCACGGCCGGTTTGTTCACGAGCCGGCTAGCCAAGCTTTTGGGCGGGCAAAGACCAGCCTGTTTGTGCGGGGTGGGGTAGGGGCCGTTGCCCTCAACGGCCCGCGCGCAGCAGAGGCGTTGGAGACAATCGCTCCCACCGGACTGTTCGTTGACGAAGTAGGGGCGCAGTCTTGCTGCGCCCTTCCGGCCGCGATCATCCTTGGGCGCAGCCTTTCAGCTGGCTCAAGGCCCTGAGTTAATCGAACGGGCAAGTCTGCGCCCCTACTTGCAGCGCGCGTTCGGCCGCGAAGATATTTGGGCGCAGCAAGACTGCGCCCCTACGGGCTGGAACCACGGCGAGGTCGCCGTGGTTCCAGAAATAGCCGGCTCAATCCATGACGCCGTGCCGCCCTATTTCGCGCGGCCCAGGGCGCTGAGGAAGAACGCGTAGTTGCGGGCGACGTCGTGGAGGGCGTCGTAGCGGCCGGCAGCACCGCCGTGCCCTGCGCCCATCGTGGCGTGGAGCAGGGTGGCGTTCCTGCCCGTGTCGAGGGTGCGGAGCTTGGCGAGATACTTGGCTCCTTCCCAATACGGCACCTGGCTGTCGTTGTAGGAAACGTTGACCAGCATATGGGGGTAGGCGGCGGGCTTGAGATTGTCGTAGGGACTGTAGGCGCGCATCCACAGATACTCCTGCCTGAGGTTGGGGTTGCCCCACTCGATGTATTCCTCGGTGGTGAGCGGCAGGGTGGCGTCGAGCATGGTGTTGAGCACGTCGACAAACGGCACCTGCACGATGGCCGCGTGAAAGAGATCGGGGCGCTGGTTGATGACCGCGCCCATCAGCAATCCGCCCGCACTGCCGCCGGACGTGACCAGTTGCGACGGAGTGGTCCATTTCTGGGCGACCAGCCATTCGGCGCAGTCGACGAAATCATTGAAGGTGTTCATCTTTTTGTCCATGCGGCCGGCCTCGCGCCATTCTTCGCCGAGTTCACCGCCGCCGCGGATGTGCGCGATGACGTAGATCAGGCCGCGGTCCAGCAGGCTGACGCGCGGCGAGCTGAAGGCGACCGGCATGCTGAGGCCATAAGAACCATAGCCATAGAGCCAGAGCGGCTGCGGCTTGGAGCGGTCGAGGTCGGCGCGATAAACGATCGAGAGGGGAATTCTGGTCCCGTCGCGCGCTGGGGACCAAAGCCGCTCGGACCGGTAGTGGCTGGGGTCGAAACCGCCGAGCACTTCGGTCTGCTTGATGAGCGTGCGCTCGCCGGTCGTGAGGTTGGCGGCGTAGACCGTCAATGGACGGACCAGCGACTGGTAGTTGAAGCGAAACTCGTCGGTGTCGAAGGTCCAGTTCTTGTCCGCGCCGACCTCGTAGGCGGCTTCGGGCATCTCCAGCCGGCGCGATTTTCCCGTCGTGAAATCG
>Ga0209515_10008933_pt1 | contig 11543 bp, 9 predicted proteins | sample Subgroupgradi54m_FD_187454 | JGI IMG/M metagenome (GOLD analysis project Ga0209515, IMG submission 187454) | Subsurface groundwater microbial communities from S. Glens Falls, New York, USA - GMW60B uncontaminated upgradient, 5.4 m (SPAdes)... ... | reverse complement strand
CACACGGGAAGAAGTCTTCTACTGCCATCGCGGGCGGCACCCGGTGCTGATGCGGTTCAAGACCGGCGTGAAGATGGACGGCACGATCACCGGCATGCACGTAAAGACGCTGCTCGACGGCGGCGCGTACGGCTCGTACGGTGTCGCCAGCACCTTCTACACAGGCGCGCTGCAGACGGTGACGTACCACATCCCGACGTACCAGTTTCAAGGCTGCCGCGTCTTCACCAACAAGCCGCCGTGCGGCCCGAAGCGCGGCCACGGGACGCCGCAGAGCCGCTTCGGCCAGGAGATTCAGCTCGACAAGATCGCCGAGTCGCTCACGATTGATCCTGCCGAGCTCCGCCTCCGCATCGTCGAGAAGCCCGACACGCTGACGGCGAACTACCTGCGCATCGGCACGATCGGCCTCACCGAGTGCATCCACCGCGTGACGCAGGCCGCCGACTGGAAACACACGTTCGGCAAGCTGCCGCACGGCCGCGGCGTCGGCATCGCCTGCTCGTCGTACCTCTCCGGCGCCGGGCTGCCGATCTACTACAACGACATGCCGCACTCGGGCGTGCAGCTCAAGCTCGATCGCAGCGGCGGGGTCACCGCCTTCTGCGGCGCGACCGAGATCGGTCAGGGGTCCGACGATGTGCTCGTCGGCTGTGTGGCGGAAGTGCTCGGCATCGAGCCGATCGACATCCGCCCCGTGACCGGCGATACGGATCTGACGCCGGTCGATCTCGGCTCCTACTCCAGCCGCGTCACACTGATGATGGGCAACGCGGCGATCCAGGCGGCCGAGCGTGCAAGCGATCTGCTCGCCGATGCGGTGTCGAAGAAACTGTCGGTGCCAAGAGATCGACTCGTGTTCGCCGACCGCCGCGTCTTCGACACGGAGAATCCGGACACCGGCGTCACGTTCAGCGAAGCGGTCTGCCTGGCGGAAACGCTGTTCGGCACGATCGGGACGACCGGCTCGTACACCCCGCCGCGATCGGCAGCGCGCTACAAGGGCGGCGGCGTCGGCCCCTCACCCACCTACTCGTACTCCGCTGCCATCGTCGAAGTCGAGGTCGACGCTTCGTCTGGATGGATTCATGTGCCCCGCGTCTGGATCGCTCACGACATCGGCCGCTCCCTCAACCCGACGCTCGTGCGTGGACAGGTTGAAGGCAGCGTCTACATGGCGATCGGCGAAGCGCTGATGGAGGAACAGACGTTCCGCCGCCTGCCGCCGAAGCTGTCGCATGCGCTCGTGCACAAGTTCCCGTCGATGCTGGAATACAAGAGCCCGACGACGCTCGACATGCCGGAAGTGATGACGGAGCTCGTGGAGAACCCGGATCCGCGCGGTCCGTTCGGCGCGAAGGAAGTCGGCCAGGGGCCGCTGCTGCCGGTCATGCCCGCGGTCGCAAACGCGGTGTACGACGCGATCGGCGTACGCATCGACGAAGTGCCGATCACGCCAGAGAAGATCCTGAAAGCGCTCGACGCGAAGGCTGCGGGGAAAGCACCACGCTACGGCCCCACGCGCTTCCCGGACATTCCATGGCCTGAACCGCTCGAGGTACCGCCGCCGTGGGACGGCGGGGACGGTAAGGCGAGGGGCTCAAGGCTGAGGGCTGAGGGCACGAGTCCGCAATCCGGCTCGAATCCACAATCGAATCCACAATCGAATCCGCAATCGAATCCGCAATCCGCAATCCGCGATCCACAATACGGAGTGCGGCCATGATGCGCCTGCCGCACTTCACATACCTCTCGCCGTGCACGGTGCGCGAGGCGGCGGAGCTGCTCGCCGGATCGTCTGGCGGCGCGATGCTCATCGCGGGCGGAACCGATCTGCTACCAAACATGAAGCGTCGTCAGCAGGTGCCTCACACACTCATCGGTCTGCGGCGTGTCGCCGAGCTCCGGCAGATCGCGAACGGCAGTGGCCTGACCATCGGCGCAGGCGTCACGCTCACTGATCTCGTCCGCGATACCCGGGTGCGCGCCTCGTACGGCGCCCTCTGGCAAGCCGCTTCGCAGGTGGCGACGCCGCATCTGCGCAACATGGGCACGCTCGGCGGCAACCTCTGCCTCGACACGCGCTGCAACTACTACGATCAGAACTACGAGTGGCGGAAGGCGATCGCCTTCTGCATGAAGAAGGACGGCCAGACCTGCTGGGTCGCAACTGGAAGCCCGAAGTGCCTCGCCGTATCGTCGACCGACACCGCACCCGCGCTGCTGGCGCTCGGCGCGCGCGTCACGCTGGTGTCCGCCGACGCGACGCGGCAGGTCGCCGCATCGGATCTCTACCAGAACGACGGTATCCACTATCTGACACGGCAGCCGAACGAGATCCTCACCGCCGTGCACATTCCGCGAATGGACGGCTGGCGTAGCGTCTACTGGAAGCTGCGCCGGCGCGGCTCGTTCGATTTCCCGGTCTTGTCGGTAGCAGCCGCTGCGCAGATCGCCGCGGACGGCACGGTGGAAGCGGCGCGGATCATCCTCGGCGCCGTCGCGTCACGACCGATCGACGCAGCCGCCGCGGCCACGGCCATCGTGGGCCACCGGCTGACAGACGATGTGATCGCGCACGCGGCCGAGCGCGCCGCTCAACCGGCGAAGCCGATGGACAACACCGACTTCGATCTGACGTGGCGCAAGCGCGTGACGAAGGATGTCGTCACGTACGCGCTGCGCGAACTCCGCGGCGACGATGTGCGGGAGTGGCGCCGGAAGCTCTCGAAACAGATCCTGTAGCCCTACTTCTTGTCCTTGCGCTTGGCCGCCCAGTATTTCTTCATGCGCCTGGACACTTTCCGCCGTGCCGCATCGGACATCGGCTTGCGTGTTCGCGCGGTCGCGTTGCCGCCGCCGGCAGCCTGACGTCCGCTGCCGGACAATCCCGGAAACGCCTTCCGAATCGCGGCTTCTTCGCGCCGCAGTTCCTCGAGACGGGCCTTCGCGCCGAGGCGCGCCAACTGGTGCAGTGCTGCTCTCGTCAAATCCGCCATATACCCTCCTTCGATCAGTAACCGCCCGGCGCGGCCGCTGACGTGTTTTCGCCGCGCGACTGCTGCACGATCTTCACGCCCGCGCTCGCGCCGACGCGGGTCGCGCCGGCCGCGACCATCGCTTTCATCCCCTCGAGATCGCGCACGCCGCCGGCCGCCTTCACGCCCATCTCCGCCCCAACGACGCGCCGCATCAGGGCGACGTCGGCTGCTGTCGCACCGCCGGACGCGAAGCCGGTCGAGGTCTTTACGTAGTCGGCACCGGCCGCCTTCGCCAGCGTGCAGGCGGTGATCTTCTCATCGTCCGTCAGCAACGCCGCTTCGATGATCACCTTGCTCAGCGCGCCCGCTTCCCGGCACGGCGTCGTCACCGCTTCGATGTCGCACTCCACGACCCGGAGGTCGCCCGACTTAAGCGCGCCGACGTTGATCACCATGTCGATCTCGCGCGCGCCGTCGAAGATCGCCCGGCGCGTCTCGTACCCCTTCACGTCCGGCGTCGTGGCGCCCAGCGGGAACCCGACGACCGAGCAGACGCCGACGCCGGTGCCCGCGAGCAGTTTCGCCGCGAGCGCGACCCAGGTCGGGTTCACGCAGACCGTGGCGAACTTGAACTGCGCCGCCTCGCGACACAGCTCTTCGATGTTGGCGCGCGTGGCGTCCGGCTTGAGCAGCGTGTGATCGATCATCGACGCGACGCCGAGCGGCGCGCCGCCGCCGGCGTAGAGGCCGACGCGGCTCGCGCCCGCATCGAGAACGCCGCGAAGGCGATCGGGGCAGCAATCGTCGAGGACGGAATGACACGAGCAGCGTCCCTGCGGTCGCGCAGCCAGCGTCGGCGCCAACTCGCTGACAATCGTATCGATCAGTTTCTGCAGCTCGTCTCGAGTCATCCAGCCATGAACCCTATGCCATTAGCCATCAGCCATCAGCCATTCAAGCTACGCCCGGTCCTCGAGCGCCCGTATCTTAGCGAGTCGCTTGATATACCTCGCCTCGCGCATCGGCGTCGTGAGCCACGTCACCACGATCGCCTTGGCTTCGTCCACGCTCACCAGCGTGGCGCCCAGCGTCAGCACGTTCGACCCGTTGTGCTCGCGGGCGTACCGCGCGATCGTTTCCGTCGTCGCCATCACGGCACGGATGCCCTTGATCTTGTTCGCCGCGATCGCCGATCCAATTCCGGCGCCGTCGATCACAATCCCAGCGTCGGCTTCGAGCCGGACGACGGCGTCCGCCACCGCGGCGGCCACATCAGGATAATCGACCGGGTCCGGTCCCTCAGTACCGAGATCGTGCACCGCCAGCCCCCGGCCGCGGAGGAACGCCGCCAGCGCCTTGCGCAGCGTGATGCCGGTGTGATCGCTGGCGATCGCGACCGTCCGGATGTCCGGACGCGGCACCAGCCCCGCCTCGTCGGCCGACGCGCGCCCTTCGTGGACGAGGGTCACCCGGCGCTCTTTCAGCGTGTCCTGCGCGAGCGGCGTGATGTGCCCGCCTTTCGCGAGCATCACCGTCTCGCCACACGCCAGCACGCGGGCGTCGCTCTCGGTGATGATCTCGAACCGTTTCATTGAAGTATGATTTCGTCCCTATGGTTGAGTTGCGCCCTGTGGAGATTCTACTGTCCGAAGCACAGATTCAAACGCGCGTCGCCGAAATGGCACTGGAGATCCGTTGCGACTTCCCCGACGACCTCCACGTGATCGCCGTCCTCAAGGGGGCGTTCATCTTTCTGTCGGATCTCATCCGCCACATGCCCGGCCACGTCTCCACGGACTTCATGGCCGTGTCCAGCTACGCGGCGGGGACGACGACCTCCGGCGAGGTGCGGATGCTCAAGGACCTCGACACCGCGCTCGACGGCCGCAACGTCGTCATCGTCGAGGACATCGTCGACACCGGTCTGACCCTCACCTACCTGCAGCAGATTCTCCGTCGCCGCCACCCGAAGTCGCTGCGGACAGCCTGCCTGCTGAGCAAACCGTCGCGGCGCAAGGTCGACGTCCCGGTCGAGTACGTCGGCTTCACCATCGAGGATCGCTTCGTCGTCGGCTACGGCCTCGACTACGCCGAGCAGTATAGGAATCTTCGTCATATCGCCGTGCTCGAGCCTTGAGATTTCAGATTGCAGAGTTCAGATTGCAGACTACGAATTCAAGTCCTCCAATCAATTTGCAATTTCAATCTGCAATCTGAGATCTGCAATCTCACCGAGCGACAGCTTCTCTTACCCGAGCGGCCAGGCGTTTTGCATCCGCTATCACCGTATCGCGGTCCAGCGTCCTGACCTGTCGCTCGCGCATGAGGATCTTCCCGTTCACGATCGTCGTGCGCACGTCGTCGCCGCGGGTGACATAGACCAGGTGCGAGACCGGGTCGTACATCGGCGTTTGGCGCGCCGCGCGCGTCGAGACGGTGATCAGATCCGCGCGCTTCCCCACTTCGAGCGAGCCGATCAGCCGGTCCATCCCCAGCACGCGCGCGCCGCCCATCGTCGCCATGTCGAGCGCGGTGTGCGCCGGGACCGCGGTCGGATCGTGCGTCGCGTGCTTGGCGAGGAACGACGCTTGGCGCATCGCTTCGAACATGTCGAGGTCGTTGTTGCTCGCCGCGCCATCGGTGCCGATCCCGAGCTTGACGCCGGCGGCCAGATACTTCGTCACCGGCGCGGCGCCGCTCGCCAGCTTCATGTTGCTTTCCGGGTTGTGCGCGACGCCAACCTCGCGCCGTTTCAGGATCGCGATGTCCGCGTCGTTCACCCAGACGCCGTGCGCGCCGATCGTCGTCTTTCCCAGCACGCCGATCGAATCGAGATACGTGGTCGGCGTCATCTGATACCGCTCACGCGCGATGCGTACCTCCTCTTCCGTTTCGGCGAAGTGAATCAGCACCGGCACGCCGTAGCGGCGGCCGAGCTCCGCGGACGCGACCAGGCTCGCTGTGTCGTTCGTGTACAGCGCGTGCGGCGCGACGGCCGGCACGATCAGGCCGTTGTCCTTGAACTCCTTGATGAAGCGTTCCGCGCGCGCGAGCCCCTCGGCCGGCGTCTTCGCGTCGGCCACTGGAAACTGGATGATCGTTTCGCCGAGCACGCCGCGCAGCCCCGCTTCGAACGTCGCCTTCGCGATCTCTTCCTCGAAGTAATACATGTCCGCGTAGGCGGTCGTCCCCGACTCGATCATCTCAAGCGCGGCCAGGCGCGTGCCGACGCGGACCAGCTCGGGCGACACGGTCCTGGCTTCAGCCGGGAAGATGTACTTCTGCAGCCAGTCCATCAGCGCGAGGTCGTCCGCGAGCCCGCGGTACATCACCATCGGCGCGTGGGTGTGCGTGTTGATGAGGCCGGGCAGGACGATCTGGTCGCGCGCGTCGATCGTCTCGGCCGCCTGATATCTCAGTGCGATCGCCGCCGGCGTGTCCACCTCGACGATGTCGGTGCCGTTGATGGCGATGGCGCCGGGGGTCAGGATCGTGTGGGCCGCGTTCTGGGTAATCACGGTACCGCCCGTCACCACCAGCGTCACGCGCCGCCGCGCCGGTTGAGCCGCAAGCCCGATCAGCGTGGCCATCACGAGCACGGACGCGAAAAACGATTTCATACGTTTGAAGTCTGAAGCCTGACGTGAGAAGTCTGCGACGCGCCCGATTGTATCCCGTAGGCCATCAGCCCTGAACCATAGCCATCAGCCATCAGCCATCAGCCATCAGCCATCCGTTAGCCATGTCAATGGTCATGTCGTTGTATAGTCACCCCGTGCCGGTCCACATCGTCAATCACCCGCTGGTGCACGACGCGCTCGTCTCGCTCCGCGACAAGACCACCACCCCCGACCACTTCCGCCGCGCCGCGACGCGCATCAGCGTGCTGCTGGCCGCCGAGGCGCTGAGCGACCTGCCGACGAAGAACGTCACCGTCGACACACCGCTCGGACCTGCGCCGGGACGACGGATCGGATCGGATGTCGTCGTCGTGCCGGTGTTGCGCGCGGGCTTGGGCATGCTCGACGCGGTGCTGGAACTCGTCCCCGGCGCGCGCGTCGGCCACATCGGCCTGCAGCGCGACGAGATGACCGCCGTCGCCTCCCAGTACTACTCCAAGCTGCCGTCCCGGCTCGACGAGAGCTACGTGCTGATGATCGATCCCATGCTGGCCACGGGCGGCAGCGCCGTCGCCGCGCTCGATCTGCTGCAGAAGGCCGGTGCCACAATCATCCGCATGATCTGCATCGTCGCCGCGCCGGAAGGCGTCGCGCTCGTCGAGCGGCATCATCCCGACGTCGCGATCTACACGCCGGTCATCGACGAAAAGCTCGACGACCACAAATACATCGTCCCCGGTCTCGGCGACTTCGGCGACCGACTGTACGGAACGATCTAGTCATGGCTGATGGCTGATGGCTGATGGCTAAGGGTTGAGGGCTTATGGCTAAGAACACTGGCAAAGTGACCGATCGTCGCGGGCAGCCTCGTGTGGCGAGCGAGCGCTGGCAGTCGTCGCTCACCGAGATCGCGCCGAACAAGATATCGATCCGCGGCTACCCGGTCGACGAGATGATGGGGCGTCTCGGGTTTGCCGAGGCGGTCTACCTGCTGCTGATGGGCGAGTTGCCGACGCCGGCGATCGGACGGATGCTGAATGCAGTGCTGGTGTCGTCGGTGGACCATGGCGTCACGCCGCCGTCGACGCTCGCGGCACGCAACGTCGCGACGACGGGTGCGCCGCTGAAGGACTGCGTGGCCGCGGGCATCCTGGCGTTTGGCCCGCACCATGGCGGCGACATCGAGTCGTGCATGCGGTTTCTCGATGGCGGACTGACGCTGATGCGCGGCGGCAAGACCGTCCAACAGGCGGCCGACGCGATCGTCAGCGAGTGCGTCGCCGAAAATATCGAGCCGCCGGGCTTCGGGCATCGTTTTCACACGCGCGACCCGCGCGCGGCGCGGCTGTTCCAGATGGCGATGGAGCTCGAGCTCGAGGGTGAGCACGTGCGGCTGATTCGGGCGACCGAGCGCGCGATCGAGTCGCACGCGTCGCATTTCGGCCGGCCGCTGCCGGTGAATGTGGACGGTGCGATCGCCGCCATCAGCGCCGATCTCGGGTTCGCCTACGAGCTGGGCAACGCGATATTTCTCATCTCGCGCCTGCCCGGCCTGATCGCGCACGCGCACGAGGAGCGGACGCGGCAGTCGCCGATGCGGCAGATCGATCCGAAGGACCACGACTACGACGGCGCGCGTCAACGCCGGTTGCCCGAAGGGCGGAAATAGGCAAGAATTGGTTGGAATCCTGCCAGAAACGGGCGCTTAGCTCAGTTGGTTAGAGCGCGTGCTTCACACGCACGAGGTCAGAGGTTCGAGTCCTCTAGCGCCCACCACCCAAATCACTGATTCAATAGAAGGGCACAACCGACCAATTCGGTGGCAGCCGAGACTGGTGAGGTTTGACTTCGTTGATGAAGCAGAACCCCGCGGCGGATGTTGCAACAAGAATGTCGTCGACCGGGGCCGACGTTTCGACCTCAATCGACGCTGGCGTGACGTTAGACGGAAGACCGAGGAAGTCCACCGGTGCATCAACGACGACGTGCACCGAAAACAACCCGGCAACCGCGGGTTCTTACAAGTTGGTTCCAATTGGCACGGATTGAGCCAACCAAAGCAGAGCCGTTCGTTCACGATGCCTTTCGCGCACTGCGTTGCATAGCCTGATGCAGATCCCAATCAGCTTGCAGTCGCATCCAAAACTGCGCCGATGTCTTCAACAGTCGCGCCAGACGCAGAGCCGTATCGGCCGTGATGCCGCGTTTGCCGAGCACGATCTCGTTCAGACGGTTCAGCGAGATCCCAAGTCGGTGCGCGGCTTCGACCTGGCCGATGCTCATCGGCTTAAGGAATTCTTCGAGCAGCATTTCACCGGGCGGAATCGCGGGCCCCAACCAGTTCGGATCCCTAGTGATAATCTTCGACGCGGACTTCGTGGGCATGTCCCTGCTCCCATTGGAATGTAACGCGATACTGATCGTTGATCCGAATGCTCTGCCGGCCCGTTTGATCACCTTTCAGGGCCTCCAGTCGATTGCCCGCCGGTATCTTGAGATCGTCGATTCTCGCTGCAACGTCAATCGCCTTTAGTTTCCGCTGTGCGATGCGCCAGATATCGCGAGGAATTCGGCGTGCGGCGCGCGTGTTCCGCTCTCGGAACAGATCCGCAGTTGACCCGTCGGCAAAGGACTGAATCACGACGCTGTTTACATGCTACACGAATAGCGTGTAATTGTCGAATGGTCTATTTGATCCGCTGGCCGAATGGGCCAGGGACAACGCCCGGACGAAGGACCAGGAACGGACAACGCAGCAAGAACCGGGGACTACCGACGACGAGCACACTCGCGGCGCACTACAGGGAAACGAACAACGCTCTAGAATCGAAACGTGTATTGCAGTTTGGAGGACACGCGATCGAATGCGGATTCGAGCGGACCTTCGAACGTCTTCAGCCACCCGCGATTGATGACGACGAACAGATCATTGCCCGGCTTCACGATCCACCTGAAACGACTCTGGAAGCCGAGCAGCCGGGTTGCGTTGTCGTACTGCTGGAGGTTCTGCCACGACACGTTCGAGCTGAGGTTGTAGTCGACACGCGCGGTCAGTACCTGCGTGTAAAACCGTCCCTCGCGCAGCGCGATGTCGTTGCGATCGGCGCGTAACGCGATCGACAGATGCGCGTTCGGCTTGAGCGTCAGCCCCAGACCAGTCTGCCGACGAGTGCCGTCGTAAAACTCACCCCACCAGTATGCGACGTCAATCACCCAACGACGCTTGGTCGCGGTATTCGCCTCAGCGCGGTACTTGTGCCATTGGTACGAGCCTGCCGGCACGACCACGCCTGGATGGATTTCAAACGGGGCGTCGAGACGCTCGAACTCGAGAATGACATTCCCTTCCAGGTGCTCGCCGGATTCGGTGCGAACATTGAAGGGTGCCATGAACAACCGCCAGTTCTCCAGGCGGTTGCCGAGGCTCGTGATGTACTCTGGCTCGAGCTCGAAGAACACCTGCCGGATCCCCCAACGCTTCGGCCGTGGTTGGAACGCGATGCGTGCCGTCGATTTGCGAATGCCCGCGCGCGGCACAAAGCCGAGCGCGGGTTGGAATGCGTCACCGATGTATTTCCAGTTGAGCGCCAGATCCCATCGGTCGTTCGGATACACCAGACCGAATCCGGCGGCAAAGTCGCGACCGAGAGTCTGATCCTCGGTTCGTTGGACAAACAGATCGACGCCCACGTTCTTGTCGCCATGGAACTTCGACGTCGCAAATCGGGCGTCTGCGCCAAGCAGATTGTTGTCGCCGGTTCCGTCCGGATTACCAAGCGTCGCGATCGCGCCGACCCAAGACTGCTCGAAGAGATTCCGACTGACCCGCGCGGCCAGGAGATTCTGGCGACCGAGAGATGCGATCGGCAGATCTCGCGTCTCCACGTCGAGCAGGCCAATGTTGTAGTCCGACTGCCGTCCGACGATCTTCGCGCCGACGCCGATTGGCACACCACCGCCCGTGTCTTCGCCTCCGTGAAGACCGATGCGACGGGTGAAGAACGGAATCAGATCAGTATCGCCCGCCAGAGCGGCCACATCGAATACGCCCGCGCCTTCCAGGAAGAACGTGCGCTTTTCCGGGAAGAACAGCGGAAACCGCGTCAGATTCACCTGACGGATGTCCGCCTCGGTCTCGGCAAAATCGGTGTTGACCGTGATCGACGCGTTCAGGTTGGGCGTCAGATTCTTGAAGACATCAAGGCCGCCCGTGAACTGTCCGTCTCCTGTATCCCGTCCGCCTGACACGTACGGCCGCACGTCCAACCCATGCCCCTGGCGAGCGCCTTCCAGCCCTTCGAGCTGACCCGCGTCGGCCAGATTCCCGATCCAGCTCGTTACGCGCGCCGACGCCCACCGGTCCGTCTCGAACAGGTGCTTGATCTGACGCTCGACGTTGAAGCCCCAGATAGTTTGGTCCGGACGGAATCGAAGCGTCTTGAACGGGATGGAGAGTTCCGCCGTCCATCCGTCGGAGGTCCGCGCCACGGCGGCGTCCCAGATGCCGTCCCAGTCTCGACTGAGGCTTTGCGCGTTGTTCGAGATCTGCCCATCCGATCGCGCGCCGGCGGGATTCACCTGAAAAAAGAATCCGTTGCGGTGATCGAAGAACGGATCGAGCACGATCGTGACGCGATCGTCGACGTCGAGGTTGGCGTCACGCGTGAGCTGCGTGGACACGAGGCTACCGGGATGAGACTCGTGACAGACAATTCCGATGTAGAGCGCCTGCTCGTCGAACAGGATTCTGACGTCGGTGCGCTCGGTCGGCCCGTGACCCTCGAGCGGCTCGCGCTGCGTCAGCGGCCCGATAGAGGGCGTGCGCTCCCAGTCAGGTTCGTCGAGTCGTCCGTCGACGTGGATCGTGCCGGTCGCCCGCTGCGCGGTCGCAACCGGCGTGGCGTCGCGCGCGCGGTCTGGTTGCTGAGCGGCGGACGGCGAG
>Ga0209515_10008931_pt1 | contig 11544 bp, 10 predicted proteins | sample Subgroupgradi54m_FD_187454 | JGI IMG/M metagenome (GOLD analysis project Ga0209515, IMG submission 187454) | Subsurface groundwater microbial communities from S. Glens Falls, New York, USA - GMW60B uncontaminated upgradient, 5.4 m (SPAdes)... ... | reverse complement strand
CGCTCTGATCTTTGTATAACGACATTCAGAAAACTTCCAATCGCTAATCCCAAGACAAAGAAAAATAAGAGCGGCACCATTAATAGCATAATCATCCATTTACGGCTTGTGTTGAATCTAGCAAGCACTGACGAAAACAACACACCCTCAATCTTACCAATGTGAAGTATTAGGGTGTTACATCATAGCAGTTATCCGCAGCTCCTGCTGCCGCTGCACAGTCAACGCTGTTAATGCCCTGAACTGTTGTTCCTGTAAATGCAGCTACTCCGCCGCAAAATGGCGCTGCGCCATCATCGCAATCTTTGTCGTTGTTAAGAAGAGAACTTGTGTTATCTTCAAGTACTGCGCCTATATGATAGAGCGTTCTCGCGCCGCCGAGAACAGTAAGTCCGGACGCATACCGATAACATGCGGCTGTACTGGGATCACGCGGGACAGATGCGATATAACCGTCGGTAACAAGTTTTTCCAATCCATAGGCAAGACCACCTGCAACACAATTTGCAGCTCCGCTACTTCCAGTTGGATAATTCTGTGCTCCTATGCCGTCATACTCAAGCTCAAGGGCGAGCTGAATCTGCTTCATGTCAGTAACGCGCCTAGCATCGCGTGATTTTCTTCGGGCAGTGTTAAGCGAGGCAAGCACGACAGTGGCAAGAACGCCGATAATGGCGATCACCACGAGCAATTCAATGAGGGTGAATCCTGGGGCTGATCTATTTCCAGGGTGTAAAATAAGCATTAGTCAAAATTTATATCGAATATAAGGAAATTTATACAGTGAGACTCGAAGATCTCTAATTTGTCACATCATAGCAGTTATCCGCAGCTGCGCCTCCCACTATACAGTCAGCACTCATGATGCCTATGACGCGTGAACCTGTAAATGCAGCTACTCCGCCGCAAAATGGCGCTGCGCCATCATCGCAATCTTTGTCGTTGTTAAGAAGAGAACTTGTGTTATCTTCAAGTACTGCGCCTATATGATAGAGCGTTCTCGCGCCGCCGAGAACAGTAAGTCCGGACGCATACCGATAACATGCGGCTGTACTGGGATCACGCGGGACAGATGCGATATAACCGTCGGTAACAAGTTTTTCCAATCCATAGGCAAGACCACCTGCAACACAATTTGCAGCTCCGCTACTTCCAGTTGGATAATTCTGTGCTCCTATGCCGTCATACTCAAGCTCAAGGGCGAGCTGAATCTGCTTCATGTCAGTAACGCGCCTAGCATCGCGTGATTTTCTTCGCGCGGTGTTAAGCGAGGCAAGCACGACAGTGGCAAGAACGCCGATAATGGCGATCACCACGAGCAATTCAATGAGGGTGAATCCTCTTGCTGACTTTTTGTTTTTTCTTAAGTTAATCATAATTAAATAAAAATAAAAAAAGAATTAGAAGCGAAATGGCAAATGCCAACTCTATTGTTTCATTGTCATATTTCGCTCATGATTAGTAATTTCTCGACCTTTTGATAGTATATCTATTTATCATACTCTCTGCCAATTGAATTATCCACATGCCTTGAATAGGAATTAGCTTGTAGGTGGTAGCTTGTAGGAAAAATTTAATTATCCTCCCTACCAGCTACAAGCTAACTCCTAATTCCTTCCCCTAAAAGCTTCCCACTAGGTTATATAAAGGAATCATGACCGAAGCCACCAAGATGGCTACGCCCCCTCCGAGAAAAAGAATAAGGATAGGCTCAATAAGGGCTACAAGATTATCAACCGTTGTGTCAACTTCCCGCTGATAAAAACGCGCAACACTCTCAAGAATGTAATCAAGCCTGCCTGAAGCTTCTCCTACGCGGATCATGCCTGTGACAAGCGCCGGAATTTCCGGTATCCGCTCAAATGCCGATGAAATTGTATTACCGGCTCTTACGGCTTCCATCGCGTCTGCCATTGCAAGCTTATAAACCTCATTTCCCACCACATCTCCCGAAATCGAAAGCGCGCGCAAAATAGGTATGCCGCCCGCGATAAGAGTCTTTAAGTTATCCGTCATCCGAGCCATGTAGAGTTTTTGAAGCAATATGCCGATAATCGGGGTGCGAACCTGCAAGCGATCAAAAAATAGCTTTCCCTCGGCGGTTCTTAACCACCGAACCGCCACTACGCCTCCGATAATCAAAAAGAAAAGCACTACCAACCCCCATGACCGCAGAAAAAGAGAAATAGAAAGGATCGCTTGAGTATAGAACGGCAATGTCTGCCCTGTCTCTGTAAAAATAGTGGCAAGCTTAGGAATGACCACAACCATCATAACCACCAATACAATCATAAATGTAAACAGAACGACTGCCGGATATATGAGAGCATTGCGCACTTTTAACGTAATATAGTAGGTACGCTCCATATAGTCGGCAAGATAGGTGAATACATCCTGGAGCTTGCCCGACTCTTCACCGGAACGTACAAGATTGATATAAAACGATGAGAAAGCAAGAGGATACTTCCCCATTGCCTGGGAAAGAGACAGTCCTCCGGTGATATCATCAAGGACTTGGCTAATGACATGCTGGAGAGTTTTCTTTTGCGTTTCGGCAACAAGCGTTTTAAGCGCCTGAACCACGGGTATTTGCGCCTCAAAAAGAGTTGCTAACTGACGTGAAAATATGACTAAATCCTTTTGTTTTACGCTGCCGCCTACATGTAAACGAGCCATCAATGACTTATCCTTTTCCTGAATCGAGATAACAATCAAATCAGCCTGATGCAGGGTATCTACGGCTCCTTCCTGGGAACCGGCTTCAATGACTCCTTCGCGGATCTCTCCGCTTTTACTACGTGCGCGATATTCAAATGTAGACATACGAAAAAAATAGCTTGTAGCTTGTAGGAATTAGGTTGTAGGTTAAGAAAAATCCTTCCTACAAGCTACAAGCTAATTCCTTCTTTATTCCTTCTTTTAAAAGCTTCCCACCATGTTTATACCGTGAACCCAAAAACCTCCAAACAAATCCATTCTGTCATTCTGAGCGTAGCGAAGAATCTCATGGATGCGAGTTTCTCAAGGAATGAGATGGTAGGTGATAGGTTAAGAAAAATCCTTCCTACCAGCTACAAGCTAACTCCTAATTCCTTCCTCTTTAGTATCCTTTCATAATTGCATGTAGCTCTTCAGGGTTAAGCGAATAACTCACCGCGCTTTCCATGCTTATCTCCCCCTTTCGCACAAGATCCATAAGAGAACGGTTCAGACTGATCATGCCCATATCCAAGCTCGTCTCCACTACTAAATCAATTTCATGTATTCGGTTCTCGCGAATAAGATTGCGGATCGGAGAATTGGCAATCAAAACCTCAACTGCAGGGATTAAGCCTCCGCTCAACCGCGGAATGAGCCGTTGAGAAACAATACCAATCAGTGTTGAACTTAGCTGCGTACGAATTTGCTGCTGTTGAGCTCCCGGGAATGTATCAATAATACGATCAATAGTTTGAGCTGCATTATTTGTATGAAGCGACGACAAAATAAGATGACCTGTTTCCGCCGCCGTTACCGCAGTTGCCATAGTATCCGCATCGCGCATCTCTCCTATCATCGCCACGTCCACGTCTTGGCGAAATATTGACTTAAGCGCACGATGAAAATCACTCGTATCAGATCCTACCTCACGCTGATCAATGATAGAGCGATCCGAAGTAAATAAATATTCAATCGGATCTTCCACCGTGATGATATGATCAGCTTGATTACGATTGATATAATCAATCAAAGCCGCAAGGGTAGTCGACTTTCCATGACCCGTAGGACCCACAATCAATAAAAACCCCTGCTGTTTGAGCAGCTCGATAAGAATCGGCGGCATGTTAAGCTCCTCCGGCGTACGAATCTTTGCAGGAATAAGACGAAGCGCTGCCCCCATATATCCGCGCTGAAAAAATATATTCACGCGAAATCGCGCCCGATCGCGAAAATTATAAGAAAAATCATCTTCTTTCTCCTGCAAGAATCGCTCTCTTTGCTTCGCGTCCAGCATAGAAAAGACAAAATCCTGCGCTGACTCTGCCGTCATGATTTCTTCTGCCGTAAGAGGCGTCAACGATCCGTCGATACGCAGTGTCGGATGCCTGCCAACTGCAATATGCAAATCAGACGCGTTTTCTTTAATAACGAGAGATAGTAAATCTTCAAATTTTTGCTTCATATTTCCCATACTATTGTAATGCTAATCGCGGTAATAATTATTCATAATCCCTCATACTCCTATAGAAACAAAGTTTGTCTGCTGTTATTGCGAGGAGGATGCCGCCGAAGCAACCTATACTTCGGAGATTGATGTTACAGAGCAGTCGCGAGTCATGCGAGGGATCTCGTTCCTCGCAATGATAGAGCGTATCCCTGTGGGTACAACAGCAGTGCATACCACAGAGGGGACAGTGTGAACGGTTACAATTACTCCATACCGATATACTCTTACGTAATCTTCAATAATTCTTTTACTTTTGTTACCACTTCGCTTGGTGTAAAATGCGCTTTAATAATATAACCATCCGCACCTAACTCCATACCTTTTTCCACATCCTCCTTCTGTCCGAAATTTGTGAGAAAAAGAATCTTAAATGTCCGAGGCGCTTTATATTCCTGTATTTTTTTAATTACATCGAATCCATCCATTTTTGGCATAATCACATCAAGAAGCACAATATCAAATTTTTCTGTCTCTATTTTCTTAAGAGCCATCTGACCGTCTGTCGCCGTATCAATCTGAAACCCCTGATCCTTGAACTTAAGCACATACATATCAAGGATAAACGGATCATCATCTACAACAAGTATTTTTATATCTTTTGCAGTTGCCATAAGCTATGGGAAATTACTCTATTCTTATATTACTCAATTATATGCATGGCGTATAGGGGGAAGCCAAAAATCTCAAACTGCCTCAACTAATTCTTCATAACCGATAGTGCCTTTAAGCACCTTCATAACTCCGTCTTGTTTCATAGTAATCATGCCTTGGCGATTCGCTTCTTCAGTAATGCTTGTCTCGGAAGGCTCTTTAAGAATAATATGCTCAAGCTGCGGCGTCATTGCGAGAACCTCAAAAATACCCATCCGACCGCGTGTTCCTTTCGGACATATCGCCGAACTTTGAGCGCTATAAATCTCATTCGGCATTGTTTCTAGCATCTGTTTCTTTATTGCTTCAGGCATCGTATTCACCTGCTCCATAACCACATCCTTGATTTTTCCTTCCAAGGTAAAACTTTTTCGCGAATCCGGGCACAATTTACGCACCAATCGTTGCGCAATCGCCAATATAAGCGTAGGGGCGATAAGAAACGGATCAACGCCCATATCTATAAGACGAGGGATCACGCCAATTGCATTGTTTGTATGAAGCGTTGCGAGGACCAGGTGACCGGTAAGCGCAGCTTGAATTGCAAGTTGCGCGGTTTCTTTATCGCGTATTTCCCCCACCATAATAATATCAGGGTCTTGGCGAACTACATGGCGCAAGCCGCTGGCAAAATCATAATTGATTTCAGGACGCACCTGGGATTGATTCACGCCGGCAATATAATACTCAATTGGGTCTTCAAGGCTCACAATATTCGTGCTTTCCTGATTGAGAATCTGAAGCATGGCATAGAGCGTTGTTGATTTTCCTGATCCCGTCGGACCGGTGATGAGAATCAGTCCATAAGGCCGATTCATATTTTGTTTGAGTACCTCAAGATTTGTTCCGTCAAGACCCAAATCAACAAAATCTTTTATTCCATCGCCCGGATCCAAAATACGGATAACAACCTTCTCCCCAAATGCGGTGGGGAGCGTCGATACGCGAAAATCAATACCCCTGTCCATAACATCGGCATGGAATCTTCCATCCTGCGGGACGCGCGTTTCATCAATTTTTAGGTTAGACATAATTTTAATACGCGAAGCAAGCGCCGCGTGAGTTTCCTTTGGCAACGTCAAACTGGTATGCAAAATACCGTCCACGCGAAATCGTATACGCAATGCATCCACTCCCGGCTCAATATGAATATCAGACGCATGCCCCTCAACCGCATGACGTAATACAACTGTCACGATTTTGGTAATAGGCGCTTCCTCTACAAGCTTGTCCTTCTCCGGTGTGAAAGAGGATTCCTGCCTTTCCGGCACCTTTTCTTTTTCAAATACCCTAAGCGCACGCGTAATCTCACTTGGCATGCTTTTATATTGCTTGAGTATACTTTCAAAATCAGAGGGAATAATAATAAACACGCGGACCGGAAGATCAATACGCGCAGAAATAAATTTCAGCGCTTCTTGCGCTGCGCCGTCATCGGGATAAAGCATCCCTACCTCAAGCGTGCCTTCTTGCTTACCCAACGGCACCATCTTATAATATCGAGCTGATTCTTCGGGAATATCGCGAAGCGCTTCTCCTGGAATGGGTTCTCCGCTCAGATATTTTATCGGGTAGCCGGAAAATTCGCTTTTTGCCTCGGCAACATCATGCTCGGTAATACCATGCATATACAAGACATCATCAAGCCGAAGATTTTTTTCCTTTGCTTCTTTCCGTATTTCGGGTGCTTCGTTAAGTTTGAGAATTGCCTTCCCTATGAGGATATCAAGAATATTTTTTGCCATAACGTATGCGACAGGTATGGTGAATAATGCATATTTACCGCTCTTTTTATACCCTCTCGGGTATGCACTGCTGTTGTCATTCCAGAGCGCTTGCGGGAACCCCCCTATCAACAAAGCGTAAAGATTAAAACAAAAAGCACAAAACAACAATACAAAACTCAAAACACTTCAGAGGATTCATAATAACGCCTTTCGTTTTTTGTCTTTTGAATTTTATACTGTTATTTTACTCTTTGCGCTTTTCGTTTTTCGCTCATATGGTGGGGATTCCCGCGACCCAAGTCGTGAATGACAGAAACAAGACATTCTTCACCAGACTCATGAGACAGGCTTTAATACGGTGTAAAAGGATTGAGCCTGCCCGGAAGAACTGACGGTCCCGTAGTAGCCATAACGACTTTAAGCGAACGAAAGGATGCATTATCAAAAAGAGAGAAATCAAGTTCCACCGAAGCAAGGGGTCGTATCTCATTGAGGCGCGCACCAAGATCGGCAACAACCGAACTTCCCCCTTCCGGATTCGGAGTTACATTGTAAACTTGATAGTAATAATATCCACCGCCCAGCATTATCAGAATAAGGACGATAAAAATAATACGCTGGAAATCCATAGAGAAAAGCTTGTAGGAATTAGCTTGCAGCTTGCAGGAAGAATCCTAGAGATTCAGTTTAACCCACCATCTACAAGTTCTAACCTAAAACTACTGATAATATGTTTTTAGACCAAGCTGAAAGTTAAAACCGACGTCACCCGCTCCAAATGTAAGCATTTCAACATCCGTAATACGCACGGAAGATTCTGTATCGCGTAAAAAATTCTTAAATGCTTCGTAGGATCCGCTTACTTCCATCGCCACATTAATCGTTTTGTACTTTAACTCCCCTATACCTTGCGTAACTGTTGCGGCATTAGTAGCTACCGCAGAATTATCAATCTTTTCGGGAATTTTTGGTTTTGTCGCTAATGTACCCGCAACATCAAGTTTTTTAACTTTAAGACCATCTTTTTCCGCGAGTTTACTGATAAATACCAGAAACTCTGGAGTTTGAGCTGTTTCCGGCAATATGTCATTAAGACGAGTAAAGTCGTCTTTTGTAATCTTGTTCATTTGATCAACAATCGCATCGCGTTTTTGCGTTAATGTATCTATCTCTACATTAATATCCTGTAGATGACTGCTATCCGCGCGCACAACCAAAAAATGCTGCCACGCGGGAATAACAAACACCATGACCATGGCAATACTCGCAAATATGAGTCCCAACGGGATGATAAGTTTAGACATAGAAAAACTTGAAATAAGTATAAACCTCGCCTTGCTTTTATAGATCGCGCACTATGAGATGATACTCATATATTATTCGAGCTTGTCGAGAATCTACCTTTACATTAAGCACGGATAAGGTAATTTCTCGACAGGCTCCAAAAGTAACAATTCAATAGTGTGCGATTTATAGATATATATGCTCTTTTTTAAAAACTAGAAAATTACTCCGCTTCCTTATTGCGGTGCGGCGCTCGCAGTGAATGTTGGCATAAGATAAATAGCCAGACCAAAAGATACGTGATGATTCTCACGAAGCGTCAAACCGGAAAATTCTACTTTATTTATCTGTTGATCCCCCTCCAAAAAAGCGATCTGACCGGCAAGAACAGCAAAATCATCCGCTTCGCCTTTTAAATTTATTACATGATCTTTTGGTGAAAAAGAATATGACTCAAACTTTACACGAGGATGGGTATCGCGCTCTATGAGACCAAATGTATTAGCGGAAAACTGATGAGAAGATAATACCGCTGATGCCGTTTGTAATTTTTTCTGAACGGAAAAAATCTGATCGAGAATCTTGGGCCGCAAATCGTCTTCTTTCTGCTGAATTTGCTGAATAAGCTGCTGCTGCGTATCCTCTTGCGACTTATTAAGATAATAAAGCCCTGCATATCCCGCAATACTGACCACAAGCATAAATAAGCTGAAAAAAAGCGCGAAAGCTCCTTTCCTATCAGAAAAAATGTTCAATGAATCAGTTTGCATGGGAAGGGTTTAGGGTTTTAGATTTAGAGTTTAAAAATAACTTTAAATTTTTTCCTACAAGCTGCCTCTAATGTGTTGAAATTTCATGAAGTGCCAAACCGGTTGCGACAGAAAAATAAGGACCAATCTCGCGCAAAATAGGCTGCATAAAAGGAGGAGATACGATACGGCCAAATGGATTTCCTCTTGCCGATTCAATACCAAATGTCGTTGCCATAAGCTCTACCATCCCCTTGAGCTGGGAACCGCCTCCCGTAAGAATAATTTTCTGTATCTTTCGGGGAGCTCTTCGATTGTATACGTCAATGACCCGCTCGATTTCACCAAGAAGCGTGGTTAACAGCGGCATCATAATCGAGCTGATTTCTTTTTCTTCTATTCGTTCTCCGAGCCCAATATCGCGCTTTGTCTGCTCTGCCCGTTCAAAATTTACTCCCAGCCCTCGCTCCAATGCTTTTGTCAGTTCGAGCGACCCTCGATCAAAATTATGAGAAGTGCGGAGTTTTCTCTCATCTACAATCGCAAGCGTCGTAGTACGGTATCCGAAATTAATAATGGCTTGAGGCGTAGAATCATGACCAATAAGAGAACGCACCAGACTGAATGTCTCCACTTCAAGTGCTTTTACGTTCAACCCGGCCGCCGCCGCGACGCGCTGATATTTTTCCACTATTTGCCGGGGAAGAGCTACCAGTAATACTTCTGTCTCCTTCTCGTTTTTGCCAGGCATAACATCCCAATCAAGAATAACTTCACTAATAGGAATAGGAATGTATTTCCTCGCTTCAAAAGGAACCGCGGTTTCCACTTCTTTGGGCGTAATTTTAGGAAGCGTGATCTTGACTACGAAACTCGATGCCGCAGGAATGGAAAATATCGCATCATGAGCGTTAATATTTGATTCGGTGAGCACGTCCTTAATAAGCGTCACCAGGTCCGCATCCTCGTAGCGCAGAAAACCGCTCCCTGCCGACGTTACGCTTTTAAAATACCGTTCATTTAAAAGTTCGCCGTAGCTTTCAAGAATCGCGCGCTCCGCTTCATACCGCAATTGTACCACCTTGGTGGAAAACATGCCAACATCAATACCCACAACTTTTCCGGATGTGCTCTTAAGAAACCCAAACGAAAATTTGGGCATTTCAAATTTTTTTAAAAACGGCAAATCCATGCGCTCAAATATAGCTTCTAGAAAAAAGTGCTCTCTTTCCACGAGCTTAAATCATTATACCGTCTTGGGCGCGACAATACGAGAACAAAAAGTTATCCACATGGAGTCTGCGGAGAAAATAACAGGAATACGACTGCCATCAGTGGCTATTGCTATAATGATTGTATCGAAACCATGCAGAGTTGAGAAAAAAATAGAAGTGGCGGAGGTGACCGTAGGAAATGGTTGCCAAGGCGATTGATTAATAAATCCTCTTATCTAAAGCTATTCATAAACAGGATAGAGAAATGATAAGGTCAAAAATGATAGGTATTTTCGTGCCTTCTTTCGATTACTAAGATGTATATATTATCATCCGGTGCGAACCTATAGATTATTCGGATATCACTTTTTCGCACGCGAAAAATATCTTCTCTGCCTTTGAGTTTTTTAATATCAAGACCTTCTGTTTTTCTCAAAGACAGGCGTTCAATGGTATCTTTCACCCATTTTTGTTCCTTACTGGTGAGTTTTTGTAATGCTTTTGCTATCTTATCCACAAAATTACAGACGAGAAAGTATATCCTTTATGCTGATGCCGCCCTTTTTAACAGTGGTAAAATCAATAACTCTCTCCCACTGCTCCATTTCTTCATCCGGCGGAGAAAGTTTAAAGACGGGCTTTGATCGCCGTACTACAATAAATGACTTCCCTTTTTGAACTTCGGCAATATACATATTGGTATTTTCTCGAAGTTTTTTTAATCCAATAAGGTTTTCCATAGTTATTTAAGTTTATCTTTAGATAACCTTTATGTCAAATATATGCATACACCACAAGAAGAAATAGAGGCAAGTGTACTGGAGCCTGAATAGGAGAGGTCGGGAGATCTTGTGCCTTCGGTGGTGGTAGCCATTATGTCCCATACGCGGGCGAATATCTGAAGATCAGTATTGATGTGAGCAAAACTAGGCATGAGATTAATTTTATATTATGTGTTTCAGAAATCAATCTAATCTTCAGAAAAGGGGTCAGGAGCCTTTTTTCGGTCTTCCTCTGCCTCGTAATGTAGAGTTAAGTTCATATTTTTTTACTATTCGTGCGACCCAGATGTCGGTACCATGCAACCAGGATTTTCTTTGTAGATGCACCTTAAATCACATACAATTTTCTCAACACGAGTGTAATGAAGCGACCTAATAAGTTCTATCTTCGGGACATCGTCTCCGTTGATAACAAGATCTTTTATCAAGTTTGACAGTATTGACGGCATAGAGTACTCTGGCAAAAGTTAGTGTTAATATAGATTCTTTGATATTTTTTTTGCATTGTGTCACGATGACACAATGCAATAGGCCACGAGGAGTGGCATATTCTCAAAAGAAAGGAGGTGATACTCATGAAGCGATTAATCATCGTCGCAGTTTTTCTGTCGGTTATAGTAGGGGGTTTCATATCTTGGAACAACCTGCAGGTGTTTAGACCCACCGTTTCAACACCTGCATACGCCGATGGAGGTTCGTCCGGCCTATAAAGTAACCGAGATGGAGTTCAAATAAAGAGTCATATGTTTGGACTCCATCTCTCTTGGAGGGAGGATTCATGAAGCATAATTTATTTGCATCTCTTTTTGCGAGTGCCGCCGTCGTATTTGTCGTCATTGGTGGCGTGTTTCTATGGATAGTTGTAATTCACCCATCCCCCACTCGGCAGTTTCTGCAAGAATTACAGGGTGTACTTGCTGATCCTGCCAC
>Ga0209515_10008930_pt1 | contig 11544 bp, 8 predicted proteins | sample Subgroupgradi54m_FD_187454 | JGI IMG/M metagenome (GOLD analysis project Ga0209515, IMG submission 187454) | Subsurface groundwater microbial communities from S. Glens Falls, New York, USA - GMW60B uncontaminated upgradient, 5.4 m (SPAdes)... ... | reverse complement strand
GCCGACGGCGCGCGTCCATCTTCTGAGAGCTCCACGGAACGAGCGCGCCGCGGCTGAAGCGCAACGTTGGGCAGCAACCGGTCGAGGTCCTATCCACGTTGAATGCACGTTGTGACGAGGAGGCAGCATGAGCCAGATCAAGCTCCAGGACCTTCTCTCGCTCTACGTGATCCCGGCGAAGACGCAGGATCCGGCCATCCAGTCGATTCCAACCCTTCGAAAGGTCACGAAGCTCGCCGGCGCGTCGTTTCCGATCGTACGCACGCGCGGCTATCTCACCGACATCGCTCTCCCAGAGGCCGATGGCGACCTGCACTTCTTCATTGAGACGATCAAGAACGCGCATCTCCATCAATCGCCGATGCAGACCTGCGAAATTCAGGGTCTCTTCAAGTTGGGTACAAACAAGAAGTCGTCTGATCCGCGTTTGAAGCCCTTCAAGCAACTCTTTGCTGAACTGGTCGAGGTAACGGGGTTCCTTCGCGTGTGGCCCGAACACCTTCGAGACAGCCGAGAGCCGCACCTCTTCGAACTTCACCCTCTGCTGACAATCGGCCTCCCGGGACAGGCCCCGCTCGACTTCACAGACCGAGTGGTGTGGCCGACCGGCGAAGATGAGGCGGAGAAGGCGCGACCGATAGGCACGGTGCTTGCCGGGCCCGCCGGCCTGAGACTGCGGCGAGTCAAGACCCGCTTGGTCTTTGCGACGCCATCCCACGGCATGAAACGAGAGAACTACATTCACGTCGATGGCTACTGCCAGCAGAAGCCCAAGTCTAATGGGCTATTCTGGCAGTTTCAGCTGTTCGCCGGTCCCCAGTCCTCGGCGGCGATCCTCTGTTTGGCGCTCAAGGTCTCAGGCGTCGGGCCAAAGGTCGCTGCAATGACGCCAGGGCGATACGAGATTGGAGGACTCGCTGGCCTCAACATTCCGGCGCTCACGGCGACAACTCCAGCTTGGGTCACGCAACTTGCTCCCGTGCTCTCTCTAAAGAAGCTGGGCCACTGAAGGTTGCTGCCCAACCATCGTTTGCAGCCGTCGACGGCTGGCGTAACAATGAGCCGCCGCGGCTGAAACGTAACGCTAGACAGACATGACTAGTCCAAACCGTCGATTGCTCGGCTGGCTCGTCCTAGTCACGTCCTTGTTGAAGTGGACTCCGCTGTACGCGCAAGAAATGGAGCTAGGAGGAACCGTCGGACTTGCCATTGCTGGCACCCCCGATGAAACAAAACCTGTGACCGGCTGGGGTATTGAAGGCTGCGCACAATGCTCCGGTCGATTCGGGTTGTTTGCCGAATACAGCCACTGGTCTCCGGCCACCCGTCCGGCCAGCTACGGAATTGCGCGCGTGAATCTTGTCGGCGGTGGCTTGCGTATCCAGGAGCCTTTGCCGGGCGGCCGACGGGGGTTGTTCTTCCTTGACCTTGGTCTTGGCCTTGGCCGGTGGCGGTCACTTGAACAACGGCGTGAGCGTGAGGACAGAGACTACGGCTTCATTCTGGGGTACGGGGCAATGATTCCTGTACTCGGTGGCTGGTATCTGCGTCCGCAGGTGCGATTGTATCTGATGGGCGGCTGCTGTCCTGTCTCTTTTGCCTCGTACGGCGGAGGGGTAGGCGCGGGTATCAGGTTCTGATCGCGCGTGCTGAGGTGGACGAACTCGTCTGATTGTGCCGTCTGACACGGCATGCAGTCGGCGGCACCGATGCGACCATGGAGTGCCGCGGCTGATGCCGAGGCGTTGGACGGCTCAGTGGAAACCCTGAACAGAAAAGGACTGCCCTGTGAGAAACATCCGGCCTGATTCCCGCGCGTCCTTGGCACTTGCGTGCGTGGTGATCGTTGGAGTCGTCGGGATAGCTTCACGTGCGCAGGTAGCCAGGCGCTCCGGCGAAGATGTGTATACGAAGTACTGCGCGTCGTGTCATGACCAGGTGGGCGCGCGCATTCCGACGCGCGAGGCGCTGACGAAGATGTCTCCCGCGCGCATCCTACGCACCTTGGATTTCGGGCTGATGATGAGCATCGCCTATCCGATACGGCGCGACGAACGGGAAGCGGTGGCGAAGTTCCTCGGCACGGGAACGGACGAATCGGCCCCGCCGGCGAGCGCGTTCTGTAAGGCTGACCGGCCGGCCATGTCCGCGGCTCCGCGGGAAAGCTGGACTGGCTGGGGACCGTCGCAAGCGAATACGCGATTTCAGACAGCTGGGCGCGCGGGCCTGAACGCCGGCGATATCGGACGGCTGGAGCTTCAGTGGGCGTTCGGCTTTCCCGGCGACGTGATCGCTTTCGCGGCGCCCACCGTTCTCAACGGCACCCTGTTCGTCGGCAGTGCCGGTGGCATGGTCCAGGCGCTCGACGCGAAGACCGGCTGTCTCCACTGGCTGTACCAGGCGAGCGGTCCGGTGCGCGCCGCGATGACGGTCGCCACGGAGGGGGCGCGGAATGCTCTCGTCTTCAGCGACCAGAACGGCTGGGTCTACGCGCTCGACGCGCGCACGGGAAAAGCCAACTGGAAGACAAGAGTCGAAGAGCATGAGGCGACACGGTTGACGGCCTCCCTCGCCGTGCAGGACGGCGTCGCGTTCGTTCCGGCGGCGTCGTGGGAGGAAACCCGTTCGATCGATCCGGCATATCCATGCTGCACGTTCCGGGGCAGCGTGACGGCAGTCCGCGTCCGCGACGGCTCGTTGGTATGGAAAACCTACCTGGTGAACCCGCCGAAGAAGACCGGCGCGACAGCGATCGGAACGGAGACATTCGGGCCTTCGGGCGCGGGCGTCTGGTCTACTCCCACCGTCGATGCGGTGCGCGGTGTTCTCTACATCACGACGGGCGACAATTATTCCCATCCCGCGACCGCGACGAGTGATGCCGTCATGGCACTCGATCTCAAGACCGGACGCATCGTCTGGTCGCAACAAACCTTGCCCAGCGATGTCTACAATTCGTCCTGTGGCAGCCGGGGGCCGAATTGTCCTCCCGAGAGCGGACCCGACTATGATTTCGGCTCCTCGGCGATGCTGGTGCGGACACCGGACGGGCGGGACGTTCTGGTAGCCGGACAGAAATCCGGCGTGGTGTACGCGCTCGATCCGGCGAACAAGGGAAAGTTCCTGTGGCAAGCCCGGGTGGGGAAAGGGGGCACGAATGGCGGCGTCCAATGGGGCATGGCGAGCGACGGGCGCAATGTCTACGCCTCCGTCTCCGACGTGGTCCGCCCGCCGGGAGGCATCGGCGGTGCCGCGCCCGTCGGCAACGCCCAGCTCGATCCCGTGCAGGGCGGCGGATTGACCGCACTGAATATCTCGGACGGCACGAAGGTCTGGTTCGCAGCGAGCGCCCCATGCAATCCTCCGCGGCCCGGGTGCAGCCCGGCGCAACCCGGCGCCGTGACGGCGATTCAGGGCGCCGTGTTCTCCGGCTCGATGGACGGACACATCCGGGCGTTCTCAACCGCCGACGGCACGCTGCTCTGGGATTTCGACACGGAGAAGAGCTACGCCACGGTAAACGGAGTGCCGGCAATGGGCGGTTCGCTCGATGGCGCCGGTCCGGTCCTCGTTGGCGGCATGCTGTTCGTGAATTCAGGCTATCCCCGCTTCGGCGGAACGCCAGGGAATGTGCTGCTGGCGTTTGGGGTCGCCGAAAAGAGCCGGTGAGTCGCAGGCACTGGGCCGAGGAAGCCACGACATTTCAAGAATCGGTGAGCCGTCCAACAGGCGAATGGAGCCGGCGCGCCAGCCGTCTTGCGAATCGTCTCCCAGCGGCGCGCGGCGCATTCGCAGGCGTTAAATGATGGCCGCGGACGTCGCGGGTTGGAGAACCTCGGCTTGTAAATGTGCCGCGTGAGAGTGAGCAACCGGGAAGATAGGTAACAGCGTTAACGGGGAACATGGATAACACCCATTGCCCTCGTACGAGTGCCTGCCGTTCATCGATCCGCCCCAGGAACACGTGGCAGAAAGAGACGGACCAGATACGATCGTCAGCGGATTCAAGGATGTTCGGCATTCACGCTGACCTGCGGCGGACGTGCCGGCCGTTCGAGGAATACCGAGGGTGGTCCTCCTCGGATTCGACGTCCCTGTACGCACGACTGGAGCCGCCGCCGGGCTCCAGCGGCTTTCCGTCGCACGAGATTGCGTTGCTTATTCCGCGGTGGGACGTTGCGGAACTCCTACGGTCGCCGGTTCCGGTGTCGATCTCCATTGACCCCGCGACGTCGCGAATCGCCGCGATCGAAACCGGCCAGGGGCTGCTATGGGTCCTCAGCGGTTCACAAGCTTCAGGCCGAGCGCCTTCGATTCCCCGTCCGTCAAGCTGAATTTCGTCGCGCGGTCCTTGATCTGCTCGAGGAACTGCGGGTCGCCGCCTTCGCCATCTTCGAGAAAGTCGACGGCGACGGCCAGGTAGCTACTCTCGGGCGGGAGCGCCCTGATGCGGAACTGTCCCTGCTGATCGGCGCGCGCCGTCTTCACGAAGCGCGATGGGAACGCCCACTTCGCCGGATCGTCCGGGAACACGACGACGGTGTAGTCGCGCGTCACGTCGCCCTTGGCGGTGGTCACCTTGCCGTTCAGGTCGCTGATCTTGTCGGTGACGACGATCTGAAGGCCGGAGCTTTGCGCGCTGCCGCGGAACTCGAGCGCCGAATCGGTGATATCCATCCCGTTGAGGGTCACCGATTTCAGCGTCCACTCCTGCGGCAGGCCGTTGACGCGGATGAACTTCTGTCCGGTGAGGTTGAAGAGTTCGAAGTTGCCTTCGGCGTCGACCTGCGCGGGCCGATTCCCGAAGGGACCGGGCTGGAACTGCGCGCCCTGAGCCACGATCGTGATCGAGTTCGTACTCAGCTTGGCGACGGATCCTTCCGCCGCGACGACGTTGCCGGTGATGCTCGCGCCCTTCGAGGTCACGAGCGTAAGGCCGGTGAGATCGTCGCTGCTGACGACGATCGGCATCGAGGCGAATTCCACGTCCATCGGTCCCAGAGGACCTCCGGGACCGCCACCGGGCCCGCCGATTCTAAATGCGAAGCCACCGCCGCCGCCGCGGGCTCCGCCGAGGCCGGCCACCGCCATCAGCGTGTAGTTCCCGGGCGAGACGTTGGCGATCGTGAAGCTGCCGTCAGCGCGGACGCGACCGGCGTTGCCTCCGAAGCCGGCAAATCCGCCTGCGACCGCATCGGCGGGCGTGAGGTTCACCATGCCGTTGGTGAGCGCGGCGCCGTTGGAATCGAGCGCCATGCCGGAGATCTTCACCGTGCGAACCGGCTGCAGCGCGAAGTTGACGTTCGGCTGTTCCTGCCCGATGCCGAGCGTGATGCGCTGCGCCTCAGCGACGTTGCCGGTGCCGGGATAGTAGGTCGAGGCATAGCTGGTCGTGTCGCCCTGATCGTCGACCGGCCCGACTGGCCCGATCGGCCCGTTCCCGGCGCGCAGCGTGGCGCTCACGTAGTACTCACCGGGCGGGAGGCCGTAGATCCGGTAGGCGCCCGTGTCGTCGCTCTGATCGCCGCCGCCGCTCGGTGTCAGCCGCCGCGTTCCCTGGACCATCTGATACCGGAGCACCTGCACGCGCGCGTTTGCCACCGCGTCGCCGAACTCGTCGAACACGCGGCCCGTGATCGCCGCGCCTCTCGGCAGCGTGAAGTCGGCCTTGTCCATCAGCTGTCCGTCGGAGATCTCGATGGGCGAGCCGGCCTCGTACGCGCGGCTCTGTCCGTAGCGCAGCGTCATGAAGCCGGCCTTCGACGCGGTGAGGTTCCAGCGTCCGGCGGGAAGATCCTTGAACTCGAAACGGCCCTGCGCGTCGGTGCTGACGAGGCGATTCGCGCGGAGCTCGCCAGACTGCGCGCGCACTTGCGCGCGGCGCACCGGCGCGCCGTTGTCGGAGGAGACGACGCGGCCGCGAATGATCGCGGTGCCGGCCACTTGATCGCCCGTGCCGTTCCCCGTGCCCGTGGCGTCGCGCGGAGGCAACCCCGCGCGACCGCCGCCGCCGGCGCCCTGCCCGAAGCCGCCACCCTGTCCGCCGCCGGCGCCCCCTTGGCGCTGCCCCTGGGCAACCAGCATCGAGTCAGGAACAACCGCGACCAGGACGAGCGCGAGAAGAGCCGGCACGAGGTGGACGGCTGTCTGTTTCATGGCGAAATTATGACGCCGCCCGCGGGTCAATGGTTGTGAAGAGTTGAAGGCAGGGGTCAGACTCGGGTGACGGGTCGTACCCGAGTCTGACTCGCGTACTTGACGTCACCCGAGTCAGACTCCGATGACGAGTCGACTCAACTTGTCGACGGCTTCGCGCAACTGGTCGTCGCTCAGATATGGGGCGGGGCCAAGGCGAAGGATGTCGCCGCGGGAGTCGGCAAAAACTGCAACCTGGCGCAACGCGCGTGCCAGCTCCGCGGCCCGCGGCGCGCGAATCGCCAGAAACCCGGCGCGGCGATCCTCGGGCACCGCCGTCACGTGCGCGATTGAGGGGTCGACGTCAAGCGCCGCAAATGACGATGAGAGGAGGCCAACCTGGTGGCGGCTGATCTCGCGAAGGCGATCGGGGGTGAGTCCCTGCGCCACATGAAAGTCGAACACCGCCGCCGCGCGATAGTGCGACGTCGGATCGTAGGTCGCGCCGGCAAACGCCGCCGCCCCAGGTGCGTACGTGACGCGATCGCGGGCCGCCGCCTCCAGGTTGTCGAACTCGGCGAACCATCCCGTCAGGACGGGCCGCATCCGGCAGCCGGGCGGCACACGCAGGAAGCAATTGCCCTCGCCAAGCTGACAGTACTTGTAACCGCCGCCGGTGATGAACGCACTCTCCAGGCGCATCGCGCGGATGTCGAACGGAACCACATTGAGATGGTGATAGGCGTCGACGAGGAGCGCCGCGCCGTGCGCCTCGCACGCGGCCGCCATGCGGTCGAGGCCGCCCGCGATCTCGGCGGTCTCGAACAGCACCGATGAGACCATCACCGCGAGCGTCCGATCATCGACGGCGCGAGCGATGCGCTCGCCAAGGTCGCTGGCCGGAGCCGCCGCGCCTTTCGCAGCGTCAACCTTCACTACCTCGACGCCTTCTTCGGCAAGACGATCGAGCTGGCGGCGGATGCTGTGGAACTCGCCGCTGGTCGTCACGATGCGCCGCCGCTGGCGGAACGGCAGCGCGGACAGCCATCGCGTGACGAGCTCGTGCGTGTTCTGCCCGAGCGCGATGTTGTCCGGCGAGTCTCCAAGCAGCCGCGCGAATCCCATCCGGACCTTCAACGCCTGCTCCGCCGCGCGCGTCCATTTGTCGTCGACCAATTCGGCCGCATCGAGCCACGCGCGCTGCTGCGCGTCGAAACCGACATCGGGCCACGCTTGATGCGAGTGCCCCGTCAGCAGCAGCCGCTCCGCAACTCTGAAGCGCGAGTAATGTGCGGCGAGGGGATTCGTCAGAGCTGTCCTCTGATTTCCCACAGATCCGGAAAGATGGGTTTGCCCACGGTGGAGGCGAGGTACGGAGCGCCGCTCGAGCCACCAGTTCCGCGCTTGACCCCGATCGTCCTCTCCACCATCTTCACGTGGCGGTAACGCCACTCCTGCAGTCCTTCGTCGAGATCCACGAGCCGCTCGCACAGCTCCGCGCTCTTCGGATCGCGGCGATAGACGTCGATCAGGATCTGCTGGACCTCGGGCGACGGCTCGACCGGTGACGTGGACGCGCGGGACAGCTGCGCCGGAGGAACCGGATAGCCCTCGCGCGACAAGTAGCGGAGAAAGGCGTCCCACAGCGTCGGCGCGGCGTATCGCGCCGTCAGCGCCTGGCGCGCGCGGCCACCCTCGGGAAAGCGCGCGATCGCCGCTTCGCTCTTCGCGCCGAGGAGAAACTCGATCTGACGGAACTGATCGGATTGGAATCCGCTCGCCGCCTCGAGCCGCGCGCGGAAGCTGAGAAACTCCAGCGGCGTCATCGTCTCGAGGATGTCGAGCTGCGCGACCATCACCTTCAGGATGGTGAGGATCCGCTTGAGCGTGTGCTGCGCGCGATGCGGCTCGTCGCCGGTGAGCAGGCGCGCCACGCGATCGAGCTCGTGCAGCAGCTCCTTGAACCAGAGCTCGTAGACCTGGTGAATGATGATGAAGAGCATCTCATCGTGCTCCCCCTCGGACCGCGGCTGCTGCAGCGAGAGCAGCTCGTCGATCTTCAGGTAACTTCCGTACGTAACCGCTGGATTTGCTTCAGCCATGATCAGTCCTGCGGAACATCGAGGCCGACGGCGCGCATCAGCGCGATCGCGTTGCTGCGCGTGACCGGCCCGGGCTTCATGACGTAATCGAACCGGATCTCTCCCCCTTCGAAGCGATCGTCGAAGTGCACGTTGGCGGCGCGCGGCGCGAGATCGTCCGCGACCTTCGTCAGCGCGAGGTCGTGCGTGGTGATGAGCCCGATCGCGTCGCGATCGAGCAGCGCCCGGAGCACGCCGGATGCGCCGACGACGCGATCGTGCGAGTTGGTGCCGTGAAAGAGCTCGTCGAGCAGGAAGAGCACCGGCAGAGGCCCGGACGCCAGATCGGCCAGCTCGCGGATGCGGCTGATCTCGGCGTAGAAGCGCGACCGTCCTTCCTGCAGCGAGTCCTGGATTCGAAGCGTCGCGCCGATCCGCAGCGGCGTGAGCCTCAGACTCCCGGCTCGCACCGGCGCCCCGGCGAACGCAAGGACGGCGTTCACGCCGACGGTCCGAAGCAGCGTGCTCTTGCCCGACATGTTCGAGCCGCTGACGACGAGCAGCTGTGTGGCATGGCCAAGGTGCACATCGTTGCGAACCATGCGGGCAGCCGGGATCAACGGATGTCCGAGCCCGACGCCGTCGAAGATTCCTCGACGGCCGGCGGATGTCGCAGCCTCCACAATCTCGGGAAACGGATCATCGGGATGTTCGTAGCGGTACGCCGAGAGCGACGCGATGGCCTCGAACTCGCCGGCGATCCGCAGCCACTCGCGCACGTCGCGGCCGTGTACGCGGCGCCACGCGTCGACGGCGAGCGCCAGGTGCGTGCCCCACAGCACCGCCGCGGCGAACGGCGCGAACACGAGGTTGTGCTGCCAGTCGTGCAGCTCCACGAGCCGATGGAGCCGGCGAATCGACGCGGATGCGCGGACGGGCCCGGCGCCCAGGAGCTCGCTCTGAAGCCGGGTGAGGCGTTCGGCGGTGAAACGCTCCTGCTCGAGCCGCGCCAGGACCACCGCGAGGACATCAAGGTCGCGCGCCGGAACATCAGCCCCGTGCAGCGCCTTCGCGAGTTTCTCCCGAAGCGGAAGCGAGAAGGCGATCTCCAGCATCACCACCGCGACCAACGGCGTTGAATTGCCGGTTGCGATCCAGATGCCTGTGGTCACGATCGCGGCGATGGTGAGCATGACTGCGGCGGGGCGAATCCATCCGCCACGAAGGTGGAGCGGGCCTTCGGCCCACGCGACAACGGCGTCGGTGTGCACGCTCGCGCGCACGTCGATGCCGGCGAGCGACAGCGCTTCGCGCAGATCGAGGCGCGGCGCGAGATCGTCGGTCGCCTGCTGCCGCGCGAGAATCGCGCGCGTGTCCGCCGGCGCGAGCAGCCACCGGGCCAGCGTTTCTTCGCCCGCCTGCGTGCGCGCGATCGAGAGCAGCTCGAACAGCGACGCGGGGCCGAACAGGTCGAGATCCTGCGCGTACAGATGCCCGGTATCGCGGAAACGTTCGCCGGTGTCGCCGGTGCCTGCCCAGCGATCCTCGATGCGCGCGAGCCCGCGCTCGTAGAACGCAATCGCGCGCGCGGCGGCCTCGCGCGCCCGCGCCACGCGGTCGTGCTTCGCGACCAGCACGCCGAACGTCACGACGGGAAGCGCAAGCGACCAGGGAGAGATCCATCCGCGCGAGGCCGCGAGAGCGAAGAGGAGCCCGGCGCCGAACACGGCCAGCCGCGCATGACTGAATCGCGCATCGATGCGCGTCAGCCTCGAATGCGTCTCGCGGCGGGCAACCAGGCGTGCGCGATACTCGGCCGATGGCGCCTGCATGGGGACAGGGGAACTAGGGGACTGGGGGACCAAGGGCGTTGAAACCAACCCTCGTCCCCTTGTCCCTTGGTTCCCTAGTTCCTTCTTTCAGCATTGCGCGGTTGAGGAAGTCGACGAGCGGCGAGACGGCGCGGAAGACCTTGAGCACCTCCGGGTAGAACCGCGGGCTGATCGCGAAATCGGCGGGAAACTCGCACCCGCCGACGAACTGCTTGTGGCGAAGGTACTCCGCGGCCGGATGATCTTTCGCGTACCCGCGCGGCACCCGTGAGAGCTGCGCGCCGCCGAGACTCCCGACCGTGCGCGTGAACGCGTCCGACGTCACGATGCGATGCAGCGTGCGGTGATGCCGCGCGACCGACGCGCGGATCGCCTGCAAGTCTGCGGGCGACGGCATGTACGAGCCGCCGCCGACCCAGACCCACTGCGGCGCGATTTCGAGGTAGAGGCCCGCGCCCTGCCCCTTCGGAAACTTCCGCGACGGAAAGTGCGCCGAGACGTGCGTCTTCAGCGGCGTCTTGTCGTCGCTGAAGCGGGTGTCGCGGTAGATGCGGTACAGCGAGACGCGCGGATCGGCGACGAGATCCGGCGCGAACGCCGGGAAGTCGCGTGCGAGCTGCTCGAGCAGCACGACCATCGGTCCCCGGACGTGCTGCTCGTACTCGTCCTTGCGCTCGCGGAACCACTCGCGATCGTTGTTCCGCTTCAACGCGCGCAGAAACGCGAGCGTCTTCTTGGTAAACGGCGAACGCATGGATTGCGTCAACGGCGAGCGAATTACGCGCGCTGCTGCTCGGCCGCCCGCGCCGCCCACCGTTCCTGCATCTGCCGCGTGAGATGCGGCACCTGTCCAAGCAGCCGCTGAATCAGCATGAGCTGCCCGCGATGGTGCATCTCGTGCTCCTTCATGCCCATGATCATCTCGAACCGTGTCTTCGTTGGCGGTGTCATCCCCGGCGGCTGGTTGAACGGCTCCGCCAGAAAATCGTCGCTCAGCGTCTCGATCCATGAGGCAGTCGCTTCGCCGCGCTCCTTCAGCAGCGCGATCAGCTCCGCCTTGGTCCGCGGCTTCTGCTCCTCCGCCTGCATCTGGCCGACGAGCTCCGGGAAGTTGATCCCCTCGAACGACGTGCGCTTCTCCTTGTGGACCGATGAAAAGGAATCCGACAGGGCGATGTGCGTCAGCATCTGGCGAACCGTCTTTGTCCCAGGCGCCGGCGAGAAATCGAGCTTCGACTCCGGTATCTCCTCCACGATCTGAATGGTGTTCTTCCGAACGGTGCGATAGGCGCGGGCAAGGTCCTTGGCTCCGTAGCACAGCATGGTCAGTCTCCTCAGTGTCTGGATGCGTTATGAACCTTGAATAATACAATCGGTCGATGCCTTCCGTCCTGTCTCCGATCGCGCGTGACGCGCTCGTCGCGGATTTGCGCGCGATCATTGGCGATCGCTGCACGACCAATCCGACGCAGCTCGGCCATCACAGCCACGGCGAG
>Ga0209515_10008929_pt1 | contig 11544 bp, 8 predicted proteins | sample Subgroupgradi54m_FD_187454 | JGI IMG/M metagenome (GOLD analysis project Ga0209515, IMG submission 187454) | Subsurface groundwater microbial communities from S. Glens Falls, New York, USA - GMW60B uncontaminated upgradient, 5.4 m (SPAdes)... ... | reverse complement strand
GACGATGACACGGCCATCATCTTCAATGTCTACCGTGGCTCCGCTCTCTTCAATGATCTTACGGATATTTTTTCCGCCCGGGCCGATCAATTCTCCGATCTTCTCGGGATTAATCTTGAGCATCGTGATTCGCGGGGCGTAATCCGAAAGTTCCTGACGGGGTGTGGAAATTGTTTTCAGCATAATATCAAGAATCTTAAGGCGTGCTTCCTTCGCGTCTTGAAGCGCTGTTTTTAAAATTTCGTTTGTAACACCGCCGATTTTAATATCCATTTGGATGGCGGTAATACCTTTGGCGGTACCGGCCACTTTAAAATCCATATCGCCCAAATGATCTTCGATTCCGGCGATATCGGTTAAAACCTTCCATTTACTCTCTTCCTTCACAAGCCCCATCGCAACACCGCTTACGGGTGCTTTAATCGGAACGCCTGCGTCCATGAGCGCAAGGGTTGCGCTGCAAACGGTCGCCATAGAACTTGATCCGTTTGATTCTAAAATATCGGAAACAACGCGAACCACGTACGGAAATTCTTCCTCGGACGGAACCACGGCTCGAAGTGCACGTTCTGCAAGTGCGCCGTGACCAATTTCTCTGCGGCCTGGACCACGGTTGGGCTTTACCTCTCCGACACTGAATGATGGAAAGTTGTAATGAAGCATAAACCGTTTAAATTGTTCTCCTTCTAAGCCATCTATTCTCTGCTCATCCCGACCCGAACCTAAAGTGGCTACGCCAAGACTTTGGGTTTCGCCTCGTGTAAAAAGAGCTGACCCATGAGTTCTGGGAAGCACACCAATTTCACACGTAACCGAACGAAAATCTTTAAAGCCACGGCCATCAGGGCGCTCCCCTTTATCCAAAATCAAAGCGCGCACCTCCCGTTGCTCTACCTCATCAAAAACAGTCCTTACTTCTTTTTCTTTAAATTCAGGTTTCGTAGCATCAAACAACGCTAACGTTTCTTCGTAAAGCGTAACTTTCCCTGCGATCCGCTCCTCTTTCGTCTTTAAGCGAAAGATTTGAAGAAACCGTCCCTTCACATGCTTCTCTACTTTGCTGCGAACATCTTGAGAAATCAGTTTTGGTTCCGGTTTTTGTTTTGGCTTTCCTGCTTTAGTGGCTAACTGGCGCTGAATCTGAACCATCGCCTTCACTTGTTCTTTCCCGAATTGAATGGCTTGGTTCATCATCTCTTCAGCCATTTCGGAAGCGCCTCCCTCGATCATCATGATATTTTCTTCTGTTGAAGCTAATACCAAATCGAGAGTGCTGTTTTCCAATTGTGTGTAAGTAGGATTCGCAATTAATTTTCCGTCAACGCAACCCACTCGGATAGCTCCAATCGGAATTTCAAACGGAATTTGGGAAATCATCAAGGCTGCAGAAGCTCCGATAATGGAAAGAATGTCTGGGTTGTTATTTCCATCAACTGAAAGAACGGTTGATGTGACCTGCACTTCATTGAAATAGTGTTCCGGAAAAAGAGGTCTTAAAGGACGATCGATAAGACGTGAGGTTAGAGTTTCTTTTTCCGTCGGTTTTCCTTCCCGTTTAAAAAACCCGCCTGGAATTTTTCCGGCAGCATACGTTTTTTCCCTGTAATCAACTGTAAGCGGGAAAAAATCCTGATCTTCTTTTAAACTTTTTGCAGCAACAACGGCTGTTAGGACCACCGTACCACCACATTGAACTGTGACAGCGCCATCTGCCTGTTTTGCCATTCGTCCTGTTTCAATAATCAATTCTTCAGAGCCAATTTTTGTACTTACTCTCGTAATCATTTTTATTTTCTATTCCCTTTCTCTTTTCCTCTTTGAAATTATTTATGCTTCTGACTTTACATTCTGAAAAGTCACGTAATCTAAACTAATGTTACTTCCTTAGATCCAGCTGTCCGATAAGTTTCTTATACCGTTCGGGACTTTCCCGTTCCAAATAAGTGAGCAAACTTTTTCGTTGCTCTACCATTCGAATTAAACCTCGACGGGAATGATGATCTTTTTTATGGGTCTTGAAGTGGTCGGTTAGCTCATTGATTCGCGATGTCAAAAGAGCTACCTGTACTTCGGAAGAGCCTGTATCTGTTTTTCCGTGTTGAAATTTTTTAATTGTTGTTACTTTTTTTTCTTTACTAAGTGGCATTCTTTCTCTCCTTTATGATTGCTTCGCAAACCATTTTTGGCCTGCTTCAACATCCTTTTTAATTTGATCTTGAAGCGCTTCCTGATTTGAAAAAGTCTGCTCGGGCCGCAATCGTTCGCCGATCGCTACTTCAATTGTTTTGCTTGTTAAATCCTCATGAAAATCTAAAATATGAACTTCCGGAATTGGCTTTGAATCTTTACCGAAGGTCGGCCGCCTTCCGTAATTCAAAAGTGCCTTTAGGTGATCTCCAACAACATGCTCTTCAAGTTTCATCCGACCATCTTTAGTATCCGCTAAGCGAAGATCCAAAATCCGTACCCAAACAGCATACACACCTTCGGGCGGCATGACTTCGCTATGCAAATCTAAATTGGCCGTTGGAAAGCCAAGACTTTTTCCTCGACCACTTCCTGGAATCACCGTACCAAAGAAAGAATAGGGACGGCCTAAAAATCGAGCTGCTTCAGTGATTTTACCTTCGTGAATCAAAGAACGAATAACACTGCTTGAAACCACCTGCCCTTCTACTTTAAGGGGGTTGGCTTCTAAAAAAGTAAATTTGTACTTCTGAGCAAGCTGTTTCATCAGCCCGCTGTTTCCTGAACGATCGTGTCCGAAACGAGCGTTAAAGCCCAAACAAATTTCTTGCGCCCCTAGGGTTTCGATAAAGACCTGCTTCACGAAATCTTCAGGACTTTTTTTTGAAAGCGCAAGCGTAAAATCAATTAAGAAGCATAAATCAACGGACGCTTGTTTCAGAAGAAATAATTTATGAATGAGCGACGTCAAAATCGGCGGGTTCTCTTTCCGGTGTAACACCCGCTGAGGGTGTTCCCGAAACGTAAAAACCGCTGATGTTCCATTAATTTTTTTTGCACGTTCCCGGATCGTTCGAATAATTTCTGAATGACCCAAATGAACGCCGTCAAAATTTCCCAACGCAATAACTAAATTTGAGAAGTCTTTTTTTTTAAACTGTTCAAGCTTTGTGACAATTTCCATCAACTGACAGGCGTCAAAACCGGATCCCGCACGAATTGGGTAAGTTTATCCGTGTCCAACTTTTTAAGTTGTTCAACGGTAACCGCCTCATCCAATGTGAAAGAACCGCTCCGAACCCGCCTAAGCTGAGCCAAAACTGCGCACGATCCCAGCGCCTCTCCCAAATCATTCACTAGAGTTCTTAGATAAGTCCCTTTTGAAACACGAGCAAAAAATTTAACCTTAGGAAGATTGATTTCTTCAACGCGAAATTCATAAACCGTAACGGTTCGCTTTGGTCGATCCACTGTTTTTCCGGCACGTGCCAATTGATAGAGCCGCACTCCCTGGTGCTTCAGCGCCGAAACCATTGGTGGTGTTTGTTCTAAAACACCTGTAAATCTTTGGAACGCATCTCTGATATCTTTTTCGGACACATGCTGCCAATCCTTCTTGGTAGTCACATTGCCTGAGATATCCTGCGTATCGGTCGCAATCCCAAGTTCAAGGGTCCCAAAATATTCTTTATCGCAAGACGAAAGCTCTTTCGATTTCTTGGTAGCCTGCCCAAGCAGTACCACTAAAACACCGGTGGCAAGCGGATCTAATGTTCCCGCATGACCCACTTTCTTAATTCGAAAACGGCCTCGAACGAAAGCGCAAATATCATGAGAAGTCCAGCCCTCAGATTTATCAACCACTAAAATACCGTTGGTGATCCCAAGAACTGGCACAAAAATTACCGTTTTTTAGCTTGCTTAACTAATGCGAGTTTGATTTGTTCTAAAATTTTTCGTGTTGCTTCTTCTAAAGTACCTTGAATCGTACATCCAGCTGCTTTCTTGTGTCCACCGCCGCCAAATTGCGCAGCTACCTGGGCTACGTCGTAATCTCCCTTTGACCGGAATGAAACGCGAACCTGGCCGGTTTGAGGCCCGTCCATTTCGCTCATAAAAAAAGCGAACTGAACTTCTTTGATATATTTAAGAAAATCGATAAATCCTTCTGTGTCCTCGTAAGTCGCGCCCGTTTGTTTTAAATCATTTTGCGTCAATCCCACCCACGCAACCATTTCATCAGAAGTCGTTTGGATTCTTGCAAGAAGAAGGCTATGCAGCTGAATTTTTTCAAGTGAGTAAGTCGTATAAAGTGCGTCGTTAATGCTTTCGATATCAATTCCGGTTTGAATCAACTCGGCAACAATTTGATGCGACTTAACACTCGTATTACTATATTTAAACGATCCTGTATCGGTAGAAATAGAAACATAAAGAGCTGTTGCTTCTTCACGGTTGATTTTCAATTTGAACCGCTTGAACATATCGTAGATTACTTCACCACAAGCTGCAGCTTGCGGTTGAATCAAATTATAATGGCCAAAACATTTGTTGCTGATATGGTGGTCGATATTGAAAATTTTTGTTTGCGGTGTTAAAAGGTTTCGCACCGTTCCAATCCGTTCCAGGGTTGGACAATCGGCTACGACAAGCGCATCAAACTTACGGCCGGGTGTAATATCTTTCACTTGATTCCACCTCTTACTGGGAAGACAACCCAGGCGTTCCGGAAAAGGATCTTCGCAAACAATCAATGTTTTCTTGCCTAGGCGGCGCAAAAGTGACTCTAGTGCCAGTACAGATGCCACCGCATCCCCTTCTGGATTGACGTGAGAAGCCAGAAGAAAATTATCTGTTTTTTCAAGACCTTGACACAGCTTAGCTAAAGAATCGTTTTTACTCATACCGTTCGATTTAATTTTCTTCGTGAATTTTTCTAATAATTCCATCTATTTTCATCCCTTCATCAAGTGAAACATCTGCTGTAAATGAGAGGCGAGGCGTAAAACGAAGTTTAAGCTTATGGGCGATATCCCGCTGTAAAAAACCTCGCGCCTGCTCTAATCCCTTAGCAGTCTCTTCTCTTTTCTCATCATCCCCTAAAACCGAATAAAATACACGTGCGTATTTTAGATCGTCGCTGACGTGAACATCTGTAATCGTTACAAAACCGATTCGAGGATCTTTAATTTCTTTTGTCAGGATGGTGCCTAACTCTTCCTTGATTAAAGCCGCTACCCGATCACAACGTTTGCCTTGCATGATTAAAAAAGCTCCGATCGCCGCGTTAAACTAACTTGGTCGCTACCTTCTCGATGCGGTATGATTCTAAAATGTCGCCTTCTTTAAGCTCGCCAAATCCTTCTAGGACCACGCCGCAATCATAGCCCTCTTGAACTTCGCGGACATCATCCTTAAATCGTTTCAAAGAGGCAAGCTTCCCAGCGTGGACAATAATATTATTTCGGATCACGCGAATCTGGTGATTTCTGGCAAGTTTTCCTTTTTTTACGATTGCGCCACCAATGGCGCCCACTCTCGAAGATTGAAACACTTGGCGGACTTCCGTACGTCCCTCAACCACTTCTTTCATGGTTGGTTCAAGCAATCCTTCCATAGCTTTTCGGATATCTTCCAAAGCTTCATAAATAATATTGTAAAAACGAACGTCGACACCCTCATATTCCATTAAGGCTTGCGCGCGTTCATCGCTTTTCACGTGAAAACCGATCACAATCGCATCAGATGCTGCCGCAAGCATAATATCCGACTCATTAATACCGCCCACTCCTCCATGGATGACTCGGATTTTAATGTTCTCAGAAGAAATCTGCTCTAATGATTGAGTGATTGCTTCAATCGACCCCTGAACATCGGCTTTAATGATAAGCTTAAGCTCCTTCACACGACCTTCCTTCATCTGGCTATAAAGATCTTCCAAGGAAAGATGCTTGGAATGAAAACCTTTAATGGCTCTTTCGCGAAGTTCAAGTGATCTTTTTTCGGCAATCTTTCGGGCGATTTTTTCATCAGCAACGGCTGTAAAAACTTCGCCGGCTTCAGGTGTTCCCGAAAGACCTAGTACTTCAACGGCGTAAGATGGCCCTGCTTCTTTGACTGATTTGCCACGGTCATTTCTAAGCGCACGCACTTTTCCATAGAATTGGCCTACCACAACAAGATCGCCAACCCGTAATATTCCGTTTTGAACCAGCACGGTTGCAACGGAACCCTGTCCTTTTGTTAATCTTGCTTCAACCACAGTTCCTTGTGCAGGACGATCAGGATTGGCTTTCAATTCTAAAACTTCAGATTCTAAAAGCAACATTTCAAGCAACTCTTCAATCCCCGCTCCTGTTTTTGCTGAAACTTTAACACAAATCGTTTTGCCGCCCCATTCTTCAGGCATAAGACCCAACTTTTGAAGTCCGCCCATCACACGTTGTGGATCTGCGCTAGGAAGATCGCTTTTATTGATTGCAACAACAATTGGGCATCCTGCAGCACGCGCGTGATCAATAGCCTCAATGGTCTGAGGCATCACACCATCGTCTGCTGCTACGACCAACACAACCACATCAGTTACATTAGCCCCGCGTGCTCTCATAGCGGTAAATGCCTCGTGGCCCGGCGTGTCTAAAAATGTTACATATCCCTTCTTTCCTGAAAGCTCAACTCCATAAGCACCAATGTGCTGGGTAATTTGTCCCGCTTCTTTATCGGCCACATTTGTTTTTCGAATCGCATCCAAAAGAGAAGTTTTTCCGTGATCTACGTGTCCCATCATCGTCACTACCGGCGGACGCGATTTTAATTTAGCAGGATCTTTCTCAGACTCATCTAAAACAGTTTTTGTGTCTTTATCTTCAACTTTTTCAATCAAAACATTTAGTGCTTCACTCGCCTTCCAAACAATTTCTTCATTAAGCAATTGATTTACATTGGCAAAAATACCGATACCAATCAGGGTTTTAATAAGCTCCGCTACACGAATATTTAATTTTTCAGCCAAAGCACCTACGGTAATTGGCATTTCAACTTTTATCGCAATCCGCTTCGGCGGGGCTGGAGGCTGTGGAGGAGCCGCTGGCGCTGACGTTTTTCGTTCGACGGCTAGTTCCGGCTTAGACGCTGCTTTTGGCTTAACCTCTGTTTTAGTTTCAACTTTTGCAGAAGATTTTGAAGAGACTGGTTTCGCTTGAATTGTAGCAGTCGCTGCTTTAACTTCAGAAACTTTTTCAGTAGTTCTTACTTTTGTTGCAACATGGGTTTTTGCAGTGCTAAGAGGTTTCTCAGTTTTTGTTGAAATTTTTTCTGTAGTTACGCGTTTTGCAGGGGCTTTTTCTTTTTTCGTTGTAGGCTCAGATTTTGTTTCAGATTTTATGGACGTTGGTTTTGGGTGACTTGATTTTTTCAAAACAGCTTCAACTACCTTAGGATCCAGAAGTTCCAAATGGCTTTTGGCTTTTACTCCATATTTTTTGAGCTCTTCAATTAGTTCTTTGCTTGTAATCTTTAATTTTTTTGCAAGCTCGTGAATCTTCATCTTATTTTTGCTCTCCAACAATCGCTTCGTGAGCTGCTTGAATAATTTTCTCCGCTGTCTTAGGCCCGATTCCTTCAATTTTTGCAAGCTCTTCAGGAGTAGACTTAAGCAAATCTTTGATGCTTGTAATTCCGGCAGCCTTAAGCAATTCTTCCGTCTTTCCGCCCACTCCTTTAAGTGAACTTAATGGAATTTTCTGACTTGTGCTTCGAATATCAAGGGTCCAGCCGACAAGTTTTGAAGCAAGCCGCACATTCTGGCCTTTTTTTCCAATCGCAAGTGAAAGCTGATCCTCAGCTACAAAAATCTCAGCTGATTTAGCTGCACGATTAAGCTTCACTTCTGACAATTCTGCAGGGCTTAAAGCGCTCTTAATATAAGCTTCTGGGTCTTCATTCCAGCGAACGATATCAATTTTCTCACCACCCACTTCACGAACAATGTTCTTCACGCGTTGACCTCGCATTCCTACGCAAGAACCTACGCAATCGACTTTTCCGTCATGAGAGATAACCGCAATCTTTGTACGCGCCCCCACTTCCCGAGCAACTGATTTAATCTCAACTATCTTGTCATGAATTTCAGGCACTTCCAGTTCAAACAACTTTTTCACAAAATTAGCATGAGCGCGCGATACGATTACCTCTGGCCCGCGTTCTGTTTTTTTGACTTCGAGGACATACACTTTAATGTTATCGCCTTGGCGATATTCATCATTAGGAGACTGCTCACGTGCCGGAAGAATTCCTTCGGCCTTGCCAAAATCAACAATGATTCGCTTGTGGTCAATCCAGTGGACTGTTCCGGATGCAATATCCCCTTCTTTTTTAGTGAATTCATTATAAACCGATTCCCGCTCAGCTTCACGGATCTTTTGAATGATCACTTGCTTTGCAGTTTGGGCTGCAATGCGGCCAAAATCTGCATTAAAAACTTCTTTTCCCTTTTCGAATAGTTGGATATCCCCGGTTCTGGGGTTAATTTGAACATCGACTTCATCAGGATTGGCAAATGTTTTACGGCAGGCAGAAAGGAGAGCAAGGCGAAGCGCTTCCAGGAGCACTTCCTTCTTAATGCTCTTTTCCTTTTCTATATATTCGAGTGTACTTAGAAGCTCTTGGCTCATGGTTTCTATAAAATAAAAAAGCGGGCGTCAACATCAGCCCACTTTCATAAGTGTAAGGACTGCCCTTAGTTATGTATAAATTTTAGCAGAAATGAGGAACCCTGTCAAGGGAAAGCCTCCCTGAAAATAAGGAGTAAATCGTGAGAAAAATACCTTAATCAGGAGTTTTCCGGAGCTGAGTTAGACTTGTGCGGATTTCAGTGATTTTAGTGCTAAGATCTTGAGTCAGCTTTTCCTTAGGGATCTGGGTAAGAACACTGTCGATCTTTTGAGAAGTATTGTCAAATTCTCTTAATAGCTGAATGACTCTATTAAGTTCATCTGCTGTTTCCTTAAAAAAGTCACGTCGCCTAAGCTGAACATCTCCTGGAATTTCACCGCTTCCCATTCGTTCAAGTACTTTTCTAAAGCGATGAACGGGTCCCGCTACCCTGTGAAGGAAAAACACACCAAAGAAACCTGTAGCAATAACTGCTATAAAGATAATTAAAATCGAGCTTACCACGAGTTGGGAATTTGCGTCAAAAATCATACGCTCTAAAGCAGTTCTTGAGATGTTGTTAGGGGCACTCTCCGTGAGACCATTTAAGGTGTAATTGATTACCATACCCACTGCAAAAGCCGCGATGGTCATAATGCCCAACATAACGAGAGTAAACTCGCGCTGAAGCGGGCGGTTAATCAGAACGTTTTGTATGGAACGCTTGTCGCTAGAATTTTGTGTAGTCATTGACTCTGCCGTTTATTATACAACAAATATCGGCCTTGAGGTCGGAAAAATTAAGTTAAATTATGCGGCTACTTCCCGCGCCTTTTGAGAGCGAATATTGACGTAAAGTCTGAGTACAAACTCAGAGAAGTTAATGGCATTGCTACCCTTAAGGAAGCTGAGCTTCTTCTTAAGGCCCGCGGTGACAATCCTACCCTGTTGCGCAAGCGGTACTGCGCCTAAGAGTACAGCCTCAATATAGCTTGCATCCAGTTCTTCTTGAGAAGCGAAATCATTCACAATCTGAAGGGCATGATCTGTGGAAACATGCAACTGTTTCGCCTCAGCTAATAAATACGGTTCAAGCGCGTTGGAAGATACAACACCAATCTTGCCTCGTAACTGAACACGTACTCTATGTTCTTCGCCAGGTTCAACAACCGCAATAATCTTCACACCTTCAGGTCTCTTATCATAAATTGCTTGGATCACTTTTACGTTACTGCTCTGAACAACATAAATACCGGGTTGATTGTAAGTCGCCGCATGACTCACACCAAAATTTTGTTCCAAAGTTTCGGTCAGTCGCAACTCATTGCCCAGCGCGGTCTTAAGTGTTTCTTCAACTTCCGTCATTTTTTCACCCGGATGAGCTTCCTTAATATTCATTAATAATTTTATTCTTTCGCTCAATTTTAATTCCCGCTCTTGCTCTTTTACTGAATCAAGTGCTGCTCCAAGTTTTTGAACAAACTCTTCTTCGCTAGGTCTCGTTGCAAGATGTGAAACTTGCAATGCTCGCGCACCTGTCACTTCCCGCGGTTTCTGCACGGCCCCGCGTAATTCTGAACGTTTCAATAGATGCGCCTGTTCAAATTCGGCAACCTTGCTAAGTAACTTGGCTTTTCGGGGTTGTGTATTCGGAACATCTTTTAAGTAGGTTTCAAAAATTTCGGGAAGACTTCTTTTTTCATTAATGGCCGTGGCAGCAGCTTCCATCCTATTCCAAATGGAATGACCTTCCCGTTGATATCGATAGGCTAAAATATCGGCTCGCCGAAGCCATCTTTGAATTTCATCAATCTTCCAGTCCTCAGCACCCGGATAAAGCGAGCTAATCCCCGGATTTCTATAAAGAGAAGGTAAATAACCAGTTGAAAATTTATGGAGCAAATATTCTGAGGAATCAAAAAGCCTTAAATTGGGTCTAAAGGGAATTGCCCCCTGTGAGTAAAGCTTGAAGGTACTCTCATCACCGCGTTGAATCACTAAAAACAAATCAAGATCACCATTCTTCTGGTACTCAACACCCCAAGGAAGGTTTAAGAATAAAATTCCACCGATTTCAAGTTTGTTTGCCAACCGCTTAATGACAAGACGTTGCGCATCGGTTAATTGATATTGTGGGTCGATCGTAAAACCTCCTTCATCAATCCAGTGCATGTTTCTATCCATCACCAACGGTCCTTCATGAACGATGTCTTCATGCCCGCGAAGCAAGTGGAGTGTCATACTTGTTGAAATAAAATCAAATCGTCCTCGGTCATGTTCCCCGCTCATGAAAGATTCACTCATTGCATCGTTGCCACCCTCGCTGGCATCTAGGTAAGTGACTCCACCAACTTTTATCGCACCTAAGTTATTAAATTTATCGTGTTGAAATGGGCTTAGTTCAATTTTTCCATCGTTTGTCCATACCGCTCTTGGGAAGAAATTATCGGTGCCATAAAATTCGAATTGCTTATCAGGAAACATTTTTTCTAAAGCATTTTTGGTAAACAGAAGTGTCGGGGAACCATGAATTTTTGGAGCAGAGCCTATATCCAACCACCGATAGGTTTTCTTCTCGAGCTTTGGTAAAGTAAGATGCGGAAGAGATGGAAACCACTCCCCTTCAACATCGAATGGATTGGCGTATAAATGATGAACCTGCAATAAATACTTAAAACCAAGTGAATCGAACTCCAAAAGCCGCCCGATAGGATCAAGTGAAAATAAATCCCGTCCTTCCAACAAATTCGTCGCGGCAAGAACCAACGGCGCGAATCGATGGGCACCGCTTGAATGCCAGGTCACAGAACCCAAATCAACTACAATCAAAGTAAGAATTCGGTCTCTGTCTAATGAGCTTAATCTGCTAATTTGAGTTAAAATTTGCCTTGCTCTATCATGTCTCTCTAAATCATTTGGGATATC